>Ga0164306_10000306_pt1 | contig 19191 bp, 15 predicted proteins | sample Whisoiple_242_MG_FD_110213 | JGI IMG/M metagenome (GOLD analysis project Ga0164306, IMG submission 110213) | Soil microbial communities amended with fresh organic matter from upstate New York, USA - Whitman soil sample_242_MG | ecosystem: Environmental > Terrestrial > Soil > Unclassified >... | reverse complement strand
CATGGGCCCCTGTTATTCATCCTTTTTTGGTTTATTTTTTTCCTTTCCGCCGGTGTTCCGCGCCAGCGCGGGGATTGCCGCGGCAAAGTCGCCCTGGGCCGGCGGGCGTGTCGCCGCGAGCACCACCGCGCCCCGGACAACGCCTCCCGCGGCGCGCAAGGCGCGGGCCGCTTCGGCCAGTGTGGCCCCCGTGGTGAGCACATCGTCCACGACAACACAGGGCCGCCCGGCAAGCCCCGGCGGCCGGAAGCCCGCCGCAACCCGCATGGAGCCGCGTACCCGCCCGGCCCGGGCCGCGCGGCCCAGGCCCTTCTGCCCGCCGGGCCAGCCTGGCGGGCCTCCCGCCCGGATGGCGGCGCGCACACCGGACGGTGCTTGCTTGGTCTTGCGGAGCACGTCGGCGACGGTGGCGCCTTCCAGGGCCGGGCTTCGCCGGGCCCGGGCGAGCAGCACATGGACGGGACTGAAGCCCCGGCGTCGAAAGGCCGCGCCGCTGGTGGGTACCGGCACCAGCAGGACTCCGTCCACGGGATCCACCGCCGCGCCGATGGCCCCGGCGAGTGCCCTGGCCAGTTCCCCGGCCAGCTGCCGCTGGCCGCGCCGCTTGAAAGACAGCACGGTCTGCGCCAGCTCGCCCCGGTACACGCCGGCAGCCACGACCGGGAGCAGGACCGAGCCGTCCATGTCCACCAGGGACGGCGCCCTGCCCTCGGCCCGGAACGGCCGGCGGGTGAGCAGCCGGACCCGGCGGGCGCAGGCGGCGCACAGGGTCCTGTCCTCGGCGCCACAGCAGACGCATTCCACCGGGACCGCGAGCGCCAGGAGTTCGCCGGCGGCTGCGGCCGCCACGTCGCCGACCCGCGCCGGCCACCGGCGGTAGCCCCCGCGGTGACCCGCCGCCGTCGGCGAAGCGAGGTCAGGGTCGAGGAGAGGGTCGAGGAGAGGTTCGAGGACAGGGTCCAGGGCAGGATCCTGGTCAGGGCCCGGGCCCAAGTTTCCCGGTCCGGCGCGGGACCGGCGTCGTTGTCTGGTCACTCCTCAAGGCTGGCCGCAGCGGTGCCGGCGCGGAAGCCCGCCCCGCCGCTATGTGGACAGCCGCCATGTGGACAGCCGTCATGTGGCCGGCCGCCATGTCAACGCGGCGGCCCGCGTCAGCCCACGAAGGACGGATCGATAACGCCCTTGATCTGCGGTGACCAGCCGTTGCCGAGCCGCTGGAAGACGCCCTCGGCCGACTGGCCGAAAATCTCGGCCGGTCCGTTGCCCGCGCTCAGCGCGGTAAGGCCCGGCCAGGGCGCCAGCGGCTGCGGCCCGCCGGAGGTCAGGGACACCAGTTCCGGAGTGACGGTATCGCTCGCGGACCCCTTCATCACGGCAACGGTGGTGTCATTGACCCAGACGCCCTGGTCGGGGTCGTGCGCCGTCTGGAGCGTGATCGGTGCGGTGAGGTCCCGCGGCGTGCCGTCGCCGGTACGGATGATCCCGGTGATCTGGACACTGGTCTTACCGTTGAGCTCCGAGATCACCAGCGCCCGGGTGCCTTCGCGGGAAATCCGGAACTCCTTGACCTTCCGTCCGGCCAGCCAGGCCGGGGTGAGGGTCACGCCGGGGACGTTCGCGCCTTCGGCGATCCCAGCCGGCCGGTAGGCCAGGACCTCGGTGGCCCCGTTGCCGCCCGGGCCGGCGGCCCAGATCCAGTCGTACCGGTCGAACGACGGCCGGGACAGGCTGGCCCTCGTGGTGAGCGTTCGCGCGGGCTGGCCCGGGACGATCGAATACAGCGTGGTGCGTCCGGGGTTGAGGAAGGCCGCGGTCTGGGAGACCGGGGATTCGGCCGGCAGCCGCGGGGACAGCGCGCTCACGGACTGGATGTCCGGAAGAGGGCCGATCTTGTTGTTCTCAAGGCGGACCAGGTCATTGTTGCTGACCGCTATCTGGCGCGCGGGCACGTCCTTGTCCCGCACGGGCGGCAGCACAGACCCGTTGTCCTCGACCCGCACCAGGTCCTGGTTCGCCCGCAGCTCCACGTTGATCACGTCGGGCTGGCTGCGGAAGGTCAGGGCCAGCTGGGTCTGCATCCGCAGCCGGTCTTCGTTGGAGGCATCCACGAGGTCCTTGGCCGAAAGGTCCACCTGCGCCGCCCCGGAGACCACGGGAACCGATTCGCGCGCCAGCTTCATGCCCGAGGGGAACGCGCTGACGACGGCGCCCTTCAGATAGGGGGCGGGGCCTCCGAGCAAGGCGCTGGTCATGGCCTTGACGGTCTTCTTCTTGATGAACCAGCGCACATCCGGGACCGCATAGGTGAACGTGGGGTCGTAGAAGTAGATGGGGTAAGAGCCGTAAATGACCTTGAAGGTCTCCTCGGGGATGGCCGTGCCGTCCGGGATTTCGGCGATCCTCCACTCGCCGTCCACCTTGGTCAGGGTCGCGGGAATGCGCTCCTTGGAGCCTTCGGGCAGCTGCGTGGCGATGCCGTCGGCGTCGACCGAGTAGGCCAGGTCCAGCTCGTAGTTGAAGACGTTTTCGACGGCGGTGCCCACCACGCGGGCGGAGCGGAAGACCAGCACCCGCTGGTCCGGCTTCCATTTCACCGAGGCGGCCTGGGTGAGGTACTGCCGCGCCACCGCGTAGTCGTCCTCGTAGCCGCTGCCCGCGAGGTAGAAGTCCTCGATCACCGACTCCGGCCCGGCGCCGGGCCGCGGAGCCACGGGGAAGAAGACCGGGGCGTTGTTCGGTTTCCCGGCGCTCTCGTCGGTGCTCTTGCCCACCGGGCCGGAACGCGGGATCTGCGCGCAGGACGTCAGCACCACGAGGACCAGCGCCAGCAGGGCCGCCGCGAGGCCGGTGAGCTTACGGGCACCTCTCATTGCTGTTCCCCTGTTCCGTTGAATCCCGTTCCGTTGAATCCGGCTGCCCCGGTGGGGCCGGCGGCCGGGCGGGGCACGGTGACGGCCGAGTCCAGCAACAGCATCATCTGCTTGCCCGGGCCGCCGGTCATCCCGACGTCGGCCGGTTCAAGCTGGAGCGGGGATTTGGCGATCGCTTCGCCCTGGCGCAGCGGCAGCGTGAGGCGGAAGTTGGACCCGCTCCCCTTCTTGCCCCAGGCCTGCAGCCAGCCGTTGTGCAGCTTGGTGTCCTCCGTCGCAATGGAGAGGCCCAGGCCGCTGCCGCCGGTGGTGCGCGCCCGGGCCGGGTCGGCCCGCCAGAACCGGTCGAAGACGCGGGCGGCTTCCGCGGAGGTCATGCCGATTCCGTGGTCCCGCACGGCCACGGCTACCGCGGTGTCGTTGGCGGCCACGGAAATGTTCACCGGCTTGCCTTCCCCGTGCTCCAGGGCGTTCAGGACCAGGTTGCGCAGGATCCGGTCGATCCGCCGGTCATCCATTTCGACCACAATGCTGCCTTCGGGGGCATTCAGCGTCACCTCCGACCCGTATTCGGCGGCCACCGGCGCCACCCCCTCCATCACGTGCGTGATGAGCTGGACGATGTCGGTGGGTTCGGCGTCGAGCATGGCCACGCCGGCGTCGAACCGGGAGATCTCCAGCAGGTCGGCCAGCAGCGACTGGAAGCGCTCCACCTGGTTGTACAGCAGCTCGGCGGAGCGCTTGTTGACCGGGTCGAAATCGTCGCGGGCGTCGTACAGCACCTCGGCGGCCATCCGCACCGTGGTCAGCGGCGTCCGGAGCTCATGCGAGACGTCGGAGACAAAGCGCTGCTGCATCTGGGACAGGGTGGCCAGCTGCGTGATCTGCTCCTGCAGGCTGGCGGCCATGTGGTTGAAGGAGGCGCCCAGCCGGGCCACTTCGTCCTCGCCCTTTACCACCATGCGTTCCTGCAGCTGGCCGGCGGCGAGCTTCTCCGAGACGAGGGCGGCATGGCTGACCGGGCTGACCACGTTGCGGGTGACGTACCAGGCGACGGCGCCGACCATAAGGGCCAGTGCGGCGGCACCGGCGAGCAGCACGTTCTGGATCTCGTCGAGCGTCTTCTGCGCGGTGTTCAGGTCATAGATGAGGTAGAGCTCGTAGACCGTGCCGTTGAACGTCACCTTGTTCCCGACGGCGATGCCGGGGCGGTCCTCGGTGCCCACGGGGAACTCCGTGGAGGCCCAGAACTGGTCCTTGCCGGAGTCCTGCACCGCCTTGCGCAGATCGGGCGGGATCACGCTGATGGTGAGCTGGTCGGAGGCCCGCGATTCGACCCAGCGGTTGCGCGGCTTCGTCTGTTCGGGCATGGCCTCGAAGACATAGCGGCGCTGGATCACCGAGCCGCGGCCTTCGACGGCGTTCAGGGTGTCGTAGACCAGGGTGATGACGCTCGACTGGTCCGTGACCTGCGCGCCGTCGAACGTGTCCTGGACCTGCTTGACGTTGTAGCGGGTCTCGGACTCCGCCTGCGCCAGCCGTTCCTGGAAGAGATTGTTGGCAATCTGGTTCGAGAGGTAGGCGCCGACGACGGCGAACGAACCCACCGCCAGCAGGAGGGTGGTCAGCACGGTGCGGAACTGCAGCGAGCGCCGCCAGCGCCGGTGCAGGGCGCGCAACAGGTACCGGGTCCCGGGCAACACCTTGGACGCCCCGGTGCGCACCAGCCGCGCCACCCTGGCGGTGACGATGCGGGCGCGGCGGGCCCAGATGCCGGCACGGAAGAGCGCGGACTGGCCATGGGACGGCGACGGCGTGGCCGCAGTTTCACTTTCCGGGACAGACCGGGCCGCAGTAGTCTCCGGCGCTGACGTAGTCTCCGGCGCTGACTCAGTCTCCGGGGCTGACGCAGTCTCCGGGGCTTGCCCCGGGTGGCCGTCCGCCGGCTCAGGAACCTGCTTTGTAGCCGACACCACGGACCGTCAATACAACTTCAGGGGCTTCGGGATCGCGTTCGATCTTCGAGCGCAGGCGCTGGACGTGGACGTTGACCAGGCGGGTGTCCGCCGCGTGCCGGTAGCCCCAGACCTGTTCCAGCAGCAGTTCACGGGTGAAGACCTGCCAGGGTTTGCGGGCCAGGGCGACGAGCAGGTCGAACTCCAGCGGGGTCAGCGAAATCCGCTCGCTGTTGCGGCTGACGACGTGGCCGGCGACGTCGATGGTGACGTCCGCGATGCGCAGCGTTTCGGGGGCTTTCTGGTCGCCGGGACGCAGCCGCGCCCGGACCCGCGCCACAAGTTCGGCCGGCTTGAACGGTTTGGGAACATAGTCGTCGGCACCCGACTCGAGGCCGCGCACCACGTCGGAGGTGTCCGACTTTGCCGTCAGCATGACAATCGGGACATCAGACTCGGAGCGGATCTGGCGGCACACTTCGATGCCGTCCATGCCCGGAAGCATCAGGTCCAGCAGCACGAGGTCCGGCTTGGAGGAGCGGAAGACCTCGAGGGCCTGCCCGCCGTCCGCGCAAAAGACGGGGTCGAAGCCGTCGTTGCGCAGCACAATACCGATCATCTCGGCCAGCGCCTCGTCATCGTCCACTACCAAAATCCGTGCCTTCATACATTACATATTCCCCTATTGAAATGGCTTTGTCGTATTCCGGTGGTCCCCGGCATGGCGCGCACGGCCGCACCCCGTGCCGGGACCCGGCCGCTTGCACCGGCAACTGCGCGCCGTGCTGGACGCCCCGAACTGGCCCGGGTGCTTGCGGCCGGCGCGCGAAACTATAGGCTGGGGGCAAGCCAGGCCCGGACTGACGCCGGGGACCGCGGGTTGCCGGGCAACGGGCACCGGGCTGCGGGCATCCGGTGGGCGATTTTCTTGGGGAGGAAAAGCTTGTCTGAGCAGGAACCTACCGAGCCGCAGCAGTGGGGCGGCCGCCCGCAATGGGACGCGCAGTCCTCGTGGGGAAACCCGCCGCAACCGGCCCAGCAGCCCGCGTGGGGAAACCCGCCGCAGTGGGGGGCATCGCCGCAGTGGGGGGCACCGCAGTCCGGCCCCCGGATCCCGGCCCCGCCTTTGTACCCGCACGCACCCTACGGCCAGCCGCGCTACGTCGCCCCGCCGAAACCCGGCATCGTGCCGCTGCGGCCCCTGGTGCTGGGCGAGATTCTGGACGGGGCCTTCCAGACCGTCAGGCGCAATCCCGCGGCCATGCTCGGGGCGGGCGTGATTGCCCAGGCGCTGGGCTCTGTTGTCTCCGCCCTGGCCCAGACCGGCGCCGTCGCCGGGTGGTCGCCGGCACCGTGGCTGGAAGGCATCCGGCCGTCGGAGGCGGCGGCGCTGGGCCTCGGCATCGCCGGGGTCGGCGTCCTGGTGGTGCTCGTCTCCGTCGTGATGTCGGTCGTCGTGCAAGGCACCATGGCCGTCCCCGTGGCCCGCTCGCTGCTGAACAGGAAAACAGGCTTCCGCCAGATGTGGTCGTTGTCCCGCTCCCGGATGGGCGCCCTGCTGGGACTCGCCGGCCTGCTGGTCCTCGGCACCGCCGCCGTCGTTGCCCTCTCGGTGCTGGCGACGGTGTCGCTGGTGGCTGCCATGGACCGCGCGGCGACCGGCGCGCTGGTAATCCTGTTTCTTGGCCTGATGGTGGTCCTGGTCTGGGTCGCCATCCGGTTCCTGGTCGCACCGGCGGCGATCGTGGTTGAGGAAATCGGCGCCTTCGCGGGACTGCGCCGTTCCTGGCACCTGACCCGCGGCAACTGGTGGCGCCTGCTGGGAATCTCGCTGGTGGTCAGTCTGCTCGTCGGCGTTCTCAGCCAGATCGTCCTGCTTCCCGTGAAGCTCCTCGGCAACGCCCTCGGGTTTACGGTCTTCGCGCAGGGAGGCCAGGGGGAAACCCAGACGGTCGCGATCGCCGTCGCCGTGGTCAGCGCCCTCGTCTCAGCGCTGATCGCAGCCGTGGGCTTCGCCTTCCAGACCTCCACAGTGGCGCTGATCTACCTGGATCTCCGGATGCGCAAGGACGGACTCGACCTGTTGCTGATGCGGCAACTGGAGACCGGGAGCGACCCGAACGGAGTTCCGGGTCGGGCTCCGGCTGCCATCCACGGGGACACTTCGCTGTGGCAGCGGCCGCCCTACGGCCCTCCCCCGGTCCGGGGATGACGGGCGCTGCCGCCTTCCGTGCGGACCCAGCCGTGGCCGTCCTGTCCATGAGACTGCAGGCGGAACCTCCGGTGCTCCCGGACCGCGGGGAGGCCGGCCGCTGGGCCGCGGAGGAGCTTGCGAAAGCACCTTACCGTGACGCCGCGCCAAGCTGGCTGGAGGACGCGATGGCGGAGTTCGGCCGCTGGCTGCGCTCCTTCACCGGGGACGGCGCCCCGGCCGGCGATGGCGGCTACGCCGTGCCGCTCCTGCTGGTTATCGCCGCCGTCGTTATTGTTGCCGCCATCGTGGTGGTACGGCCCCGGCTCAATGCCAAACGGGCCACCGCCCGGGAGGTCTTCGACCCCGGCGCGGCCCTGAGCCCGGAGGCGCACCGCGAACGGGCCGCGGCCGCGGCGGCCCGCGGGGACTGGGCGGCTGCCATTGTCGAGCAGTTCCGTGCCCTCGCCCGGACAGCGGAAGACCGCGCCGTGTTGGACCCGCAACCGGGCCGGACCGCAGGCGAGGTCGCCGCCCGGCTGGGCCGTGCGTTCGCCGCCCACGCCCGGGAACTGGATGAGGCGGCGCTGACCTTCGACGCCGTCCGCTACGGCGGAGCGGACGGCGGCCCCCGCGAGCATGAGGCGCTGGCCCGGCTCGACGCGGCACTGGCCGGCACCACCCCGGACTATCGGGGCGCCGGCTCGGACGCCCTCGTCAGGCCGCTGTGAGCCGGACGACCGCGCTGCTCCGCCGGCACCGCACCTGGACCGTCCTTGGCGTCGTGTTCATCGCCGCACTGGTCCTGACGACGGTGCTCCAGCTGCAGCCCCGCGGGGACCGCACCCCGCTCTCCACCCGGAATGCCGCCCCCGACGGCGCACGCGCCGCCGCGGAAATCCTCGGCCGGCACGGCGTCGCCGTGGAACAGCAGGACTCCCTCGACGCGACCCTCCGTGCGCTCGACGCCGCCCGGCGCGCCGGCGAGGGCACCACCGTCCTGCTCTACGACCGCAACGGCTACCTGAGCCGAGACCAGTTGCAGTACCTGGGCGGCGCCACGGACCGGCTGGTAGTGGTCACCCCGCGGCTAAACACGCTGCAAGGCATAACCGGCGAAATCCTGCAGGCCGGAGTGGTGAAGGACAGCACCAAAGTCCTGGCTCCGGACTGCGTCATCCCGGACCCCGCCGCGGCGGGCGCCGTCACGGCCAGCAACGGCTACCTGTATGACGGAGAGGTGGTGTGCTACACCCCGCAGGGCGGCCAGGGCGGACTCTATGCCGGCAGCGAGGACGGCCGGACCGTGGTGCTGGGCAGCACCGAAATCCTGAGCAACGGCGCCCTGGCCGAGGAAGGAAACGCGGCGCTGGTGCTGCGGAGCCTCGGTGCGGAACCACGCCTGGTCTGGTACCTGCCCGGCATCTCCGATGTGCCCGCCGCGAAGCAGCCGGTGACCCTCGCTGAACTCGCCGCCCCGTGGACCCACGTGCTCGGGCCCTGGCTGGCGTTCGTGGCGGTGCTCGCCATCTTCTGGCGCGGCCGCAGGCTCGGCCCCCTGGTGTTCGAGCCGCTCCCGGTGGTGGTCAAGGCGGTTGAGACGGCCGAGGGACGGGCCCGCCTCTATCACGACGCGCGCGCCGTGGACCGGGCAACGGAGGTACTCCGCGCCGGCACGCTCGTCCGGCTGGCCCGGATCCTCCGGTTGGGGCCCGACGCTGGGGCGGCCGCCATCATCGACGCCGCCGGCCGGCACCTGGGCCGGACTCCGGAGGAGATCGGCAGCGTCCTCAACGCCACACCCCGCGCTGAAGCGGAACTGGTCCGCTGGGCCCAGCAACTGGACAGACTAGAGAAAGAGGTACACGCCCGATGAACGACCAGCCAACCGCCGCCTGGCCCGCGCCCCGTCCCGCGCCCGAGTGGACGGAGGACACTGCCGGCCGCCGCGACGCCGGCGCCCGGGACCCTGCACGGGATCCAGTGCAGCATCCTGTGCAGGATCCAGTGCGCCAGGCCCTACTCGACGTCCGCCGCGAGGTCGCCAAGGCCGTCGTCGGGCAGGACGCCACCGTCACCGGGATGCTGATCGCCCTGCTGTCCCGCGGCCACGTGCTGATTGAGGGCGTGCCCGGGGTGGCCAAGACCCTGCTGGTGCGCAGCCTGTCCGCCGCCCTCAGCCTGGACACCAAGCGGATCCAGTTCACCCCGGACCTGATGCCCGGCGACGTCACCGGCTCGCTGATCTACGATTCGCACACCTCCGAGTTCAGCTTCCGCGCGGGCCCGGTCTTCACCAACATCCTGCTCGCGGACGAGATCAACCGGACCCCGCCCAAGACCCAGGCCTCGCTCCTGGAAGCCATGGAGGAGCGGCAGGTGTCGGTGGACGGCGTCTCGCGCCCGCTGCCCGCACCGTTCATCGTGGCGGCCACGCAGAACCCGGTGGAGTACGAAGGGACCTATCCGCTGCCGGAGGCCCAACTCGACCGCTTCCTGCTCAAGCTCACCATGCCGCTGCCCGGACGCGAGGACGAGATCGAGGTGATCCGGCGGCACGCCGCCGGCTTCGACCCCCGCCAGCTGGCCGCGGCCGGCATCCGCCCCGTTGCCGGTCCGGCCGAACTGGAACGCGCGCGGCAGGCCGTGGCCGCCGTCGAGGTCGGCCCCGAGGTCCTCGCCTACATCGTCGACGTCGTCCGCGCCACCCGTGCGGCGCCGTCGTTCCAGCTCGGCGTCTCGCCGCGCGGCGCCGCCGCCCTGCTCAACGGCTCCCGCGCCTGGGCCTGGCTCTCCGGCCGGGGATTCGTCACCCCCGACGACGTCAAGGCGCTCGCCCTGCCCTGCCTTCGGCACCGGGTGGCACTGCGGCCCGAGGCACAGATGGACGGTGTGCAGGTGGACGGCGTGCTGGGCAGCATCCTCGCCTCCGTCCCCGTTCCGCGCTGAGCCATGGCGATTTCCGGACGCTTCGTACTGCTGGCATTGCTGGGCCTGGTCCCGGCCGCGCTCCTGCCCGGCTGGGAGTCGGCAACGGCCGTGGTCCTGCTGCTGGCCGCCGCGGCGCTGCTGGACCTGGGCCTGGCGGTGCCGCTGCGGCACGTCTCGGTACAGCGCAACGATCCCGTCAGCGTCCCGCTCTCCGGGTCGGCGGAGTCCGTCCTCACGGTCGCCAACGCCGGCCGCCGTGCCCTGCGCGGCCTGGTCCGGGACGCATGGCAGCCCTCGGCCGGGGCGCAGAATCCGTGCCAGCGCCTGCTGGTCCCGGCCGGCGAACGCCGCAGGATGACCGTCACGCTGCGGCCCACCCGGCGCGGTGGACTGGCGGCCGAGCACGTCACCGTCCGTGCCTTCGGCCCGCTGGGACTCGCCGCCCGGCAGCGCACTTTCCCCTGCCCCGGGTCGCTGAAGGTGCTGCCGCCGTTCACGTCGCGGCGGCACCTCCCCTCCAAGTTGCGCCAGTTGCGCGAGCTCGACGGCAAGGCGGCGGTCCAGATCCGCGGCGCCGGCACCGAGTTCGATTCCCTGCGCGATTACGTGCGCGGCGACGACGTCCGCTCCATCGACTGGCGTGCCACGGCCCGCCGGTCCGCCGTCGTGGTCCGCACCTGGCGGCCGGAGCGGGACCGCCGCGTCGTCATCCTGCTGGACACCTCCCGCACGGCCGCTGCCCGGATTGCCGACGAGCCCCGGCTGGACACCGGCATGGAGGCGGCGCTGCTGCTGGCCGTCCTCGCCGAACGCGGCGGCGACCGGGTCGATTTCCTCGCCTTCGACCGCCGGCTCCGGGCGCGGGCGGGGTCCGCGGCGAAGGGGAACCTGCTGGGACAGCTGGTCCAGGCGATGGCCCCGCTCGACGCCGAACTCATCGAACTCGACTGGCCGCAGATCCCGGCCCAGATCCGCTCCGTCTCCGCACACCGCTCGCTCGTGGTGCTGCTCACCGCCCTCGACGGCGGCGCCCCCGAAGAGGGGCTCCTGCCGATGGCCGCGCAACTCGCGCAGCAGCACGTGGTGGTGGTCGCCTCGGTCCGCGACCCCATGCTCGGGGAGATGCAGCGGGAGCGCTCAAGTGCCACCGGAGTGTTCCGCGCCGCGGCCGCCGAACGCGCCCTGCTGGAACGCGAGGCAGTCAGCGCCCAGCTGCGCCAGGTGGGGGTCGAGGTGGTCGACGCCGAACCGGCGCAGCTGCCGCCCGCGCTCGCGGACGCGTACATTCGTTTGAAGGCCGCAGGACGGCTGTGAACCGAAGGAGGACGCCGTGACCGGCTATGACCCCATCTACCGGCTCGGCCTGGGATCCGACTTTTCCAGGCTGCAGCCCGAACTGCAGGACTACTTCTCGCTGGTGCCGGGCTCCGGCCACTACGGGGTCGGCGAGGGCGTCTTCGACGTCGTCGGCTGCCGGCAGCGCTGGTTGCGGCCGCTGCTGAGCCTGGCGACCGGTGAGGAGGCGTTCTTCCCGGAGTACGGCGAGGGCATCAGGTTCCGGATCGAGAACCACGCCCACTTGGACCCGTTCGGCCGGTCCAGCCTGACCGCCCGGCGGGAGATCTTCTTTCCGCAGACCACCAGGCTCTTCCACGACACCACCAGCGTGGATTCCTCCACCGGCACCCCTCGGCTGGTGGATTACGTGGGCCGCTACCGCCGGCTGGTGACCGACCTCAACCTCAGCGTCACCGCGGAAGGGCGGCTGCGCGGCGTCTCGGAGGCCTCCCGGCTGTTCCTGGGCCCGCTTCGGATCCCGCTGCCGGCGGCCCTGGACGCCAAGGCCTACGCCGAGCAGTGGTGGGAACCGGACGAGGGCCGGCACCGGATCCAGGTCAAGGTGATCCAGCCGCAGATCGGCCTGGTGCTGGTGTACGCCGGCCACTTCGACTACCGGCTTGAGCCGTACCCGGGCGGCGCGCTGGCGCCCGGCTACCTGCCCGGGCGCGCACGGCCCGGCCGCTGGGAAAGCCGCGTCTAGTCCCTAGCCGAGGGCGAGCTGGTTCAGGCCGTCGGCCAGCTGCGTCAGCCGGGTCAGCACCGCCGTTGCGGACGACGGTGTGTGGCCGGCGAGGCCACCGGCCGGCGTGACGCGCACCGGCCCCAGCGCGCTGGCCGGGAGCCCGAGCTGGCGCCACGGGCGCCACAGCGTTTCGACCGCCTGCGGCACACGGGGCAGAGCGGCCGCGGGATCGTCAACCGGCAGCACTCCGGCCCACAGGCGTTTCCCGGACTCCACGGCGCCGGCGAGCTGCTCCCATTGGCGGGAGGTCAGCGCCCGCAACGGTACGGCGATCCCGTCCGCGCCGGCGGCGAGGATCCGGTCGAAGGGCGCCTCGACTTCGGGAACGGACACCACGATTTCGGCCGCCCCGGCGGCCCGCAGGGCGTCGATGACAATCCGCCAGGACTCGGTCACCTCCGAACCCGGCACGGCGCGCAGGGTGCGGTAGCCGCTCGACGTCGGGATGGTGCCCGCCATGACGGCGGCGATGTCCGGTTCGTCGAGTTGCACCACCAGGCTGGCGCCGGGCACGGCGGCAGCCACCCGGCGCAGGTGGGCGTCCACGCCGGCCGCGAGCGAGGCCGCGAGGTCCCGCCGCGCACCGTGGTCGATGAGGGCACGTTCGCCGTTGTGCAGGTGCAGTCCGGCCGCGAGGCTGAGCGGGCCGCGCAGCTGGATCTTCAGCTCGGCCGCGGGGGTCTCTTCCGCCCCGACGACGTCGGCGAGGACGTTGATGTCGGTGGACAGCGCCGAGCGGGCCCGCCTGAGGTCCTGGCCGGGGCGGTCCACGATCCGCCAGCCGTAGGGCTGCACGTCGACGGCGAGGCCCTCCAGCAGCGAAGCGGTGCGGCCCAGCGCGTCCGAGCCGACGCCACGGTCCGGGAGCTCGGCCAGGAAGGGCAGGTGTGGGCTGCCCAGTTCGCCGCGGATGATGCGGGCGGCCTCGACGGGGTCCTCCCCCGGCCAGGCACCGAGCGCGGTGGCCGTGACCTGTGCGGCGGCAGCAGACAGCGAGGGCTCGGGGGCGGGCACGGCTACGCCTCGGCGGAGATGGCGGGATCCGCGGCCGCCGGGGCCCGGCCGGCGGCTTGGTGGGCGGCGGCCTGGTGGGCTGCGGCCTGATGGTCTTCGGCGATGGCCTCGTGGTGGCGGATCACCTCGCCGATGATGAAGTTCAGGAATTTCTCGGCGAACGCCGGGTCCAGGTGCGCTTCGGCGGCGAGCCGCCGCAGGCGGGCGATCTGGGCGGTCTCGCGGCCCGGGTCCCCGGCCGGAAGCTTGTGCGCGGCCTTGAGGAAGCCGACCTTCTGCGTGGCCTTGAACCGCTCGGCCAGGAGGAACACCAGCGTGGCGTCGATATTGTCGATGCTGGACCGGATCGAGAGCAGTTCCGCCATCACCGCGGGATCCACGTGCCCGGCCAGGGAACTGGCGGTGGGGTCATAGGTATCGGCGTCGGGAAGGTTCTGGTTCTGCTCGGTCATTGACCCAGTCTAGGGTGCCGGACCGAAATCCCCTTAGGTGTTAAGCACGGGTCCGCCCGGCCCGAAAAAGGGGCATGCCCGCCGTTCGAAGCGAACGGCGGGCATGCCCCTTGGTGCTGCCGGAGCGGTCAGGCTCTCAGGCGCCGAGCACCGCGCGGAACTCCTCGCGGCGCCGGGCCTGCTCATCCGGATCCGGTACCGGCAGGGACGCGATGAGCTTCTTCGTGTACTCATGCTGCGGGTGGCCCATGACCTGGTTTCCGAGGCCCTGCTCCACCATCTTGCCCTTGTAGAGGACACCGACCCAGTGCGAGAGGATGTCCACCACGGCGAGGTCGTGGCTGATGAAGAGGCAGGCGAAACCGAATTCGGCCTGGATCTCCTTGAACAGCTCCAGCACCTTCGCCTGCACCGAAACATCCAGCGCCGACGTCGGCTCGTCGGCGATCAGCAGCTTCGGGTTCAGGATCAATGCCCGTGCCAGTGACGCGCGCTGGCGCTGGCCGCCGGAGAGCTCGTGCGGGTAGCGGTCGGCGTACGCCGCCGGCAGCTGCACCGATTCGAGCAGCTCGCGGGTCCGCTGGCGTGCCTGCGCCGGCGTCGGCTTGCTGTGGATGATCAGCGGCTCGGCGATGCAGTCACCGATGGTGAGCTGCGGGTTGAACGAGGCCGCCGGGTCCTGGAAAACGAAACCGATTTGCTTGCGCAGCGGCTTGAAGGTGCGCTCCTTGAGATTGAGCATCTCGTAGTCGAGCACCTTCAGGCTGCCGCCCGTGGTCTTGTTCAGGCCCGCGATGGCGCGGCCGATGGTCGTCTTGCCGGAACCGGACTCGCCGACGAGGCCGAAGACCTCCCCCTCGGAGAGCGTGAAGTTCACGCCGTCCACGGCCTTGAACGCCGGGCTGCCCAGCCGGCCGGGGTACTCGATGGTCAGGTTCTTCGCCTCGACCAGGACCTTGCCGCCCTGGTGGGCGCGTTCGGTCATGCCCGCCGAGGCGGAGTTCCGGCCCAGGTGCGGGACGGCCGCCAGGAGCTTCTTCGTGTAGTCCTGCTTCGGTTCCGCGAAGAGCACCCGCGCGCTGGCCTCCTCGACGACGTCGCCCTGGTACATCACGACGACGCGGTCGGCAAGGTCGGCGACGACGCCCATGTTGTGCGTGATGAGCACGATCGAGGTGCCGTACTGGTCCCTGAGCTCGCGCAGGAGTTGCAGGATCTCCGCCTGTACGGTGACGTCCAGCGCGGTGGTCGGTTCGTCGGCGACGATCAGCCCCGGGTTGAGCGCCAGCGCGGCGGCAATGACCACGCGCTGCTTCTGCCCGCCGGAGAACTGGTGCGGGTAGTAGTTCACCCGGGTTTCCGGATCCGGGATACCCACCTTGCGCAGGGCCTCGATGGCGCGTGCCTTGGCGTCCTTGGCGCTGACCCGGCCGTGGCCGGCGTGGGCACGGATGCCCTCGGCGATCTGCCAGCCCACAGTGAAGACCGGGTTGAGCGCGGTCGAGGGCTCCTGGAACACCATGGCCACGTCGCGGCCGCGGATTTCGCGCAGCTTGGACGCGCTGACGCTGATCACGTTGTTGCCGTTGATCAGCACGGCGCCGGAGCTGATGGCCGTCTCCGGCAGCAGCCCCAGAATGGTTTTGGCGGTGACGGTCTTGCCGGAGCCGGATTCGCCCACGATGGCGACGACCTCGCCCGGGTTGACCTCGAGGCTGACATCCTTCACGGCATAGACGTCCCCGGCGTCCGTGGCGAAGGTGACTTTGAGGTGGTCGATGTCCAGCACGGGCCCGGAGCCTCGGGTGTGCCGGTCTGAAACGGAGCCGATATTGGTGCTCATGAGCTGCTCACTTCTGCTGAGTTTGCTGTCTGGGCGGCGGCGGGGCCGGGTCCGGGTTTGCCGGAGGAAGCCTTCTTGCGTCCGCGCAGGCGCGGGTCATTGAGGTCGTTGATGCTCTCGCCGACCAGGGTCAGCCCCACCACGGTGAGGACAATGGCCAGGCCCGGGAAGACGCCGGTCCACCAGATGCCGGAGGTGGTGTCCGCCAGCGCCTTGTTGAGGTCGAAGCCCCATTCCGCGGCCGACGTCGGTTCGATGCCGAAGCCGAGGAAGCCCAGGCCCGCGAGGGTAAGGATGGCTTCGGAGGCGTTCAACGTGAAGATCAGCGGCAGCGTCCGGGTGGCGTTCTTGTAGATGTGGCGGGTCATGATCCGGATGTTGGACGCACCCACCACCTTGGCGGATTCAACGAAGGGTTCGGCTTTGAGCCGGATGGTCTCCGCGCGGATGACGCGGAAGTACTGCGGGATGAAGACCACGGTGATGGAGATCGCCGCGGCCAGGATGCCGCCCCACAGGCTGGAACGCCCGCCGCTGATCACGATGGCCATGACGATCGCTACCAGCAGGGACGGGAACGCGTAGACGGCGTCGGCGATCACAACGAGGATCCGGTCCAGCCAGCCGCCGATGTAGCCGCTGACCAGGCCAAGGATCACGCCGATGAAGATCGACATGATCACGGCCACGACGATCACCATAACGGCGGTCTGCGCGCCCCAGACAACCCGGGAGAACACGTCGTAGCCGCCGACGGTGGTGCCGAGCAGGTGCCGGCCGCCGGGGGCCTGCTGCGCGGGGAAGCTGCCTTCGGCGTCGGAGATCTGCGAGAAGCCGTACGGGGCGATCAACGGCGCGAAGATCGCCGTCAGCAGGAACAGTGCGGTCAGGATGAGGCCGGCGACGAGCATGCCCCGCTGGAGGCCCACGCTCTTGTTGAAGTGGGAAACGACCGGCAGCCGCCGGAACCAAGGTTCCCTGCGGTTTTCTGCGGCGATGGTTGGTTCGATGCTCATGTCAGTACCTCACGCGGGGGTCGATCAGCGCGGCGACGATGTCCACGATGAAGTTGGTCACGGCCACGATCACGGCGAGCAGCACCACAATGCCCTGCACGGCCACGAAGTCGCGGGCCGTCAGGTAGGTGGCGAGCTGGAAGCCGAGGCCTTTCCATTCAAAGGTGGTCTCGGTCAGCACGGCGCCGCCGAGCATGACCGCGATCTGCAGGCCCATCACGGTGATGATGGGGATCAGCGCCGGCTTGTAGGCGTGCTTGGTGACGAGGCGGAATTCGCTGACGCCGCGTGAGCGTCCGGCTTCCACGTAGTCCTTGCCGAGGGTGCCGATCACGTTGGTGCGGACCAGCCGCAGGAAGATGCCGGCGGTCAGCAGGCCAAGGGCGACGGCGGGCAGCACCGCGTGCGCGGTGACGTCGCCGAGCGCGGCCATGTTGCCGCTGCGCACCGCGTCGAGCCAGTAGATGCCGGTGGGTGCCTGCAGCGCGGTCAGCGCCAGTTCCGTGGAGGTCTTGGCCCGCCCGGCCACCGGAAGCCAGCCCAGCCAGACCGAGAAGGTCAGCTTGAGCAGCATGCCGGCGAAGAAGACCGGCGTGGCGTAGCAGAGGATGGCGAAGATCCGCAGGACGGCGTCGGGCGCCTTGTCGCGGCGGTGCGCGGCAACCATGCCGAGCGGAATGCCCACGACCAGGGCCACGAGCAGCGCGTTGATGGACAGCTCGAGTGTTGCCGACCCGTACGTGGTCAGCATCTCGGAGACCTGCCGGTTGTCCGAGAGTGTGGTGCCGAAGTTGCCGGTGATGAGCTGGCCGAGGTACTCGAAGTACTGCACGAAGATGGGCCGGTCGTAGCCGGCCGAGTGGATGCGTTCGGCCAGTTGCTCCGGCGGGAGCCGGCCGCCGAGGGCGGCCGTGATCGGATCGCCGGTGATCCGCATCAGGAAGAACACGAGTGTGACCAGGATGAAGATGGTCGGGAAGATCAGCAGGAACCTGATCAGGATGTATTGGCCCAGTCCCCCACCGGACGCCTTTTTCTTTGTCGGCAATAGGCCGTCGGCGTCGCTGGGCGGCGCCTCAATAAGTGTTGTCATTGGTACCTAAATTTGTGTTTCCGTCGGCTTCGTGGGCTTTCGGAATCGGGTGTCCTGCTCTCAGCAAGAGAGGCGGGACGCCGCGCAGGCGCCCCGCCTCCTTGGCTGGTCAGGACCGGATGGGGAATGGACCTACTTGGACATCACACCAAGACGGGTCTTGAAGGACGCGTCGAGGGTCTTATCGACACCCTGGACGTCCTTGCCGGCGACCATGAGCTGGGCGCCCTGCAACAGCGGCAGCGTGGAGAGGTCCTTGGCGACGGCCGTCTGGGCGTCACCGAGTACCTTTTCGCGCTCGCTCTTGTCAACGGTGGTGAGCTGCTTCTTGATCAGATCCGTCACGGAGGCGTTCTCGTAGTGGTTCTTGAGGAAGTTGCCCGGGATGAAGAACGGGGTCAGGTAGTTGTCGGCGTCGGAGTAGTCCGGGAACCAGCCGAGCTGGTAGACCGGGTAGACGTCCTTGGTGCGGTCCTTGGAGTAGGTGACCCACTCGGTGGACTGCAGGTCGACCTTGAACAGGCCCGACTTTTCCAGCTGTTCCTTGATCATGGCGTATTCGTCGCCGGAGGACTTGCCGTAGTGGTCCGGGTTGTACTGCAGCTTCAGGGTGACCGGGGCGGTGACGCCGGCGTCGCTGAAGGCCTTCTTGGCCTTGTCGAGGCTGGGCTTGCCGTTGCCGTCGCCGTACATGTCCTTGAGCGGCTTGATGGCGCCGACGAAGCCGTCGGGGACCACGGAGTACGCCGGCAGGTAGGTGCCCTTGTAGACCTGGCTGGCGATCGCGTCGCGGTCGACGACGTCGGCCATCGCCTGGCGCACGGCGAGGGCCTTGGCCGGGCTGGCGTCGGGGGTCTTCGCACCGAACGGCATGGTGTCGAAGTTGAAGACGATGTAGCGCAGTTCGCCACCGGGGCCCTTGTGGACCTTGACCTTGGAATCCTTCTCCAGGTCGGCGGCGTCGGTCGCGGTCAGGCTGCGGCCGGCGACGTCGATGTTGCCCTGCTGGACATCGAGCTTGAGGTTGTTGGAGTCCGCGTAGTACTTGATCGTGGCATTGTCGTTCGCCGGCTTGCCGAGCATGCCCTTGTAGTCCGGGTTGGCCTTGAGGCTGATGAGCTCGTTCTTCTTGTAGCTCTCGATCGTGTACTGGCCGGCGAAGGGCTTGGCCTTGACGATCTCGTCGTCGCTCATCAGCTTGTCGGCGGGGAAGACTTCTTCATCGACGATCGGGCCGGCGTTGGCTGCGAGGACGCCCGGGAAGACCTGGTCGTTGCCTTCCTTGAGCTTGAACACCACGGTGGTGTCGTCTTTGACTGCCACGGAGGCGAGGTTGCCGAGCAGGGAGGCCGGGCCGTTGTCGTCGTTGATCTTGACGACGCGGTCAATCGAGAACTTCACGTCCGAGGACGTCAGGGCGTGGCCGTTGGCGAACTTCAGGCCGGACTTGAGCTTGACGGTGTACTCGGTCGGGCTCGTGAAGGAGGCGGACTCGGCGATGTCCGGGCTGGAATCGGCCGTTCCGGGCTTCGAGTTCATCAGGAACGGGTAAATCTGGTTCATCACCATAAAGGAGCCGGCGTCGTAGGAGCCGGCCGGATCGAGGGTGACCACCTTGTCAGTGGTGCCGTACGTAATGGTGCCTCCGCCTGCGGCGCTGCCGGAGGCCGTTCCGCCGCCGGAAGGGCCGGTGCAGGCCGTCAATGCAAAGGCGGAAACCCCGGCGAGCGCGATGGCGCTCTG
>Ga0164306_10000304_pt1 | contig 19227 bp, 15 predicted proteins | sample Whisoiple_242_MG_FD_110213 | JGI IMG/M metagenome (GOLD analysis project Ga0164306, IMG submission 110213) | Soil microbial communities amended with fresh organic matter from upstate New York, USA - Whitman soil sample_242_MG | ecosystem: Environmental > Terrestrial > Soil > Unclassified >... | reverse complement strand
TGCGGCCATTAACCCCGGAAATTCCGGCGGCCCACTGGTCAGCATGAACGGCGAAGTCATCGGCATCAACACAGCGATCTACACGCAATCCTTCGGATATCAGGGAGTTGGCTTCGCCATGCCGTCCAACGTGGTGCGCGACGTTTACGAGCAGCTGCGCACAGGCGACCACAAAGTGGCCCGCGGCTCCATCGGAGTTGAGTTCAGCGCGGTCCCAAACCCGGCCGTTCTGCGTATCTACGGCGCGAAAAATGGCGTGCCCATCACGAATGTCCGCCCGGACAGCCCGGCGGCCAAGGCCGGTTTACAAGGCGAAGACACCATCACTGCGGTCAACGGCAAGCCGATCAAGAGCGGTGATGAGCTGGTAAACCTCATCTCGGCCACCAGGCCCGGCAATAAATTGAACGTCACTTATCTTCGCAACGGCCAGGAAAAACAGGCCACCGTGGTAGTGGCTGACCGCGCCAAACTCTTCAATGATCGAACTGAACAAGCTGACGATTCCCCGGCAGAAAGCGAGCCGGCGCCGACCAAGCTGGGCATCACTGTCAAAGCGGTTACGCCCGAGATGGCAGAACGCATGGGAACGCCGGAAGGCAAGGGCGTGCAGGTCACGGACGTGAAACCGGACTCTTTCGGTGACGATATCCAGCTACAGGCCGGCATGATCATCCTGAAAGTCAACAAGCAGCCGGTCAACAGCGAAGAAGACTTCAGGAAAGCAACGTCCCAGCTCAAGAGCGGGCAGGACGTGGTGTTCCTGGTCCGCGCAGGGCGAGGCCCCAATGGAGGGAATACGTTCATCTCCGGGACGCTCCCGTAACGCTCATTTTGTTTCGCCGGGCCCCCGTCGATCCCACGGATGGCCCGGCGAGTGGTTTTAGCGGCAAAAACGGTGAAGCCGGTTCAATCGTTTTGCGGCAGAACGGCCTTAATAACCAGAAGACGCTGATTCCATTACACTTCGGTAATCGCGAGCTGCACAACAAACTGCTGGCGCAGCAGCATCCAACCATGGGATGATATTGAACTGGCCCGTGACTTATTTAGGTCAATTCAAGATGTAATGTTTGCCCAGGGCAGCATGTCCCAAGCGGTCTTCTCTTGAGGTGAATTGTTTGCGTTTAGCCATCAAAAAATTCGTGATCGTGGGCCTTGCCATGGTGCTGTTTGCCGGATACGCGCCGGCTGCCACCAAGACCGCAAGCAAATCACCCAGGCACGGCCACCACAAGCGCAAAGCGTCATGGAAGAAAAAGGGCCAGCAGGCCATCAACTCAGAGCGAGCCACCCAGATCCAGCAGGCATTGATCCGGGAGAAATACCTGACCGGCGAGCCAACCGGTTCATGGGATGCCAGCACCCAGGCCGCCCTGGTGAAATACCAGGGTGACAATGGCTGGCAAACCAAAGTTGTCCCCGATTCACGCGCCCTCATCAAACTGGGCCTGGGCCCCAACTATTCCGCCGAACTGCTCAACGCTCCGCCCAAGACTTCTTCCGCAGGCGCCCCCAGCACCACCGCTTCCCGCGGCATTGAAGGTACCGCGGAGAAGCAGTAGCAAACATCCCAGCTGTTAGCTCAGTCCTTATCCATCCCAAATTGGCGTGTGGTTCAACGAGAATCGTGTGGCACCGCCGCCCCCGGCGGTGTTTTTCGCTTCTCCGTTCCGATCAGCGCCATCCGTGTTCATCAGTGGTGAGGTTCTGGTTTTTCCGATCACGGCGATGACGCGCGATGTCGGCGATCACGGCGATTGCCTACCCCTCCCCCCTATCCGTTAACTAGGATTCCAAACGGGCTATCTCGCGACATCCCAAGTCATTCCAGATTGGCGTAGGTTTCAACAAGAATCGTGTGGCACCGCCGCCCCCGGCGGTGTTTTCTGCCTCTCCGTTCCGATCCGTGTCACCCGTGTTCACCAGTGGTGAGGTTTGGGTTTTCCGATTCCGGCGATGACGCGCGATCACCAGATCATCCGATCTCTTGCCACCCTACCCCTCCCCCGGTCATCCCAGATTGGCGTGGGTTTGCGCGACATCATCCCAAGGCATCCCAGATTGGCGTAGACTTCAGCCTCATCCCCCCCAAATTGGCGTAAAGTTCAGAGGATTTCCCCTGCGTTCCTTTGCGTCCTCTGTGGTCAAGGGGTGTTGGGTTTTCTGGCTAGGAGCTAGCGGCTAGTAGCTAGTAGCTAGTAGCTAGTAGCTAGTAGCTAGCAGCTTCTGTTGTCAAAGACCCTGCACACCGCAGCGCTTTCATACTATAGCGAAATACCATCGAAAAGTCAACAGCTAAATTTAGGGAGCTTGACAAAGCACGTTCCGAACTGTTCGCTTTCGAACACTAACTGCGCGGCTGCGCTTCCCGTTGTTTGGACCGGGAGAAAAAAACGGTAATGTGTTTCCTGGTTTGCTGTATCCCGCTTACGAGTCACTGTCCTCTTGAAGGCGCCACCCTGAGGCCGAGCACTCCATGCCCTCACCATTGCCCATGCTCAAGACGCGAGGGCGAAGGGTCTGCTCCGCTGCTCTTCAGGGCCACCCATCATCCAGGCAGCCAACCCAAAAAAAATCACGTCTGATCATGACGACAACAGGAACGCCAAGCTGGCAACGCGGTCACGTGCCACTAGATGACAAAAGGAATGCGCCCAAGGCGCATTCCCTTTCAAGTCGGCCGGCGGCTCGCTGGCCTACGGTTAAAAGTCTTACAGCTGCAGTCCTCCTGCTTCGCGCAGTTCCAGCATTGCTGTATCCTGCGGCGGGGTGGAGCAGGCATTTATGCCTGCGGTTGAGCCTGATCAATTTTCGGCTTCAGCCGCTGCGGTAAGAAACTGCTTAGCCAACTTTAAGTTCCGTGGTCTTGCCTACGAGCACTGCCACGCGTTCGCGGAATAATGAACGCCCGTCAGAATCGCGCAGCTCAATGTCATGCGTGCCGGGTCGAAGCGCAAATTTCTTTGCCTTCTCGACCCTGTCGGCAAATCCGCCATCCACGTAGACTGAAGCGTCCTTGCGCTCAGTCTTGATCTTCACGTAGCCGAAGTTTTCCGCCATGTAGTCCGGCGCATAGGCGTACGGATACGGATAGTCAAAGAACGGATCAAAGACGCGGATTGGCTCAACCACCACCACGCGGTGGTTTGGTTGTGGCGCAGGTGCCGGGGCAGGCTGTGCCGCCGGCGCCGGAGCTGGAGCCATCTGTGTCGATGACTTAGCCTTCGGCGGCGGGGGCTGCTGCCCAGATAATGTGGCGGCTGAGCTCAGAAGCAGCCCACCCAAAATCACGAACGTTAATGTCTTCACAAACCGATGCATAATTCCCCCTTTCTCTCTTGTCAGGGTTTGGTCTGATTGACTTGAGTTGTCCTTTCTAAATGGGATGCCTTATCACGAGCAATCGATGCTCACGCAAACCCCTGCATGCAAAGGAGTTAAATACATCAAGGCTGAGCTGTTGAGGGGAAGGAACACTGTCCAAACGGTTTGGAGCGTAAGCGACAAGGGAATGATAGTTGTCGGCCCTTGTAAAATTTGAATATGGAAAATAGGACTTTTCACCCGTATAATCCAGGAAACAATAGCTGGTTTGCTTGAAGATTTGCTTCAAGGAAACCTATTCGTTTCCAAAGAGGGGCGGAAGAACTCCTGTCACATAGCCCCACGTGACTGGCATGCTTCTCGTCAATGCCATTGAGAATACTTGTAGTTGACGACTTCGAGAAATTTCGCAAATATCTCTGTTCGCTCCTGGACCAGGATGCGCGGTTTAATGTCGTTGATCAGGCATCGGATGGATTGGAAGCCGTCCAAAAAGCTGCCGAACTGAAACCGGATTTGGTGCTTCTCGATGTGGGTCTTCCCGGGCTGAATGGCGTTCAGGTTGCTAAACAGCTGCGCAAAATCGCTCCCTTGGCAAAAATCCTATTTATCAGCCAGGAATTTTCTTTTGATGTAGTTGAAGCAGCGCTGCGTTCAGGAGCGCTTGGTTATATCCATAAACTGCATGTCAGCAAGGAGCTGTTGCCCGGTATTGAAGCCGTCAATCGGGGAAAATATTTCGTGAGCGGGATACTCAAGGAAAAATTCGGCGAGACCAATGGTGCCCCACCTCTTCGACATGAGATCCACCTCTACTCCCATGATGCGCTCTTGGTAGAAGGGTTTGCAGATTTTGCAGCCGCAGAGCTAGGTGCCGGTAAAGCAACAATAGTGGCGGCTACCGAGTTACACCGGACTGGCATTTTGGAAAGATTGAAAGCCCGGAGCGTGGATGTCGATGATGCGGTTGCGAGAGGAACTCTAATCCCGCTGGATGCCGCCGAAACGTTGTCCAAGTTGATGAGCAATGACATGCCTGATCCAGACCGCGTCTTTGAGTTTATGGACTCGCTGATAGGAACAGCTACCAGGAGCGCTCCAAGAGTTGCAGTGTGCGGGGAGATCGCGCCTCAGTTGCTGGCTGCCGGCAAGCCCGTCCAGGCATTGCGTCTTGAAGAGCTCTGGGACATTGGTGTTCATGGCCTCCGTGTAAATACTTTGTGCGGCTATGCACTCAACGGTTTTGAAGCGGACAATGAGATCTTTCAAAGTATCTGTGCAGAGCACTCGGCCGTTCATATGCAGTAGCGCGCAAGTCATTCCACTTGAGTGATCTAATTCATTCCAGGCCAATTTTTGTAAAACGATCCGCGAAGAGAACACGCCGGATCGCCAAATCCAGAATCGTCCAGTTCAAAAAGAGCTTGTCTGCATTTGCAGCGTTCGGAATCATGCCAGCATCGGCTGTAATTTCGTGAGCATTGCCGCTGACGGTCCGCGCCGGCGCTGCGTTAGAAGGGGAAATAGACCGTCATTCCGTTCGCTTAGGAGGGCGACATATGATGTTTCACGGCAAATTTGATCAATTCGGCATTACTGTGTATCCCCAGCGTCTCCATAATGCGGTATTTGTGAAAGGCGACAGTGCGGGGCGTCAGTCCCAGAATGTCAGCTACTTCTTTCATCAGCCGCCCTTCGGCCAGGAGTTGCAGGACCTCAACCTGGCGGGGAGTGAGTTTCTTCTCCGGGGACTTAGGATTGGGAGAGCGTATGAAAGCCTCTTCCATTGCATGTTTAATCAGTGGGGTCACGTACCTGCGGCCACGCAGCGCTTCATGAATTGCCGTGAGCAATTCGGAACCGGCGGAACTCTTGAGCAGATAGGCTGATGCTCCGCTGCGTAGAGCTTCTGAGGCCAGGTCGCCATCTTCATTCATGGTAACGAACACCACCTTTGTTTTGGGTATCAAGTCTCTGAGCCTTTGCCCGGCGGCCAGACCATTCAGGCAAGGCATGCCAATATCAACGACAATTACATCCGGCTTCAACTCCGGTGCTTTCTCCAGCAGTGCGCGCCCGTCAGATACACTTGCGATGACTTCATAGTAGGGTTCCAGAAGTTTTCGAAAAGCGTCTACTATCATTGCATGATCATCGGCGATGAGGACAGTTGGTTTGTGCATAACTCTTGCCTCTCCTTTCTGCCGTTTTGTAAAGATATCCCTGAAAAGTTTATGTTTGTTTAACGGGTAAGCCGCAGAGAAATTGCGCCCGGTGACGAAGAAGATAACAGCGTCATAGAAACGCCGCGGTTCTATTTCGAAATGAACTTTCCGCCTATAATGCCGCTATCGATTTGCGGCTTGAAGTTGAAGGTTGACCCTGTCATTACTTACTCTTTTCTTTAAGCATGGAATGCTCCAAACTGCATTCGGGGGATAAGGCATACATTCAGCACCGATGAGAGCGCCACACTCAAGGGTGGCCGTGCATCTTGCTGTAGGACTTAGTATTTTTGCTTGGGCCTGGCGGCCGGCAGAACTGTCGGTTTTACCAGATGTGATGGCATTGCCTGCCGCAGGCCGAAAATTATAGTCCACTGTTAGTTTTGGGCGAGAGGCGTGAAGCAGTTTTTTGCGAATAAAAGGAGAACCCGCTTTCGAACGATTAGAAATATTTAAGCTGTGAATCGGCTCTTGCCGTAACAGTCACAGGAAAGGCGGGTTAATTCTCATGATGAGTATCTCTGAGATAAAGCCGCGGATTATTGTGGCCGATGACAATGCCAAGGTTCTTCTAACGCTTGTATCCGCTTTATCGACGGACTTCGATGTGGTTGCCACTGCGACCGATGGTCGCTCTGCCCTGACCTATATCCAGCACTTGCAACCCTGTGTGGCCGTGCTGGACCTGAATATGCCTGAATTGAGCGGTATCGAGGTTGCCAGGGAAATCATACGGCTGCAGCTGACGTGTGTGGTAGTGATCTGCTCTGTCGAGTCTGACCCGGAACTGATTTCAGCCGCACAATTGGCCGGGGTAATGGGTTATGTGCTTAAGCGCCGGCTTCATAACGACCTTGTGCTCGCCGTTAAACGTGCAGCTTGCGGTGAGGGTTTTATTTCTAGCTCGAACCAGGCTGTCCAAAAATAGTTCACTGAGACCGTCTTAGAAGGTCATTGCAGCAAACCCATCTGGCTTCTGGCTCTTTGCTTTGGCCGTCGGACAAATGCCACTCATCTCACTCGCACAAGGGAATGATGATGCAGCAGGCGACTTTCCACACGCGGAGTCAACGGGAACTAGCGGTGGGCTCTTTTCAATAGGCCATGGTTGCGAGACTGAGATTCATCGCTCCATGATTCCTGCCAGACGCCAGGGCGTAGCCTGGTAGCTTTCGAATTCAATCTGCTTTTTCTTTTTATTTACCATGAATCTGCCGCCCACGATCAGATTGCCGGTGCTCTTGTCCTTATTGGCATCATCGAGATGAATTTCCATCAATGTGAGGTCGTAGTCCTCGCTACGCGTGTTGAACCTCGCCTCGCCAATGTTGATGGGACGATCGGTGATAATGCGGATGGTGCGGCCTTTAGGAGTCGGGATGTTCCTGATGTAGGCAATCTGGTAGCCTACGCCTCCTCCGGTAATTGCCACGCGGCCTCTTGCTTTCATCTTGGAAAGCGCATCCACTAGCGCGTCGTGACCGCCCTTGTTAAAAGCATCGATAAGGGTCTTCTGGTCCGTCGGTGTTGAATAACTCTGGATGCGAACGGTGATACCGAAGCTCCTCCCTGCCTGGGTTGTTGTTCCAAAGGCTTGGGCTTGAATGGTTTCGGATTTCTGCGCACCTGCGCTGATGGACAACAACATCATCAACCCTAAGATGGTCCTGGTGGGGGAGTTTCCGATTAAGGAGTTCATTTTCTGCCATTCCTCTCCGCGAAGTGACGTGTACCGCGCGCGAGTCCATTCTCAATTCCGCGGCAGGAGCAAGGAACTGTTAAAGCTGCCAGCATTCCTGCGCAACCGGGGCCCGCGCGCTACATTGGCGCAAGCGCGAATCGACTGCAGTGGTGCGGCCCTCAGAACTTTTCAGGTACATATTTGTATGGATAGTCCGGTTCTTTGTATCTGTGGGACTTCTGGCGGTCGGGCAATTTCACCTTCTCGCGCCGGATTTCCTTGTATGGAATGTTGCTGAGGAAATGAGTAATAATATTGAGGCGAACACGCCTCTTGTCGTCCGCATTGGCTATGTACCATGGCGCAAAATGAGTATCGGTAGCCGCAAACATTTCATCCCGCGCTCTTGAGTAGTCATACCAGCGGCTATAAGATTTGAGGTCCATGGGCGAGAGTTTCCAGATCTTGCGCGCATCGTTGATGCGTGATTCAAGACGGCGGGTCTGTTCTTCGGGGCTGACCTCCAGCCAGTACTTCAACAGGATGATTCCGGAATCCACCATGGCCTTTTCCACCAATGGCGTCGCCCGCAGAAATTTCTGCGCCTGCTCTTCCGTGCAGAAGCCCATCACCCGCTCCACCCCTGCTCGGTTGTACCAGCTACGGTCGAAGATCACGACTTCGCCGGCTGACGGCAGATGGCGTATATAACGCTGCACATACATCTGGCTCTTCTCGCGTTCAGTCGGTGCGGGTAAAGCCACCACACGAAATACTCGCGGGCTCACCCGTTCGGTAATCGCCTTGATAGTGCCGCCCTTGCCGGCGCCATCGCGCCCTTCAAAAACAACACAGACCCTGAGACGTTTTGCCAGCACCCATTCCTGCAGTTTCACCAGTTCCCCGTGCAGCCGGTCAAGTTCCCTTTCATACTCTTTTCGCTTGAGTTCTTTCTTTGTTCCCAGGGGGCTTTTGCCGTTCTCTTTAACCTGCTTGCGTGCTTTGGATCTCATCACATCACCTTTCTCGGGCCCCACATCGGTTCTTCGCCCGGCGAAAGCGGTCTCTGTGCGTTCTGGAGTTGCTCGTAACGCTCGACCGCGGATTCAACGTTGAAAAACATCCGGTCGTGTCCCAGGATTTGGCCCGCCCTGGAACGCAAGACCGTGGCCAGCACGTCAGGGTTGAGAGCTGCAAGCCAAAGAGTGATGCCATCGCGCTGCAACTTGTCTTCAGCCTCGGCCAGCATCTTGAGAGCGGTGTACTCGATGTCAATGATGGAACTGCAATCGATCACCACAACAGAAGGCTTTGTCTGCTCAATCAGTGCCCACATCCGATCGCCCACGCGCTCTGCATTGGCGAAGAACACCCGGCCTTCCACACGCACGATCAGCAAGCCCTGCCATGTTTCCTCCGTCGGATGTTGGGAAGAAATCGGCCTGAAAACCTTGGTATTGCGCTTGCGCCCTACTGCATATACCACCGGACTGTAAGCTTGCTGGGCCAGGGCGAGAAGCGAGGTAATCACTGCCACCAGTATTCCCCGCAGCGTTCCCAGAAGGGCGACGCCGGCACAGGCGACGATGGCCCAATAAAATTCCGTTTTTCGCACTCGGAAAATTTCTCGAAATTCCGCCGGCTTAATCAGGCCCACCGAATAAACCGCAACCACTGACGCCAGCGTCGCATTTGGCATTAAGCCGATGAGCGGACCAAACAGCAGAAGAACAGCCAGTGCGACCGCCGCCGTCACGGCTTCGGCCAGTTGTGTATGCGCGCCGGCGCTGCGATTGACGGCCGTCTGTGTGGCGCCGCCGCCGGCGGGCATGGAACTGAACAGGCCGCCTGCGACATTGGCGGCGCCGATGGCAAACAACTCCTGGTTGGGAAATGGGCGCGGCTCCCCTGGTTTAGCGAAGGCACGCGCTGCTGCAATGCTTTCCGCAAAACTCATGAGCGCAATGCCGGCCGCGCCGGGCCACATCTGTTCCACTAAACCAGGATTGGGCCATGTCCAGTGCGGAAGCCCGCGTGGAATGCTGCCCACCATGGAAACACCGTAACTTGCCAAACCCAGAAGACCAGAAGCAGCAATACCCAGAGCAACGGCAATCAGCGGAGCGGGCGCACGCGGTACGAAACGCTCTAGAAGGACCATCACTGCGAGCATCACCACTGAGATTGCCAGAACAATGCGTGACGTCTGGGGCAGATGCAGAATGAGCGATCCAATGTCCCTTAAGAATCCGGTTTTCTCTATGTGAATGCCGAGCAGTTTCGGCAGCTGGTCAACCACGATGACCAATCCTATGCCTGCTTTGAAACCCGCCAGCACAGGATCGGAGATGAAGTTGGCGATAAATCCAAGCCGCAACAGCGATGCCAATATCAACATGGCGCCCACCAGGACGGCGAGCGTGGCGCCCACTGTTATCAATTCTCCGGGGCCGCCGTTGGGTGCGGTTTTCTCTATCTCAGCGGCGGTCAAAATCGAGATAGTAGTAGTCGTGCTGACGCTGAGCGGCCGGGACGTACCCAACAGCGCGTAAACCACCATCGGAACAAATGCCGTGTAGAGCCCGACCTGCACAGGCAAGCCTGCGATGGTGGCAAAGGCCATTGCCTTGGGAACTACGACGGCAGCCGCTATTAGCCCGGCCAGAATGTCTGCGCGCAGCCATGGCTTCTCGTAGCCGCGAAGCCATGTTATGGCAGGGATGAAGGCATTTTTGTTCTTGGTCATTCTTTCCAGACTAAAAAGCTCTAGTCGAGCCCGGGACAAATCCTGCGACGGCTTCCTGGCTGGTTCCTTGAATGAATATTTTGGAGAAGCTAAATACCAACAACTGATAGAAGTAACAGCTCTGGCTTAAACGAGCGTTCCAGGAGTAGTTATGCAACGCCCTTCGGCACGCTGGGCTGGCTTCCCCAAGCTTCATCGGTAGTTGGATTTCAATTGATAACTAAATCCAAATCTGCAGCTTATTTTCGGCCTGCTCGCTGTCACTTTTAACGGTATGCACGACCGCTGTTCATTTTCTACTTTGTTGCAGTGCGGCTCCGTCAAAGGTCTGCCGGCAATCCCGGCTCCTCTTTCGACTGTACAAATCTGGTTCTGTGAGGAACATGATGAAGAAGATTCTTTTTTCGCTGCTGGCGTCGTTGCTCCTTTCTCTGCCTGCGTTGGCCCAGAAAAACATTGAGTTTTACGGTGGCTACCGCCACATCTCCGGAGACCAGGGACTTGATGGGTTCAACATAGGTGGCGGCTTATATCCGATCCCTCGGTTTGAACTGTATCTGACTTATGACGGGACCTATGACAATTCCACGATTGGCACCTTTGCCTTGACCAGCGTGGGATCCACTTTCGTAAACAGCCATATGCAGGAAATACTAACGGGCCCTCGTTACTTTCTTCCGGGCGCGTTGAAGGGCCACGGCCACCTTGAGGGGCATCTCTTAATTCCATACATTGAGGCTGGCTTTGGAGAGGCGCGTCTGCACACAGATGTTAGTGCAGTCAGTATCGCACCGGTACAAGCGGCGGATACGGCTTTTGTATGGCAGATGGGGGGCGGCGCCGATTTCAGGATGTACCGTCATTTTACTTTGCGCGGCGACCTTGGTTTTCTGCGCACTCATTTCGCGAACGGCGGGCAAGGACGCGTCCGTCTTGGTATCACCGTGGTATGGAGCGCGAGACCAAGAGCGACGCAGTGACATAGCGAGGCCCTTCACAGGATCAAAAACCTGGAGCCGGGATTCAACAAAGCGCCGAGGACGAGAAAATGAGGATCGGCAAGCACGCCATTGATTCATCTGAACAAGGGACTCAGGACTGCAAGAGCTCATTTTCCCGCCTGGCCAAATCAATAGTTACATCACCATCCTGGAAACGGAGGAGTTCCAGTTCGCCCGGCTGGGATTTTGAGTGTCTGGATTGCCGCTTGATTGCCCCTCTGAATGCGCACGGCAGATGCCGGAGATGTGATTCGAACGGAGTCATCCAGACGCACTCTTATGGGACGATGGCGAACCGGGCAGCGTGAAATCACAATCGTAAGCAGCAAAGCGGTATGGGAAACAACGGCTCGGAATAAAGTCCCTGGATGACTATATGCTTTGACAGTTCTGAACTTGCCAATAAACATCGTTCAATACGGTGTAGCTGGAGCATTTCCCGGCGGGCTGTATGCCGCATGGAGGCGTCAGGGTGAGCCGCACCGCGGCCAGAGTTACCCGAGTTGTCCCGGGCAGAGGTGGTAGTGAAATGGTCCTGAGTCTAGTAACCGTCGTGATAATCTCCGCCGCAAGCGCTTTTCCTTTTCAGTCAGCCGCTCATGGGCAATCTTCTTCTCAGTATCAATCGGGCCTTATTCTGGAGGTAAAAGAACATCCCGGAGCTGAAATACCGGCCACAGAAAAAACGCCTCCGATCAAGCGCTACGACATCTCTGTGCAGCTCAAGGACGTGGTATATGTGGTTTTATTTACCCCCCGTCCAGGCATGCACGGCTTTCAGACCCTTGCTGGTATGGACATTCTTGTGCTGGTTCAGGATAAGACCATGTTCTTTAATGACCTCCTTGGCCGTAGCATGTCGGCCCCGATTATCAGTCAACATCCGGCACCACCCAGGCAAAAGCAGTAATCCCGGTAAGCAACCACAATCGTCGGGCTCGGCTCTTGTACGTATTCCACTCATTCAGTTATCCCGGCTGAATATCGCTCCACATGCCAGGCGAATCATTCACATCCAGAAACTCTTCTGACACTTTTACCAGTATGCGTCGGCAGAACGGATTCCTATGATCAGGTTGGCTGACGGACAGAAGGTCGGGTCTCCTATGGCAGCATTGACCTCTCCGTACCATCAGGCGACTGGAGAAGTCATTGGCTAATCCGAGCGCGATGTTGATGCCTCCGCCGGCCCCGAAAAAACAAAGGAATGTTCGTGAACATGAGGATCCGGCCATTCTGGCCGTGGCCGCCATGGACGGGAACACCAGAAAGCAGGAGATATGCACCGCCGCGTAAAGAATGTACTAGGCGCATTCGTAGGTATCGGATTGATGAGCTCTCTGTTGATCGCACCGGGGTATGCCCAGGACCAACAGGGGGCTAATGGCCAGATCGCAACTGGACAGAAAATCGAAACAAAGGGACTGATCCTCACGCGCGACGGTGAGAACATGACAGTCGAAACCAGGGACATGGGAAATGTTGTTGTTACCCTCACTCCTGAAACCAAGATAAAGGTACCCAAAGGGTTGTTCCGCCATGAAGAAATGGAAGTGACTTACCTGATTCCAGGCGTCGAGGTGGAGGTGAAGGGAAAAGGTTCTGCGAACGGCCAGGTCGTCGCGGAAAATGTGGAATTCACCAAAGACTCATGGGGCAGGGCCAAGCAAGCGCATGCGGCCATGACTGCGACGAAAGCTCAGACGGAAGCCAACAAGCAAGGGGTGGCAACGAACCAACAGGGAATCGCGGCAAATCAGGCACAATTGGGCACACACGCTGAAAAGATCGGCGCCGTGGAGAAGAAATTCTCGGATCTGACTGAGTATGACGTGAAGAAAGACATTTCTATTAATTTCGAAACCGGAAAGTCAGACCTATCGGACGAAGGGAAAAAGCAATTGACGGATCTTGCCAATGAAGCCAAGGGACTGAAGGGTTACCTGGTCGAGGTGAAAGGGTTCGCCAGCACCACCGGCAACGCCGAGCGTAATCAGGCCTTAAGCGACGAACGTTCCGAAAGCGTTGAAGCATTCCTGCAGCAACAGGGCATTGCCTTGCAACACATTGTCAATACCGGGGCTATGGGCACATCAGGGGCGGTAGCCTCGAATGATACCGAAGAGGGAAGGCAGCAAAATCAACGCGTCGAGGTGAAAATCCTGCTAAATCGTGGAGTAGGTGGTTCGAAGTGAAATGCGTCCCCTCCCTTGTGGCCGCGCAGCGCTAGCTCGCGGCCCTTTTTTTACCAGACCAGGCACAACATAGCCGAGATATAACGGATGCTTTGGCGCCGACCAGACGATATCGAAGGGTGGAACGCAGACAGCAAAGCAAGTCTGGGCCCTAAATGGACCGTTTGTGCATTGCCCTGCTCGTTACATTATCGAAGCTGGCGCTAAGGACGGCAACATCTACGATGCTCATACAGTCAATCCCTGAGGTGAACTCAACCTTCACTGTCGCACCCAAAGGAAAGCTCGCTTTCTGATCTCCACAAAAGGAAAAGCTGTTGGAGAGCCCTCCATTGGTTAGCGTCACCCTTGTCACGGTCAGAGGCCGCCCCGTGTGATCGTTGATGGAGACAAGAATCGAGGAGACAACGTTCCCCGTTACCGTAGAGGGGATCCCCTGGTTGGAGCTGAAACCGATAAAGATCGAACCGCAGCCAGCCAGCATGAAACAGGCCAGAACAACATGAGCTGAAACAATGCTGCGCGAGACCATGGCCCACTATGTTTCATCGCTCTGCCGGCATGCGACTGTCAATAGTGGCAGGAAGCAGCGCACATGGCTGAGCGGCTGGGGGTTGGGTTTGCCGCGGGGCGCTGGAGCAACGATAGACGTCTAATACGTTGCATCTTCGGCACGGCTGAAATTAATGCCCTTTATCGCTTTCAAGCCGCCACGGTCTTCTCTTCTTCCACCGGTACTTTGGCCCGGATGGTGGCGCCACCGCGAGGAGCGGATTCAATGCTGAGCATGCCGCTTACCAGGTTGATGCGCTCCCGCATGCTGACCAGCCCCAGGCCTCGGTCCGCCATTGCCTCCTCCACATTAAAGCCGACGCCGAAGTCCCTGATCGTGAGTTCCACGGCTCCAGGTTCCGCCTGCAGTCGGACAAAAAATTCTTTCACACCGCTGTGCTTGACAGCGTTATGCAGCCCCTCCTGAAGAATGCGATACAAACACAGTGAGGCGTCATGGGGCAGTCTTTGAGATAGATTGCTGCTGAATGCGATTTTGACCTCGTGCTGCCGGGCAAACTCGGCGCAAAAGCTTCTCATAGCTGCAGTGGTGCCAAGAATCTCCAGCTTGAAAGAATGCAATTCGTGCGACAACGCCTGGACGCTGCTGCCAATTTCAACGGTAACATGCACCAGATGCTCCGCTTCCTGCTGCAGCCCGGTTTCCGTTAGTTCGGGGCTATCTCTCAGCCTTTGCAGTTCCACCCCGAGCAAAGCCAGGCGCTGGCAGACATCATCGTGGAGTTCCCTTGAAATCCTGATTCTTTCCTCTTCCTGCGCTTTTATGAGACGTCCGCCCAAAGCACGGAACGCCTCTTCTGCTCGCCTGCGCTTGCTTGTATCGATTGTGACCCCGACAATCTGGACCGATCTGCCGTCTTTGTAAGCACGTCCTCGGGCTTCCACCCACCGGACCGTGCCATCTCGCCGCAAAACGCGGTATTCCACAATATGGTGGGCGCCTTCATCGAACGACTGCCACCACTTCCGGTAGACCCGTTCACGGTCTTCCGGGTGCACCGTATTCAGGAAACGGTCGAGCGTAATTTCCGGGCCGCAGGAGAGACCCAGGATTGCCTTGGTTCCTTCGCTTAAGGTGACATATCCTGTCTCCTCATTCCAAACCCACCATCCCAGCCGGGCAGCTTCAAAGGCGAGGCTGAACTGCTGTTGGCTTTTTTCAAGTGCCTCCAGGTCGCGCTTTCGTTCAGTTATGTCCATGGTGATGCCCAGCATGCGCTCAACTTCGCCGCTTGGCGAGCACATAAACTTCCCTGCCGAATGCAGCCAGCGAATTGTCCCGTCATGGCATATGACTCGAAAATCCTGGCTGAATCCTGCTCTGTCCCGTTGCGCAATTTCCATGCTTTGGCGCAAACCTGCCAAATCATCTGAATGCACGCGGTCCCAGGACCCCTGCAGGATATGCGGCCCGGCGGAAGGACCGAAGAGCGCCTGATGGTTTTCCAGCTTCATGCCCGTTCCGGTATTGATCTCCCATACTTCTGCTTTGCCGGCTTCCAGAGCGAGATGGAGACGCTCGTTCACCAGAGCAATCTCCTTTTCGGCGCGCCTCACCTCTGTCACGTCGACCCCGCACCCGATGTACCCTTCAAATAAGCTGCTGGAAGTAAATCGTGGAACACTGCTTTCCAGAATCCAGCGATACTCACCGTCATACCGCCTCAGCCGGTACTCCGCGCGGAAGGGCTGCCGCGCTGCAAATGATTCGCTGTAACTCGCAAGATAGTCCTCCCTGTCATCGGGGTGGATGCATCCGATCCAGCCATCTACGGATTGGTCTTCACCGGTAAAATCCAACCACGATTGATTGGAATATTCGCGCAGTGCGTCCTTGCCTGAGACCCATAGCAGCATGGGTGCGGCGTTTGCCATGTTGCGGAACCGCGACTCGCTCTCTTTGAGCGCCTCTTGGGCGCGCTGCCGATCGGTAATATCTATGAACTGGGTAACCACACCCACGATTTTGCCGCCTTTTTTCTGGGCCATTGACCAGTGCTCAACAGGGAAAGGCGTACCGTCGGCCTTCCAGTACACGTCATCCGCAGAATGAGCGCCGATTCCGCTCTGCAGCGTGGCCAGCACCTGACACTCACTGCTCGGATTTGGCGTACCATCACGGCGGGTGTGGTGGATGAGTTGATGGACGTTCTGTTCCAGCACCTCCTCGGCGCGTTTGTATCCCAAAATGTTCAGGGCGGCAGGATTACAGAACGTGCAACGGCCTTCCACATCAGTCTCATAAATACCTTCTGGCGCCGATTCAAGCACCAGACGAAGCTTGTCTTCGCTCTCGCGCAGGGACTCTTCTGCCTGCTTTTGTTCATTTATGTCCACGGCAATTCCAAGCATGCGGGTGGGCTTGCCTGAGGCGTTGTAGTAGAAGCGGCCGCGTGAAGTCAGCCATCTTACGCCGTTGTCCGGCAGCACTAACCGGAAAACTGCCGTGTACGGCGTTGCATTCGCAGCCGCCTCCAGGATGGTCTTCAGCACTTGCCGCCGGTCCCCTGAATGAATGGAACGGAAAAACTGCCGCACAGGCCCCGTATAGCTGGTCCTCAGGATGCCGAAGAATGTCCGCAGGTCCCCAAACCAGTATCCTTCCCGGCTGGAAATATCCAAGTTCCAGCCAAACGACTTGCCTGACTGCATCGCCAGATGAAGCTGGTCGCGAGCAAGATCAATGTCGAACACGAATCTCCGCTGCTGAAAATACTCCCTGGCAAACGCGGTCAGGGTCAACAATAGGCCGGCAATCAGCACGACAAAAAGGCGCAGGGTATGGACATTGCCCATTCCCTTCAATTGCACTAGCTCCGATAGACCAAGCAGAGGCGTGGCGGTCAGAGTGAGCACTGCAACTGTCATGGGATAATGGCGCTTGTTCCGTTGCACCAGCACTGTATGTGCAAGTTGCGGGGCAAGTTCTTTTCCGCAGACTACCGCCCATACAAAGACACATGCCGCCGCTGTGGTGACAAGGTCAAACAAGCCGGGAAAATACACCCCCCAGGCCACTCTAAGATTTGCAGCCAGTGAACCGCACGCATACAGCAGTGATGCCCCGAACAAGGCCGAATAAACCACGTTCCACAAGCTTCTGACCCGGACAGCCAGTATTGCAGCTACGATGACCAGCGCGACGTTCTCCACAAAGTACAGAGTTAAAAACCACTCAATCAGGCTCTGGTTCCAATTGAGATATTGGCCTGGAACCAAAAGAAATACATATAAAAAGACCCAGAAAAGGAGAAGGAGGAGAAAGTTCAGGTTCGCGGGATAAGGCCGGTGGTCCAATCGCTTTTCATGCGGGTGCATCGCCATGGCGGCAAGCATCACGATCGTATGCAAAAACATTATTGGAGCTGACAAGGTGAGTTCCGGCAGGCTTCTGCCCAGGCCGACGGCATAGAGCATTCCCAGAAACGCATTAACTGCCCACAGGCCCAGGGCGCTTGCCATGAATGACCAGAACAAACGGATGGAATGCCTGCTTCGCGCGGCATTTTGCGCTGCTAGGGACGTCCCAACCACAAGGACCACAAGCAGCACTGCGCTACTGGAGGCAAGTCTTAGTTCACGTTGTCTTGAAATGAGGGCCGCCGCTTGCAGGGCCAGAAGAACCGTAGCGATGAAAGGCCATGAAAGGAGAGACGATTTTCTTCCACGGGCCATGGCTGTGCGCATAACATTCGTTCTCCGCAGCGAAACCACAGCAAGCAGGCGGCGAGGCCGCATCGATGCGGTCCTCGCCTGGGCGGTGCTGACGCCGCCGGGTGTCAGCATGGATCGCCCAGCTTCACTGTAGTGACGTAGAACCGGAAGCAAAACTGTCAAATATACAGTGATAAATGCCCAGCAGCTTTCGCCGGACACGAAGCCCGCTCATTCTGGGCCGGGTGAAAGCTCTTCAGATACGTCAGACTCTGCGCCCTTCAGTGGGCCGATCTGCTGTTTTGTGAGAAGGTCGAACACGACCCTCATGCAGTCCCTCTCCGTCACATCGTGTTCTGAAATATATTGGAGTTCAGATCCGCAAAAAATGCACTGCACCTCATGTATGCCCGGTGTTGTGTCGTCACTTAACACTACGGGGAAGGAGCGAAGGCATTGGTCACAAGCAACCAACACATACGATGCCCCGCACGTGTCCGTACCTATCCAGCGCCCCCAGATAGGCGCAGGCCCGAAATCGTGGGATCGCGCGTGTGAGGCTGACCGCCTCAAAACATCTGCGACAATCCGGAATAGCACAGGAGGAGTTCGCTGCCCTTTGCTGTAGAAAGCATCTGCAATCACGCCTTGGGGCACGCAATCGCCGGCATACATTCCGCTCATGGCAATCACGGGGATCCCCGGAAACCGGCGCCGGACGATGGAAAGAAGCTCAAATCCTGACATGTCCGGCATATCCAGGTCACACAACATCAGGCTGGGAGTTGCTGCTTTTAGTTTCTGGAGCGCATCGAATCCGTTTTGTGCCGCGGATATTTTGTAGCCGGCTGCCGTCAGCAATAACGCCAGCGTCTCGCGTACTCCAGAGTCATCATCCACCACCAGTATATGAGACTCATGCAATGATGGAGCGGTACCGGCTGCGCAATTGATGGCCGGATTAACGGGTTCCATCTTCACCGCTGCTATCTGTCCTGCCGCCATGTGCGATGTCCTCTATTCTTCGTCGAAAGCAAAAGCGAGCCCCTTGATTGTGAGCTTCAGCTTTGCATCCCTTGGTTTACTTGAAGAAAAAGAGAGCTCCTACTGACAAAAATGACAGACAGCTGTCTAATTCGTTTACAAATTGTTTAATTTAGAACAAGTGAGCAGGCAGAGAATCCAAGGTAAGAATTCGTTAACGATCAGAATTGCATTGGTGGAGAATATCTATGGGAACCTGTAAAACTGATTTGATTCCTGCCCTGTTTTCCAGCGCGCCAGGTTAACTTCATTTGCCCCGTGGTCGGCGCTGGCTGGATCGGCTCATTGCTAGCGATGGGGAGCGAAATATCCCTGCTTGCTGTAAACATGCAAGACTGTCCCATCACCGGAAGGGACCACTCGGACTTTGATCTTGTGCCACTTGTCATCGTACTCCCGGTTCGTTGGACTGTATCCCAGAATATACTGGTTACGAAGCTGCCTGCTTATGTTGGCGGCGGCCTGAGGCAGTTCCTGTATGTCGTTTACCTTGACCGTGTGTCCACCGGTTGCCTCTGTGATTGTTGTGAGAAGGCGTTCGCCTGACCACTCTTCGTATGTTTTGAAAACTTTCGAAAAGATCCCCAGAGCGTAAATCTCCACGTCCTCCTCCTGCACAAGGTTTCGGATCTCTCTGGCAGTGTAGCGGCTATGATTGTCGCCCCCATCGGAAATGATCACCAGGGCTCGGCGTTTATAACGTGCTGTGCGCAGCTTGTTCAGCCCCATGTAAATGGAATCGAGCAGCGCTGTATTGCCATAAGGAAGCGTTAATGCCAGC
>Ga0164306_10000303_pt1 | contig 19273 bp, 18 predicted proteins | sample Whisoiple_242_MG_FD_110213 | JGI IMG/M metagenome (GOLD analysis project Ga0164306, IMG submission 110213) | Soil microbial communities amended with fresh organic matter from upstate New York, USA - Whitman soil sample_242_MG | ecosystem: Environmental > Terrestrial > Soil > Unclassified >... | reverse complement strand
GATGAGCATCGAGACGGGCTGGCCGAGCATGGCCGCCTCGGCCTCGATGCCGCCGACGCCCCAGCCGAGCACGCCGAGGCCGTTGACCATCGTCGTGTGCGAGTCGGTGCCGACGCAGGTGTCCGGGTACGCGCGCAGCGCGCCGTCCACGTCGCGGGTCATGATGCCGCGCGCCAGGTACTCGATGTTGACCTGGTGCACGATGCCGGTGCCCGGCGGGACGACCTTGAAGTCGTCGAACGCGGTCTGGCCCCAGCGCAGGAACTGGTAGCGCTCGTGGTTGCGCTGGTACTCGATCTCGACGTTGCGGCGGAACGCGTCCTCGCGGCCGAACACGTCGATCTGCACCGAGTGGTCGATGACCAGCTCGGCGGGCGCGAGCGGGTTGATGCGGGTCGGGTCGCCGCCGAGGTCGGCCATGGCCTCGCGCATGGTGGCGAGGTCGACGACGCACGGCACGCCCGTGAAGTCCTGCATGATCACGCGGGCGGGCGTGAACTGGATCTCGGTGTCCGGCTCGGCGGACGGGTCCCACGAGGCGAGGGCGCGGACGTGGTCGGCGGTGATGTTCGCGCCGTCCTCGGTCCGCAGCAGGTTCTCGGCGAGCACCTTGAGGCTGTACGGCAGCTTCTCCGTCCCGGGGACCGCGTCCAGCCGGAAGATCTCGTAGGTGTCGTCCCCGACCTGCAGCCGGGCCTTCGACCCGAAGCTGTCGACGCTGCTCACTTCTGGCTCCTTCGTTGGCGAGTCCGGCCGCTGGGGGACGGCCGCGGTGCGGCGGCCGCCCCGGGCCTGGTGCCCGGGCTCGTCCGCCGAAGTATCTTGATGTCGAGATACATCCTACCCCGACCCGGCGCCGGACGTCGCGACGCCCGCGCGGCCCGGCGAGCCGACCCGGAGGGCGGTCGCGGGGCCGCGCGGGCGCGGCGTGCCGGTGCGGCGTGCCGCCGCGTCGGGTCGCCCGACGCGGGGCGTCAGCTCCCGGCCGTGCCCTCCGCGGCCCGGCGCTCGCGCTCGACGGCCTTCTCGTGCTGGCGGGGGTCGTAGTCCGGGGTGCCCTGCTTGTGCAGCTCGGCGGTCGCGCGGCGGCTGGCCTCGGCCACCCGGCGCGTCGCCTCGGCGGCGGACTCGCGGGCGTCACCCTCGTGCGGTGTCGTCATCGTCGGCTCCTTCCGGTGGGCGGGCGCCGCGGGCCGCGGTGCCCGGACCCCACGCTAGGCCGACCGCGGGCCCCGCGCGAGCGGTTCGGCGGCCCGACCTGCGGCGATCCCCCTGGGGGCGGCCGGGCCGCGCGACCTCAGCGCTCCAGGACCGCGACCGCCTCGACGTGGTGCGTCATCGGGAACAGGTCGTACCCGGTGACGTCGGCCAGGCCGTAGCCCTCCTCGGCCAGGTACGCGACGTCCCGCGCCAGCGCAGCGGGGTCGCACGCGACGTACACGACGCGGCGCGGCGCCAGGCCGGCGACCGCCCGCACGACGTCCCGCCCGGCGCCCACGCGCGGCGGGTCGAGCACCACGGCGTCGACCGCTGCGCCCGCGGCCCCCGCGGCCAGCGCGCCCGCGACGTCCCCGGCGTGCAGCTCCACCTGCGGCCGGTCGTGCAGGTTGCGCCGCGCGTCCCGCACCGCCCGGGCGTCGCCCTCGACGGCCACCACGGAACCGGTCCCGCCGACCGCGTCCGCCAGCGGCAGCGTGAACAGGCCCGCGCCGGAGTACAGGTCGAGCACCCGCGCGCCGTCGACGTCGCCCAGGGCGTCGAGCACCGCGCCGGTCAGCGCGGCGGGCGCCTCCCGGTGCACCTGCCAGAAGCCGGCGGCGGCGACCCGGTAGGCCCACTCCCGCTCCCCCACCCGCACCTGCTCGCGGACGGCGGACCGCGCGTTGGGCCGCGGGTCGGCCTTGCCGCGGCGGAGGTCGAACGGCTGGTCGTCGACGAGCACGACGGGCGAGTCCCCGCCGGCCGGCGCGACCGCCTCGATCCGCGCCCCCGGCGCCCAGCGGCGCCCGAGCAGGTCGAGCTCGGCCAGCGCGTCGCTCATGAGCGGCATCGACGCGACCGGGACGACGTCGTGCGACCGGAACCGGCGCATGCCCGCCCGGCCCTCGCGGTCGGCGAGGAAGCCGACGCGCGTGCGCCAGCCGAGGCCGCCGCGCTCGTCGTCGCCGGGCAGCGCCCGCACGGGCACCGAGCGCTCGACCCGGGCGAGCCGCTGCAGCTGCTCGGCCAGCACCGCCGCCTTCCACGCGCGCTGCGCGTCGAGGCGGACGTGCGCGAGCTCGCCGCCGCCGACGCCGCCCGCGCCCGCCTCGGGCCACGCCGACTCCACGCGGTCGGGCGAGGCGTCGAGCACCTCGACGGCGTCGGCGCGCCAGAACCGCGCCTTGTCGCCCGTCTCGGTCAGCCGCGCGACGACCCGCTCGCCCGGCAGCGCGTGCCGCACGAACACGACGCGCCCGGGGCCGTCGTCGCCCGCCGCCCGCAGCCGCGCCACGCAGTGCCCGCCGTGCGCGACCGGCCCGACCTCGAGCTCGACCAGGTCCCCTGCCGCGGCCGCGGCGCCGCGCGGCTCAGAGCCCACGGGAGATCGTCCTGCGCACGTGGTCCTCCATGCCGGTCTGCCCTTCGGTCGATGCGAGCTGCCACGGGACGGACGCCACCACGACGCCCGGCGTGAACAGCAGACGCCCCTTGAGCCGCAGGGCGCTCTGGTTGTGCAGCAGCTGCTCCCACCAGTGACCCACGACGTACTCGGGGATGTAGACGACCACCAGGTCCCGCGGGCTCTCCCGCCGGATCGAGCGGACGTAGGTGATGACGGGCCGGGTGATCTCGCGGAACGGCGAGTCGAGGACGCGCAGCGGCACGGGGAGGTCCATGGCCTCCCACTGCGCGCGGAGCGCGGCCGCGTCCTCGGGGTCGACGCCGACGGTGACGGCCTCGATGGTCTGCGGGCGCGAGGCCCGCGCGTACGCGATGGCCCGCATGGTCGGCCGGTGCAGGTGCGAGACGAGCACGAGCGCGTGCACCCGGCTGGGGAGCGCGCGGGCGGCGGCGGGGTCGGCGCCGAGCGCGAGCTCGGCCTTGACGGCGTCGTAGTGCCGGCGGATGCCCTGCATGCCGATGAACACGATGATCATGGCGAGGATCGCGATCCAGGCGCCGTGCGTGAACTTGGTGATGAGCACGATGACCAGGACCGTCGCGGTCATGCCGAAGCCGATCGCGTTGATCACCCTGGACCGGAGCATCTGCCGGCGGCGCTCGGGGTCGGGCTGGGTGCGCAGCTCGCGGGTCCAGTGCTTGATCATGCCCAGCTGGGACAGCGTGAACGACACGAAGACGCCGACGATGTACAGCTGGATGAGCCGGGTGACCTGGGCGTCGAACGCGAGGATCAGCGCGATCGCGCCGGCCGCCAGGGCGATGATGCCGTTGGAGAACGCGAGCCGGTCGCCGCGGGTGTGCAGCTGGCGCGGCAGGTAGCCGTCCTTCGCCAGGATCGAGCCGAGCACCGGGAACCCGTTGAACGCCGTGTTCGCGGCGAGGATCAGGATGAGGCCGGTGACGACGGACACCAGGTAGAACGCCGGCGGGAACGAGTGGAAGATCGTCTGCGCGAGCTGCCCGATGACCGGGTCCTGCACGTACCCCTCGCCGACCGGCACGCCGTCGTCCAGCAGCTGCGTCGACGGGTCCTCGACGTAGTGCACGCCCGTCAGCCGGGCCAGCGTCAGGATCGACATGATGAGGAACACCGACAGCCCGCCGAGCAGCAGCAGGGTGGTCGCGGCGTTCTTCGACTTGGGCTTCCGGAACGACGGCACGCCGTTGCTGATCGCCTCGACGCCGGTGAGGGCGGCGGACCCGGACGCGAACGCGCGCAGCACGAGGAACGCTCCCGCGGCGCCCATCAGCCCCTGGTCGAACCCGTCGGCGGGGACGATCGTCAGCGCGCTGGACGCGGCCGGCTGCAGGTCCCCGGTCAGGTACTGCACGAAGCCGAAGATCGCGGTGCTGCCCACGGCGACCATGTACAGGTACACCGGGATCGCGAACGCGTTGCCGGACTCCCGGACGCCGCGCAGGTTCGCCAGCGTGAGCAGCACGACGATGACCACGGCGAACAGCGCCTCGTGGCCGCGCAGCGCCGGGATCGCCGACGCCGCGTACTGCGCGCCGGACGACACGGACACCGCGACGGTGAGCACGTAGTCGACCAGCAGCGCGCTCGCGACGGTGACGCCCGCCTTCGGCCCGAGGTTCACGGTGGCGACCTCGTAGTCGCCGCCGCCCGAGGGGTACGCGTGCACGTTCTGCCGGTACGACGCGATGACGGTGACCATCACGACGACGACGGCCAGGCCGACCCACGGGGAGATGACGGTGGCGCTCACGCCGGCGAGGGCGAGCGTCAGCAGCACCTCGTCGGGGGCGTAGGCGACGGACGACAGCGCGTCCGACGCGAAGATCGGCAGGGCGATCCGCTTCGGGAGGAGGGTGTGCCCCAGGTTCTCGCTGCGGACCGGTCGGCCCAGCAGCAAGCGTTTGGCGGCATCCGCGAGATCCGGCACGAGCGACCATGCTAGGCGCACCCGGGCGGTTCCGGCACCGGACCCGCCCCGGGACCCCGCCGGCCGACCCACCCGGGCGCCCCGGGCCCACCCGGGACCACCGGCGTGCCCGGCGGTCCGCGCTAGGTATAGCGTTCCGCGTTGTGCACTTCGTCATCATGGGCTGCGGCCGCGCCGGCGCGACGCTCGCGCAGTCGCTGGAGGCCCACGGGCACTCCGTCGCGGTGATCGACCAGAACCCCGACTCGTTCCGCCGCCTCGACGCGGAGTTCGCCGGGAGCAAGGTGACCGGCCTCGGCTTCGACCGGGACACGCTCCGCCAGGCGGGCATCGACGACGCGTACGGCTTCGCGGCCGTGTCCGACGGCGACAACTCGAACATCCTCGCCGCGCGCGTCGTGCGCGAGACGTTCGGCGTCGAGAACGTGGTCGCCCGGATCTACGACCCGCACCGCGCCGAGATCTACCAGCGGCTCGGCATCCCGACGGTGGCGACCGTCCGGTGGACCGCCGACCAGGTGCTCCGGCGGCTGCTGCCCATGGGCGCGACCAGCCAGTTCACCGACGCGTCGGGGAAGATCAGCCTGTCCGAGGTCGACGTGCACCCCGGCTGGGTCGGCAAGCCGCTGCGCCTGCTCGAGGAGGCGGCCGGCGCCCGGATCGCCTACCTGACCCGCTACGGCGACGGGCTGCTGCCCGACGCGAACACCGTCCTCCAGGAGAGCGACATCGTGCACCTGCTGCTCCGCGCCGACGAGCAGTCCGCCGTCGAGCGCGTCGTCACCGCGGCCCCGGAGGTGCAGGCGTGAGGGTCGTCATCGCGGGCGCCGGCTCCGTCGGCCGCTCCATCGCGCGCGAGCTCCTCGCCAACGGGCACGAGGTCACGCTCATCGACCGCCAGCCGTCCGCCATGCGCGTCGCGCAGGTGGCCGACGCAGACTGGCTGCTCGCCGACGCGTGCGAGCTGCCGACGCTGACCCAGGCGCGCACCGACGAGTGCGACGTCGTGGTGGCCGCGACCGGCGACGACAAGGCCAACCTGGTCATCTCGCTGCTCGCCAAGACCGAGTACGGGGTGCCGCGCACCGTCGCCCGGGTGAACAACCCGAAGAACGAGTGGATGTTCGACGAGGCGTGGGGCGTGGACGTCGCCGTCTCCACCCCGCGGATCATGACGGCGATGATCGAGGAGGCCGTCTCCGTCGGCGACCTGGTGCGGATCTTCACGTTCCACCAGTCCGGCGCGGACATCCTCGAGCTCACGCTGCCCGAGGGCTCCCCGCTCGCCGGCTCGCTGGTCGGTCAGATCGACTGGCCGGCCGACACCGTGCTCGCGGCGATCGTCCGGGACGACCGCCCGTTCCAGCCGTCCGGGGACGACACCCTGGAGGGCGGCGACGAGCTGCTGTTCGTCACGGGGCGGGACGCGTCCGAGGAGGACCTGGCCGCGCTGCTGTCGAGCCGCGTACCAGGATCCAGCTCGCCCACAGCACCAGGGCGGTGAGCGGCACGCCCATCACGAGCTTCGCGGTGCCGAGCCAGGCGACCTGACCCGCGAGGTACAGCGGCACCTGCACGGCCAGGCGCAGCGCGAACATGGCCGCCCACAGCCAGGTCGCCCACGTGTAGCGGCGGCGCAGCTCGGGGTCCCGCCGCCAGGCGAGCGCGCCGGACCACGAGCCCTCGGCCTGCAGGGGGCCGTCCGCGCGGAACAGGCCGAGCACGAGCCCGACCAGCGGCCAGCCGGCGAGGGCGGACGCCGCGAACGGGACGAGGTACGCGGCGTTGACCAGCAGACCCCACAGGTAGAAGTCCTGCGCGCGGCCCGTCTGGGTGGCGATGAGGGCGCCGATGCCGATGCCGACCGCGCCCGAGAGCGCCTGGGTCACGGGCGTGCGCTGCGCGAGCCGGGCGACGACCGCCACCACGACGGCGGCGACCGCGGCGACGAGCGCCGGACGCAGCTGCTGGCCGGACGCCACGAACACGACGACGAACAGCAGGCCGGGCAGCACCGCCTCGACGATGCCGCGCACGCCGCCCACCGCGTCGAGGAACGAGAAGTGCTCCGCCTCGATCGCGCGCATCCCGCGGGCGGGCACCGCGTCCTCGGGCGCGGCGGCGGGCGGCACGGGCGCGTCGGGCACGCCCGCCGGGACCGGCGTCACCGGCGGCTCGTGGCCGCCGGCCGGCGTCGGCTCACTCACCCGGCCGGGGCCGCAGCTCGTAGCGCGGGTTGTACATGGAGCGCCGGCCCTCGCGGGTGCACACCAGCCCCTCGACCTTGAGCCGGCGGCCCGGCTCGATGCCGGCGATCTCGCGGCGGCCCAGCCACACGAGGACCAGGTTGCCGCTGCCGTCGTACAGGTCGGCCTCGAGCGCGGGCACGCCCTGGCGGGGGCGCAGCACCACCGAGCGGATCACGCCGGAGACCTTGGCGCGGTGCCGGTCCGGGGTCTGGTCGACGGGCATGCAGCCCGTCGCGCGGACCGCGTCCTCGCGCTCCTCCGAGGCCTCGATCTCCTCCTGCGAGGCGACGGCCCGGCGGAGGCCCTCGCGCAGCGACAGCGGCGACATGTCAGCGGATCTCCGTGATCTCCGGCCCGCGCTTCAGCGGGTCGAACGTGGGTGCGGCCGGGGCGGCGGGCTGGGCGGCGACGCCGTCGGCCTGGTTCGGCAGCGTCAGCGCGAGCAGGTCGCGCGGGGCGCGGGCCTCGGTGCCGCGGACGACGACCGTCCTGCGGAACAGGTCCTCGAGGGTGCCGGCGGCCTCCTCGTCGACCGCGGCGCGGCCGGTGATGACGCCGCGCAGGAACCAGCGGGGGCCGTCGACGCCGACGAACCGCGCGGGGCGGTGGCCGGTGCGGCCCTCGGGGGTGCGCACGGGGAGGCGGGCGAGCAGCTCGCGGCCGAACGGCCCGGGCACGTCGTCGACGGCGCCCCCCTGCTTGCGCACGGACTCGCCGATCTCCTCGCGGATCTCGTCCCAGATGCCGTCGGTCCGCGGCGCGGCGAACGCCTGCATCTGCAGGGTCGAGCCGTCGATCGTCACGCCGACCGCCGTCACGGTGCCGGACTTCTTGTCGATCTCCATGCGCAGCTCCATGCCGTGCACGCCGGGCAGCCGCAGGGCGCCCAGGTCGACGCGCGGGCCGGCCGGGACCTCCTCGCCGGAGTCCCAGGGGCCGGCGGACCGGTCGACCGCGGTCGGGGCCGCGTCCTCCGGGGTCGCGTCCTGCACCGCGGCTCCGTCGTCCGCGGCGGCCGCGGTGCCGGCCTGGTCGGCGGCCCCCTCGGCTGCGTCGACGCCGGCCGCGGTCTCGTCCTGGGCGGTGCGGTCCTTCGCACCGCGCCGGAATAGCGCCACCCTCAGTCCCCTCTCCGGGTCGCCCGCGTCGCGGGCGCGTTCGTCTCCACGATAGTCCGCACGCGACGGACCACCTAGCGGGCCGCCTGCGTGTCCGCCGTGGGCGCACCGGCGGGCGCGCCGCCGGGCCCGCCCGCGGCGCCGGCCGCGCGCCAGCCGCCGCTCGACCCGAACCCGCCCGTGCCGCGGACCGAGTCCGGCAGCTCGTCGGCCTCGACGAACAGCGCGCGCTCGACCCGCTGGACCACCAGCTGGGCCACGCGGTCGCCGCGGTGCAGCACGACCGGCTCGCGCGCGTCCGTGTTGAGCAGGGTCACGGCGATCTCGCCGCGGTAGCCCGCGTCCACGGTGCCCGGCGCGTTGACGATCGTGAGGCCGTGCCGCGCGGCCAGGCCGGACCGCGGGTGCACGAAGGCCGCGTAGCCCTCGGGCAGCGCGATCGCGATCCCGGTCGGCACGGTGACCCGCTCGCCCGGCTCGAGGGTCGCGTCCACCCGGGTGACCAGGTCCGCGCCGGCGTCGCCGGGGTGCGCGTAGGCCGGGACCGGCACGCCCTCGTCGAGGCGGCGCAGCAGGATGGTCATGGTCTCGGTGGCCGCCGGGGCGGGCGCGTCGTCCGTCACGGGCCCCGACCCTACCCGCCGCCGCAGGTGGGATGCTGGGGCCGTGCAGACGACGACCGCCCCCGCCTTCGCCGAGCGCCTCTGGCCCTCCCCCGCCGGCTGGGTCGCCGTGCCCGCCCTCGCCGCGATGCTCGGCATCGTGCTGCTGCCGCTGTCCCCCGTGGCCGCGGCGGTCGGCGCCGCCCTCGGCCTGGTCGCCGCCGCGCTGGCCGCCGCGCGCCTCGCCACCCGGGTGCGCGTCGAGGGCGGCGAGCTGCACGCCGGGGACGCGCACGTCCCGGTCGCGCTGCTGCGGGCGCCGCGCGCGCTCGACGCGGACGAGACCCGGCACGAGCTCGGCCCCGGCCTGGACGCCCGCGCCCACGTGTGCCTGCGCGGCTGGGTGCGGACCGCGGTGCGGGTCGAGCTGGACGACCCGGCGGACCCGACGCCGTACTGGCTGGTCTCGACCCGGCGGCCGGCGGAGCTCGTCGCGGCGCTGGGCGGCCCCGTCGACGGCGGCTCCCCGGCGGCCTGACCCGGCCCGGGGACGACGACGCCGGCCGGACCACGGGGGTCCGGCCGGCGTCGTGACGGCTGGGTGGGGCGCGCCCGCCCGCCTGCGCGGCGGTCGGCGCGCCCGGTCAGCAGCTCAGGCCGCGCACTCCGAGCAGACGGGCATGCCGTCCTTCTCGTACGCGAGCTGGCTGCGGTGGTGGACCAGGAAGCACTTCGAGCAGGTGAACTCGTCGGCCTGGCGCGGCAGCACCCGGACGGAGAGCTCCTCGCCCGACAGGTCCGCGCCCGGGAGCTCGAACCCCTCGGCCGCTTCGGTCTCGTCCTCGTCCACCACGCCCGAGTTCTTGTCGGAGCGCCGGGCCTGGAGCTCCTGCAGCGAGTCCTCGCTGAGGTCCTCCTCGGTCTTGCGCGGGGCGTCGTAGTCGGTTGCCATGTGGTGTGGTCACGCTCCGTCTGGTGGTCGGGATCGTCGTACGCGGGATCAAGCGAACGGGGGACGCCGTTTGTTCCCGGTCGGGCGCCCCGGATTGTGCCTCATTTCGGGGCGCCGCGCACCCCGGGCTCAGTCGTCCGCGTCGGCGCCCAGCTCGGCGAGCAGCGCGGCCAGCTCGTGGACCGTCGCGGCGGGCCCCACGACCGACATCTCGACGCCCGCGGGACGCCCCCGCAGGCCGCTGACCTGCGCGCCCGCCTCGATCGCGATGATCTGGCCGGCGGCGAGGTCCCAGGGGTTCAGGCCCCGCTCGTAGTGCGCGTCGAGGGAGCCCTCGGCCACCCGGCACAGGTCCAGCGCCGCCGAGCCGATGCGCCGGATGTCCCGCACCCGCGGCAGCAGCGCGGCCAGCACCCGGCCCTGCGCGCGGCGGCGCTCCTCGAGGTACCCGAAGCCCGTGCCGACCAGCGACGTGGCGAGCGGGCGGGCCGGGTTCACCTCGAGCCGCCGCCCGTCGCGGAACGCGCCCTGCCCCCGCCCGGCGGTGTACGTGCGGCCGTCCGCGACCGCGTGCACGCACCCGGCGACGGGGGTCCAGCGCGCGGGGTCGGGCTCGCCGGCGACGACGCCGACCGAGACCGCGAACGCCGGGACGCCGTAGAGGTAGTTGACCGTGCCGTCGATCGGGTCCAGCACCCAGGTGAGCCCGCTCGTGCCGGGCTCCAGGCCGTGCTCCTCGCCCAGCACGCCGTCCTGCGGCCGGTGCTCGGCGAGCAGGGCGCGCAGGTGCGTCTCGGACGCGAGGTCCATCGCGGTGACCGGGTCGACGTCGCTGGACTTGGTGGCGGCCACCTGGACCCGCTCCGGACTGGTGGTGCGGATCAGGTCGCCCGCGGAGCGCGCGAGGCGCTCGGCGAGCTCGGTGAGGGCGCGGACCTCGGCGGGGTCCGGCAGGGGGGCGGCGGGAGACTCGGAGGCGCTCGTCACGCGGCCCATCCTGCCCGAGCGGGCGCCCGCGCGGGGGCTCAGCCGGCGCCCGGTCCCCCGCCGCCGCCCGGGCCGCGCGCCTCGTCCCGGCCCGCCGCCCGCGACCGGCGCACCCGGGCCACCCAGCGCAGCAGCGGCGCGGGCTGCTCGCGCGGCGCCCGCGCGGCGCGCCCCACCCCGCCCACGCGGCCCAGCCGGGCGCGGGCGGCCGCGCGGTCCCACGGCCCCGGCGCCCGCCAGCCGAACCGCAGCGCGACCAGCCGGATGCCGAGCACCGCCACGACGGCGGCGACCACGGTGCCCTCGGACAGCGCGTCCTCGCGCCACAGCACGGCGAGCACGAGCGCGCCCAGCAGCGACGGGATCGCGTAGAGCTGGCGCTGGTGCAGCACGGCGGGCAGCTCGCCGGTGAGCAGGTCGCGCAGGACCCCGCCGCCGACGCCGGTGATGATCCCCGCGAACACCGCGGCGGTCGCCCCGACGCCGTACTCCAGGGCCTTGATCGTCCCGACGACGGTGAACAGCGCCAGCGCCCCGGCGTCCAGCACCAGCACGAGCCGGCGGAGCCGGTGCAGCGCCGGGTGCGCGGCCCAGGTCAGCAGCCCCGCGGCGCAGGCCGTCGCGACGAACTCCCACTGCGCGATGCCGACGGGCGGGATCGCGCCGATCAGGACGTCGCGCAGGATGCCGCCGCCGAGGCCGGCGACCCAGGCCAGGACGACGATGCCGAAGATGTCGAAGCCCTTGCGCACCGCGGCGAGCCCGCCGGACAGCGCGCCGACGAACACGCCCAGGAGCTCGAGCACGGGCTGCAGGGGGAGGTCGACGTGCACAGGGGAGATCATGGCAGCCGGGAGTTCCGGCGGCGCACCGCCGAGCCTCCCCGGGATCGGGCCCCGGCGATGGCAGGCTCGTCCGCGGAACGATGGGAGAGGTGATGGCCGAGCTGGAGCTGATCGGGCTGCACGAGGACGGGGAGCACCTGGTCCTCGCCGCGGCCGACGGGCAGCGCTACCGCCTGCGCATCGACGAGCCGCTGCGCGCCGCGGTGCGCCGCGACCGCCCGCAGCTGGAGCAGATCCGCGCCGAGCAGTCGGGCGTGCCGAGCCCGCGGGAGATCCAGGCGCGCGTGCGCGCCGGGCAGTCCGCGGAGCAGATCGCCGAGGAGTCCGGGCTGGCCGTGGAGCACGTGCGGCGGTTCGAGGGGCCCGTGCTCGCCGAGCGCGAGTTCGTGGCCGAGCAGGCGCGCGGGACCCGGGTGGGCCGCGACGTGGGCGCCCCCGTGCTGGGCGAGCTGGTGGTCGACCGGCTCGCGGCGCGCGGCGTGGACACGGCGGCGGTGACCTGGGACGCGTTCCGCGAGGGCGGCGGCGGCTGGGTCGTCGTCGCGCGGTTCCGCGTGGAGGACGACGCCCGCGAGGCGCGCTGGTCCTACGACGCGCAGGCGCGCGCGGTGCACGCGGAGGAGGACGAGGCCCGCTGGCTCTCCGAGACGGAGATCGCCGACGGCCCGGTCCCCCGCCGGCACCTGTCCGCGGTGCGCGACCTCGTGTACGACGTGGACGCCGACGTGCGCCCGGTGCTCGCCGCGGTGGACGCCCCCGGGCGCGCGCAGCACCGCGAGGAGGAGGACCCCGCGGACGACCTGCGGGCCACCCACGAGCTGCTCGACGACCTGCGCGCCCGGCGCGGCGTGCGGCAGACGCTCGACCTGGAGGACGACGAGGACGGCGACGCGTTCGGCGGCTTCGGGCCGCAGCACGCGTTCGACTTCGGCCAGCTCGACGAGCCGGCGGCGCCCGGGGCGCACCCGGTCGACGTCGAGCCAGCCGCCGAGGCCCGGATCTACCCGGCGCCGGCCCGCCCGCGGGCGGTCGAGGACGAGCCGGAGACCCCGGTCGCGCTCGAGCCCGGCGAGCCGGGGCCCGCCCCCGCGGCCGGCCGCGCGCCCGCGCCCGCGCCCGACGAGGACACCACGCCGACCCGGCCCGAGGACCAGCCCAAGCCGCGGTCCGGCGGGCGCCGCGGCCGGCCGAAGGTGCCGAGCTGGGACGAGATCGTGTTCGGCGCGAAGCCGGAGTGAGGTCCGCGCGGGGGCGGTGACGCCGGCCCCGCGCGGTCCCGCGGCGGGCTCAGTCGCCGGGCAGCAGGCCCAGCGTCTGCGGCGACAGCGCCGGCGCGCCCGACGTGCGCGCGGTCATCCGGAGCCGGTGGTGCTTCCGGCACAGCACCTCGTACCCCACCGCGTCGTCCTCGGTCGGCACCGTCACGTCCCCGACGACGACCTGCGCCCCCTCGACGACCATGACCCCGTGCTCGGTGCGGGCGTTCTGCGTGGCCCGCGCGCCGCACCAGCACAGCGCCTGGACCTGGAGCGTCTCGACCCGGTCGGCGAGCTCGAGCAGCCGCGCGGAGCCCGCGAACAGCCGGGTGCGGAAGTCGGTGGTGATCCCGAAGGCGAACACGTCCACGTCCAGGTCGTCGACGACCCGGCCGAGCCGCTCGACCTGCTCGGCGGAGTAGAACTGCGCCTCGTCGCAGATGAGGAAGTCCACCCGCGCCCCGCGGCTGCGCCGCTGCACGACCTCGGCCCAGAAGTCGGTCGCCGGCGTGACCTCGTGCGCGGGGACGGACAGGCCGAGCCGCGAGGACAGCACGTGCTCCCCCGCCCGGTCGTTCTGGGTGAACAGCACCCCGCCCCGGCCCCGTGCCGTGTGGTTGTGGTGCATCTGCAGCGCCAGGGTGGACTTGCCGCAGTCCATGGTGCCGCAGAAGAAGACCAGCTCGGCCACGTGCTCCTCGTTCCTCGTCGTGCTGGGGTCGTGCGGGGTGGGGCCGGACGGCTCAGGTGTGCACCGCGAGCAGCGGCACCCGCAGCTCCGCGGGGGTCAGCGAGCCGTGCACGCCGACGAGCTGCAGCGAGGCCGGGGTCTGCGTCCGGGAGTCGACCACCGTGGCCCGCCCGGTCGCCGCGACGACGAGGTCGCCGATCAGCGGTCGCACGTGCCCGGACACCGGCCCGAACAGCCCGGCCGCGACGGCGTCGTCCCCGGTGAGCACCACCGCGTCGTCGCCGAGCACGTCGGCCCACCGGGCCTCGGCCGCGCGCGGGTCCACGCCGGGCTCGAGGTGCACGTGCAGCGCGCGCGGCTCCCCCGCGACCAGCGCCACGCCCTCGGCCAGCCCGGGGGTGGTCGCCACGTCCCGGCGCCGCGACGGGTCGACGTCGACCATGCCGTGGTCCGCGGTGACGACCACGGTCGCGTTCTTCGGCAGCGAGCGGACCAGCCGGCGCAGCTCGCCGTCGAGCGCCTCGAGCTGGTCGCCCCACTGCCAGGAGCCGGCGCCCTCGTGGTGGCCGGTCTTGTCGACGTCGCCCCAGTACAGGTACACGAGCCCGGGCTCCCGCAGCAGCCGCAGCGCCGCGTCGACCCGCTGCGCCAGCGACTCCGCCGCGCGGTAGCCGCCGCCGCGCAGCGCCGCCTCCGTGAGGCCGGAGCCCATGAACTTCGCGGGGCCGACGGTGGTGACCGTCACGCCGTGCGCGACCAGCCGCTCGAACACCGTGGGCTCGCGCTGCCACTCCCGCGCCGGGCCGAGGCCGTCCCAGGACACCATGTTGGCCAGGCCGCCGCTCGCGGGGTTGCGGACCGTGTAGCCGACCAGGCCGGTGCGGCCGGGGCCGGTGCCGGTGCCGAACGAGCCCATGGACGCGGCCGTCGTCGACGGGTAGCCCGCGGACAGCGGCCCCGCGCCGTTCAGCAGCGACCGCAGGAACGGCGCGTGCCCCGCGCGCTCGGTGAGGTTCTCGTAGCCCAGGCCGTCGACCAGGACGACGCACACCCGGTGCGCCGCCGGCAGGCCCAGCTGGGCGCGGCGGGCCGGGCCGTCCGGGACGGGCGCGCCGAGGGCGTCGGCGACGGCGGGCAGCAGCCCGGACAGCGAGGGGCCCTCGTAGTCGGGCGGCACGAGGCCCGCGTCCGCGAGCTTGGCCGGCACGGTGGACGACGCGGCGGCGGTCATCGTCAGCGCGCGCTCGCCGCGGAGAGCCGCTTGGCGAACGCCACGGCGTCGCGGACGGCGCCCTCGCCCTCGGCGACCGCGGACACCCGGACCACCACGTCGTCGGGCGTCAGGGTGCCGGTCAGGCCGTGGTCCGCCTCGCAGCCCGGGTCCGCGCAGCCGGCGGGCTCCAGGTCGACCCGGGACACCGCGCCCCAGCCGACCGCGAGCGTGAGCTCGGCCGCGGCCGTCCCCGGGCGGTGCTGCTCCGGGCTGGCGATCACGTGGGTCAGCGCGACCGAGCGCAGCTCGGAGAGCGGGACGGCCTCCGTGGTCGCGGCCGCGCTGGCCGAGGGGTGCTCGCTGTCGGCGGGGTGGTCGTCGACGTGCGCGACCACGAGCCGCGTCGGGGTGAGCGCCAGGACGGTCACGTGCCGGCGCACCTCCTGCGCGTCGAACGTGGTCTCGGGGTGCACGAGGTAGGCCTCGACGGGCTCGTCCGCGAGCGCGACGTCCAGGACGTCGGCGACCAGGTCGGGGTAGTACCCGGCGCGGTGCAGGTCACGGAGCAGGTCGGTGGAGGGTGCAGGCACCCGGACATCCTCCCACCCGAGGGGCGGCGCCGTCACACCCCCCGCCCGCCGGGTCAGGCGGGCAGGGCGCGGCGCGGGCCGTCGGCGCGGGTGCCGGCCACCCCGACCCGGGCCATCGCGCCCAGCACGTACGCGCCGCGCTCGGCCACCACGACCGGGTTCAGCTCCAGGTGCAGCAGCTCCGGCAGCTGGTCGGACAGCACCGCCACCCGGGCGAGCACGTCCTCCAGCGCCGCGACGTCGAGCGGCGGGACGCCCCGGTACCCGAACAGCCGGGGGGACGACCGCGGGGCGCGGACCATGTCCGACACGTCGACGTCGGTGAGCGGCGGCACCGCCCAGGCGACGTCGCCGAGCAGGTCGGTGGTGTCGCCGCCGAGCCCGAAGCCGAGCACCGGGCCGAACAGCGGGTCCTCCGCGGACCGGATGACGCACGCCACCCCGTGCGGGGCCATGGCCTGCACCTCCAGCGGCGCGCGCCCGGGCTCGGGGTCCCGGCCCGCGGCGAGCGCGAGCACCTGGTCGACGTCGGCGCGCAGCTCGGCCTCGTCGTGCACGTCGAGCCGCACGCCGCCCAGGTCGGACCGATGCCGCAGCGCGGGCACGGTGGACTTGAGCGCGACCGGCCAGCCCAGGCGGTCCGCCGCGGCGACGGCCTCGTCCGCGTCGTGCACCCCGACCGTCGGGAGCACCTCGACCCCGGCGAGGCCCAGCAGCTCGGCGACCTGCTCGGGCGTGAGGTCGAGCGAGGCGCGGTTGCCGGCCTCGTCGAGCCAGCCCGCGATCCGGCGGCGCGCGGTGCGGGCGTGGATGCCCTCGGGGGCGACGAGCCGGCCGCGGTCGGCCGCGCGCCACGCCGCGTACCGGGCGGCCTGGTCGAGCGCGAGCACCGCGTCCTCCGGCGTCGTGTACGCGGGCACGGTGCGCAGCACGCCGTCGGCGTCGGGCGCGGTGAGCGCGGGCGTCGCGCCGTGCAGGCCCAGCAGGCAGGCCACCGACGTCCGGCCCGACCCCGCGGCGTGCCGGGCGAGCGCCTGGGCGACCCGGTCGTCCCGCGGGCCGACGGTCGGCACGTGCATCGAGACCACGACCTCGACGTCCGGGTCGGCGTACACCGCCGCGAACGTGCGCTCGACCTTCGCGTCGTCGGCGTCCTCGTGCAGGATCGCCGGCGCGCGGGACACGGTGAACCCCGCGGCGGCCAGCGCCTCGGACACCAGCGACGCGGCGGCGGACGACGAGGCCACCACGGCGGCCCGGCGCCCGGGCGGCAGCGGCTGGAGCGCGAACAGCTGGGACACCTCGAGCATCTGGTGCACGTTGTCCACCAGCACGACGCCCGACCGGCGCATGACCTCCTGCAGCGTCTGCCGCGACGCCTGGGTGGGCCGGACCGCGTGCCCGGGCGGCACCACGTGGCCGGACCGGCCCGCGGTCACGACGACGACCGGCTTGGCGGCCGCCAGGCGGCGTGCGACGCGGGAGAACTTCCGGGGGTTGCCGATCGACTCCAGGTACAGCGCGACGACGTCGGTCGCGTCGTCGTCCTGCCAGAACTGCATGAGGTCGTTGCCGGACACGTCGGCGCGGTTGCCCGCGGACACCAGGTGCGCCAGCCCGAGGTGCCGGCGCCGCACCGAGCCGAGGATCGACACCGCGGTGGAGGCGGACTGGCAGAACAGGCCGATCCGCCCCGGCGGCGGCGGGTCCTCGGTGAGCGAGGCGTTCAGCAGCCCGCCGGCGGCGTGCGCGAGCAGCCCGTACGACCGCGGGCCGACCACCCGGAGGCCGGCGGCGTGCGCGGCCCGCAGCAGGGCGCGCTGCAGCGCGAGGCCGGTCGGCCCCTGCTCGGCGTAGCCGCCGGACAGCACGACGACGCCCTTGACGCCGAGCCGGCCGAGCGCGCGCACCGCGACGACGGCCTCCGCGGCGGGCAGGGCGAGCACGGCGAGGTCGACCGGGCCGGGCACGTCGTCGAGCCGGTCCCAGTGGTGCACCGTCGGGCGCGGGTCGGCGCCGGCGGGCGCGGGGCGGCCGACCACGTGCACCTCGACGCCGCGCTCGTCGCCGCCCGCGGCGGTGACCGCGCCCGTGCGGTGCGCCGGGTCGTCCGCGGACGGGACGCCCGCGACGAGGTCGGCGAGCACGCGCTCGGCGCGCCGGTCGTCCAGCGACCCCGGCTCCGCGCTCGGCGACGACAGGACCAGCACCGACCGGGCCGTGAGCAGCGCCTGGACGCTGCGGGCCTCGGCGGCGTGCTCGCGGGCCATCATCACCGCGAGCGACCGGTCCGTCGGGTCGATGTCGAAGCCCACCGTCACCACGCCGTCCTCCAGCTGCTGCTGCAGCGAGTAGCCGGCCTCGCGGAACACCGCGATCATCCGGCCGTTCTGCGGCAGCACGTCGGCGGTGAACCGGCGGATGCCGCGCTCCCGCGCGGCCGCGGCCAGGTGCTCCAGCAGGACCGAGCCGAGCCCGCGGCCGTGGTGCGCGTCGGCGATGTTGAAGGCCACCTCGGCCTCGTCCGGGCCGACCTTGTCGTACCGGGCGACGCCGATGATCGCGTCGTCCCCCGTCACCGCGACCAGCGCGACCCGGTCCCGGTGGTCGACGCGGGTGAACCGCGCGAGGTCCCGGTCCCCCAGCCGCTCCAGCGGCGCGAAGAACCGGAACACGATCGACGCCTCGGACTGCCCGACGTGGAACGCCTGCAGGGCGTCCGCGTCCTCGGGGCGGATCGGCCGCACGTGCGTGGTGCTGCCGTCGCGGAGGACGACGTCGGCCTCCCAGCTCTCCGGGTAGTCCGCCGCCTCGTCGGGCGCGCCCCCGGTGCTCTCGGCCATGCCCACGAGCCTAACGAACCGGCGCGCCGCGCGTCGTGGTGGTCCGCGGGGTCGCGGAGCGGCGACAATGGGCGCCGACCACCCGCACCGTCGATCCCGGGAGCAGCCCCCAGCATGGCGCGCCGCAGCAGCACCCCCGACGTCCCGCCCGAGGACGTCGTCGAGCGCATCGTCGACATCGACGTCGCCACCGAGATGGAGGGCTCGTTCCTCGAGTACGCCTACTCGGTCATCTACTCGCGCGCCCTGCCCGACGCCCGGGACGGGCTCAAGCCGGTGCAGCGCCGGATCCTGTTCCAGATGTCCGACATGGGCCTGCGCCCGGACCGGCCGTTCGTGAAGTCGGCCCGCGTGGTCGGCGAGGTGATGGGCAAGCTGCACCCGCACGGCGACACAGCGATCTACGACGCGATGGTGCGGATGGCGCAGCCGTTCTCGCTGCGGCTGCCGCTCGTGGACGGGCACGGCAACTTCGGCTCGCTCGACGACGGGCCCGCCGCCCCGCGGTACACCGAGGCGCGCATGGCGCCGTCCGCGCTCGCGATGACGCAGAGCCTGGACGAGGACGTCGTCGACTTCGTCCCGAACTACGACAACAAGCTGACCCAGCCCGGCGTGCTGCCCGCCGCGATCCCGAACCTGCTGGTCAACGGCGCGTCCGGCATCGCCGTCGGCATGGCGACCAACATGGCGCCGCACAACCTGGTCGAGGTCGTCGCGGCGGCCCGGCACCTGGTGCTGCACCCCGAGGCCACGCTCGACGAGCTCATGCGGTTCGTGCCCGGCCCCGACCTGCCCAGCGGCGGCAAGATCGTCGGGCTGGAGGGCGTGCGCGACGCGTACCGCACCGGCCGCGGCGCGTTCCGGACCCGGGCCACCGCGCGGATCGAGAACGTCACCCCGCGCCGCAAGGGCATCGTCGTCACCGAGCTGCCGTACACGGTCGGGCCCGAGAAGGTCATCGAGAAGATCAAGGAGGGCGTGCAGTCCAAGAAGCTCTCCGGCATCTCGGACGCCCTCGACCTCACCGACCGCCAGCACGGGCTGCGCCTGGTCATCGAGGTGAAGACCGGGTTCAACCCCGAGGCCGTGCTGGAGCAGCTCTACCGGTACACCCCGCTCGAGGACTCGTTCTCGATCAACAACGTCGCCCTGGTCGACGGCCAGCCGCGCACCCTCGGGCTGCGCGACCTGCTCCAGGTGTGGGTCGACCACCGCATCTCCGTGGTGCGGCGCCGCAGCCAGTTCCGGCTGCGGAAGAAGCAGGAGCGGCTGCACCTGGTCGAGGGCCTGCTCATCGCGATCGTCGACATCGACGAGGTCATCCAGGTCATCCGGTCCTCCGACGACGCG
>Ga0164306_10000302_pt1 | contig 19286 bp, 20 predicted proteins | sample Whisoiple_242_MG_FD_110213 | JGI IMG/M metagenome (GOLD analysis project Ga0164306, IMG submission 110213) | Soil microbial communities amended with fresh organic matter from upstate New York, USA - Whitman soil sample_242_MG | ecosystem: Environmental > Terrestrial > Soil > Unclassified >... | reverse complement strand
GCCGAAGTGGCGGCGAAGGTCGAAGAACAGGTCGGCGGAAGCAGCGAGGTTGCTCAAGTGGTGGAGGCCCTTGAGCGCCAGTACGATGCCTTCATCGCAGCCCAGGAGAACAAATCACTGCTGGCACGCGATGAGGATCTGCCCAGCGGTGACGAGCTCGGCGCCGAGTTCGAGCGCTTTCTCGCCCAGCAGGACAAGAAGAGACCAAAAGGTTTCCCAGATGGGGACGACGGCGTTTAGGCCGCCACCCACTCCGACGACGAGGTTGGCGACATGACAGCGCGAAAGCCAGGAAAGCCCAATCTGCGTCCCGTGCGTGAGCTGACGCCCACGTTGCAATATCGCACCATCCACGGCTACCGCCGCGCATACCGGGTCGCCGGATCGGGTCCCGCGATACTGCTGATCCATGGGATCGGCGACAACTCCACCACCTGGAGCAGCGTGCAGTCCACGCTCGCTCAGCGCTTCACCGTTATCGCCCCCGACCTGCTCGGCCACGGGAAGTCCGACAAGCCGCGGGCCGACTACTCCGTTGCGGCATACGCGAATGGGATGCGCGATCTGCTCAGCGTGCTGGACATCGAGCGGGTCACTGTGGTCGGGCATTCGCTCGGTGGTGGCGTCGCGATGCAGTTCGCCTACCAGTTCCCGCAATTGGTGGACCGGTTGATCCTGGTCGGCGCCGGCGGGGTGACCAAGGACGTCAACTTCGCTCTTCGGATCGCCTCCCTTCCGATGGGCACCGAGGCGCTCGCGGTGCTGCGGCTGCCGTTGGTGCTGCCCGCGGTGCAGGCGGCGGGACGGCTGGCCGGACTGGCGATCGGTAGAACCTCACTGGGCCGCGATCTGCCCGAGATGCTGCGGATTCTGCGGGATCTGCCGGAGCCGACCGCCTCCTCGGCTTTCGCCCGCACGCTTCGTGCCGTCGTCGACTGGCGCGGGCAGGTGGTCACCATGCTGGACCGATGTTATTTGACGGAATCGGTTCCCGTCCAATTGATTTGGGGATCCCACGATTCAGTGATCCCGGTGAGTCACGCGCAACTTGCGCACGCTGCGATGCCCGGCTCGCAGCTGGAGATCTTCAACGGGTCCGGGCACTTCCCTTTCCACGACGACCCCGACCGCTTCGTCGAAGTCGTGGAGCGGTTCATCGGTTCCACCGAACCGGCCACGTACGACCAGGATCTGCTCCGCGGTCTGCTTCGCGACGGAATAGGCGAGGGCATGATCACCGGATCGATCGACACCCGGGTCGCGGTGCTCGACGCGATGGGTACCGATGAACGCAGCGCCACCTGATCTGAACCGCTGCGCCACGTCGTAGCATCGGGCTCATGGCTATCGATGTGACAGTGCTGCGTGTCTTCACAGACGCGGACGGGCAGTTCGGTAACCCACTCGGCGTCGTCGACGCGAGCGCCGTGGACCCTGGCGACCGGCAACGGATCGCCACCGAATTGGGTTACAGCGAAACAATATTCATCGACATGCCGAAGCCTGGTTCCAATACTGCACACGCCCGAATCTTCACCCCCGCGACCGAACTGCCCTTCGCGGGCCATCCGACCGTTGGCGCGTCATGGTGGCTGCGCGACATCGGCCGTCCGGTCCACACCCTGCAGGTGCCCGCCGGAGTCGTCGCGGTCGAATACGACGGCGACATGGTCGCCGTCAGGGCGCGTGCCGAGTGGGCACCGGATTTCGCGATCTATGACCTCGGGTCCGCCGAGGAGCTTTTCGCCGCCGAACCGGACGACTATCCCGACGACGTCGAGCACTACCTGTGGACGTGGACCGACCGGGACAACGGCGTGCTGCGTTCCCGGATGTTCGCCGCCGATCTCGGCGTGCCCGAGGACGAGGCGACCGGCGCGGCGGCGGTTCGTATCACCGACTACCTCAGCCGCGACCTCACCATCGTGCAGGGCAAGGGCTCGGTCATTGCGACGCGATGGAGCGCTGACGGTTGGGTACGGGTGGCAGGACGAGTGGTGAACGACGGGACCAAGCAGATCAGCTGACCTGGCGACAGTCAGCCCGAAGTGGGAACCTCGCGGTGCGCCCGCAGCGCCTCGATCTCACGCTCGAAGTCGTCGGCCGACGAAAACGACCGGTACACCGACGCGAACCGGAGGTAGGCGACCTCGTCGAGATCCCGGAGCGGACCGAGTATCGCCAGTCCGACCTCGTGGCTGGGCACTTCCGGCGAGCCCGTGGCGCGCACGGTGTCCTCGACCTGTTGTGCCAGCAGGTTGAGGGCGTCGTCGTCGACCTGCCTGCCCTGGCAGGCCCGACGGACGCCCTTGATGACCTTCTCGCGGCTGAACGGCTCGGTGACACCACTGCGCTTAACGACAGCGAGTACGGCGGTCTCCACAGTGGTGAACCGGCGTCCACACTCCGGACATGACCTGCGGCGCCGGATAGCCTGACCCTCATCGGTTTCCCTGGAGTCGACGACCCGCGAATCGGGGTGGCGGCAGAACGGACAGTGCATGACTGCTCCTTCGCCGCGCCGACAGACTCCTACCTCGAACGCCTCCGAGCGTACCTTTGCGAAGCGCTCGGAACCCAGTGTCCGGGTGATTGATGTCTGTCGCGCCCGCACTTGCGCCATGGCCGTTGTGCGGCAGCGCGTTTCACCGCGCACGATCTGGTCAGCCGATCGGCGCGATGAGTGTCTGCCCGGCATCGAGCGAGGCGGACTCGAGTTTGTTGAGCTCGCGGATGCGATCGACGACGTGCGCGACCGGCGCATCGGGTGCGACGCGATGGGCGACCTGCGCCAGCGTCTCCCCTGACTGCACCTGAACCACGGCAAGCGTGTTGGGCACCGGTGTCGACGAGTCCGTGGCACCGACGACCCCGCCGAACTGTGCCACCACACCGAGCCACACCGTGATCAGCGCGGCCAGCAGGGCGAGGCCCACGGTGGTGGCAGGGGTGATGGGACGCCTGCGGTGGGAGGCGCGCGACATCACCACGCCGGGACCGCGGTAGTGCAACGGCGCGCCACCGGGCCGCCGTCTGCTCTGCGGCGCTCGAGACGGTCGTCTGGCCGCGGACGGGCGGTGATACCCCCGCGGAACCGGTGCTGTCAGGACTTCTCGGGTGTCCAGAACTGTCATCTGCCTCGCCTTCCGCTTCGCTGGTTCGCCTGTGTGTTCGAACCATAGTCGATCATGCGTTCGATTAATAGAACATGTGATCGAACTGTTGCGAAACGATAGAACAGGGCACCGACAAGTTCTTCCGCCGCTGGTCGAATGGCCGCGAATCGCGACACGCCTCGAACACATGTTTGATTATCGAGGCCGCGACGACTACATTCGGCGCCATGAGCGAGGACCGCACCGGCACGCAGAACACCGCAGCACCTGAAAGCCTGACCGAACGACAGCGCACCATACTGCAGGTCATCAAGGCGTCGGTGACCAGCCGCGGGTATCCCCCGAGCATCAGGGAGATCGGCGACGCGGTGGGCCTGACGTCCACCTCGTCGGTGGCACATCAACTGCGGACGCTGGAGCGAAAAGGCTACCTGCGCCGCGACCCGAACCGACCCCGTGCCGTCGACGTGCGTGGCGCCGACGAGATGGTGACGCCCATCGTGAGCACCGACGTGGCCGGCTCCGACGCACTGCCCGAACCGACGTTCGTGCCGGTGCTGGGCCGCATCGCCGCGGGCGGACCGATCCTGGCCGAAGAGGCGGTCGAGGACGTCTTCCCGCTACCCCGCGAGCTTGTCGGTGAAGGCTCGCTGTTCCTGCTGAAGGTGGTCGGCGACTCGATGGTGGACGCGGCGATCTGCGACGGCGACTGGGTCGTCATCCGGCAGCAGAACGTCGCCGACAACGGCGATATCGTCGCGGCGATGATCGACGGCGAGGCCACCGTGAAGACGTTCAAGCGCACCCGCGGCCAGGTATGGCTGATGCCGCACAACCCGGCCTTCGACCCGATTCCCGGCAACGATGCCGCGGTGCTCGGCAAGGTCGTCACCGTGATCAGGAAGATCTGAGCCCTAGTCCCCCTCGACGAATCCGTTGGCCCTGGCCAATTGTTCGTTGACGAAGTAGATCTCGGCCGGAATGTGGTCGTAGAGGTCGCTTTCCGGTCCCCAGTACAACCCCGACTTCGTGTCCGCCTTGATCGGGTAGCCGGTCGGGGCCAGATACGGGTCGTCAAGCGGTAGGTGAATCGCAGTCTGTGCACTCGCCGCGTCACTCGGACTGACGTGCGCAGCGGCTGTCGGAACGGCCTCGGGTTCGTGCAATTCGGTCTGCGGTTCGTCGAGTGCAACCGCCGAGTGGCGGCCGGAATCCGGCTCGGGTTCGGACGCGATCGGCGTGGGCGCGGTGTCGGACTCGTCGGGTTCGGGCTCGAGCTCAGAGAACTCGTCCCCGTCGTCGCCGGTGTCCTCGAACGGATCGCGATCTGGCCCACCCAACCCGTATCGCGCGGAAGCCGACTGCCTGCCGAAACTCTCGGCAAGCTGCACCCTGCCGTGGTCCTCGGGGTCGGCCAGCCGCAGCGCCTCCGGCTCGGCCTCGTCGTCGTGGGCGGTATCGACATCGAACTCGTCGTCAGTACGATCCAGGTCGTCACCGCCCCGGTTCCGAAGCGCCGCACCCACAATGAGCCCGACGAGAACCAGCAGCGGTATCCCGGCGAGCAGCCACCACCACGACGGCGTGAACCAATTGCGCCCACCCTTGTCCGGCCCGGCAGAGTTGGATGCATCCAGGGGTTCGTAGCCCGGCACCTGAAGGCCGGCCAGACCGGCGGCCAGGTTGGCCGGCTCGGTGCTGAACGTGTTGGTCTGCTTGTCCCAGGAGATCTCGCCGCCGGTGAACCGTTGCGAGACGACGTTTCCGTCCTCGGCCTGGTCGGCCACTGGGGGTCCGAGCGAACCGGCGGCGCCGCCTAGCTTGTCCCACGCAGCGTTCATCGCCCCGCGAACGATGAACGCGCCGTAGTCAGGTGTCCAGAAGATGACCGGCTTGTCCCCTGCGGCGAAGGTGCTGACCCGGCTGCCCGTCGTCAGCCCGCCGTCGGTCTCGTTGCTGGTCGGCAGGCCCAGATCGCTCTGCGCGCCGCCCACGGACTCATATTTCTTGAGGACCTGCCCGCTGACCACGTTCGCGCCGGTGGCCGGGCTGTAGAAGATCTTGCCGCCGGTGAAGTCCTGGCCCGCGCCGTCTTGCCCGATCGCATACTGCGGACCCTGTTTGGCCCCGAGCGGCCCCAACGGCCCACCGGCCGCCCGCCTGGCCGCGTTGATGGCCGATGTGGCGTCTTCTGGGATGGTCAGCCCGGCAAGCTGGCCGGCCAGGTCCGGCGGAACGGTGGTGAATTCCTTCGAAGACCTGTTCCAGGTGAGCTCCCCACCGGTGAATTTTTGCGAGACGAGGTCGCCCCTGAAGACCTCGTCCTCGGTCGGCACCCCCACGGGACCGGCCGAACCGCCGAGCTTGTCCCACGCCGCGTTGATCGCACCGCGTACGACGTGGGCGCCGGTGTCGGGAGTCCAGAAGATGACGGGCTTGTCGACCGCGCTGAACGTGGTGTTGCGGCTGTCGGTGGCCCGGCCCGGGCCCTCGTCGATCGTGGGAAAGCCCAGGTCGCCGTCGCCGGGCCCACCGAGTGACTCGTATTTTTCCAGGATCGCGCCCGCCATGATGTGCGCACCCGTGTCGGGGGTGAAGAAGATCTTGCCGCCCGCGTAGTTCTGGCCGAAGCCGCCACCGATCGGATAGAGGCCACCATCACCGGGTCCCAGGGGGCCGGTGGCCCCGCCGCCGGCGTCGTACGCCCTGTTGATCGCGTCCGTGGCATCGGATTCGGGGGTCGCCATCGCCGATGGAGCCAGCACGAGGGCCACGGTTGCCGCCAGCACGGCCGCCGCCGCACGGCCGAACAGAGAGTTCAGCAGGGCACGCTCCCCACTCATCTACCCTCCCCGTCTTCCGGCAAAGTCCCCCTGAAACTAGCGCGTTCGTCAGCCGTACGTCAGATAGACACGGTAACGAAAGGGATATGCGGTGCCCGGGGACCCGCAATTCTTCAGAGATCGATGCGTGCGATCAAACGCCCAGCGAGCGTCCGATGATCTCCTTCATGATCTCCGTCGTGCCGCCGTAGATGGTCTGCACCCGAGCGTCTAGATACGCGCGCGCAACGGGGTATTCCCTCATGTACCCGTAGCCGCCGTGCAACTGCAGGCATCGGTCGACGAGGTGCACCTGCTTCTCGGTCGAATACCACTTGGCCATCGCGGCCTGCTCCGCGGACAGTTTCTCATCCAGGTGCAGCCGGATGAACTCATCGACCATGATGCGCACTGCCGTTGCCTCCGTGGACAATTCGGCCAACCAAAACCGGCTGTTCTGCTGACTGCCGATCGGCCTGCCAAAGGCCTTGCGCTCCTTGGCGTATTGCAGAGTCTCCGACAACACGGCTTCCATGGCAGCAGCCGCCATCACTGCGATGTTGAGTCGCTCCTGAGGCAGGTTCTGCATGAGGTAGATGAAGCCCATGCCCTCCTCGCCCAGCAGGTTCTCGACGGGCACTTTGACGTCGGTGAACGACAACTCGGCGGTGTCCTGGGCGTCCAGCCCGATCTTCTCCAGGTGGCGGCCGCGCTCGAAACCCTCCATACCGCGCTCGACGACCAACAGTGAGAAGCCCTGCGCTCCCTTGTCGGGATCGGTGCAGGCGACCACGATCACCAGGTCGGCGTTGATGCCGTTGGTGATGAACGTCTTGGCGCCGTTGAGCACATAGTGGTCACCCTCCTTGACCGCCCTGGTCTTGATGCCCTGCAGGTCACTGCCCGTGCCGGGCTCGGTCATGGCGATCGCGGTGATGAACTCGCCGGTGCAGAACTTGGGCAGCCAACGCTGCTTCTGCTCCTCGTCGGTGAGGTTGAGCAGATACGGCGCGATGATGTCGTTGTGCAGGCCGAAACCCAGGCCGCTGTACCGGCCCGCGGTGGTCTCCTCCGTCAGCACCACGTTGTAGCGGAAGTCGGGGTTACCGCCGCCGCCGTACTCTTCGGGCACCGCCATGCCGAGAAAGCCCTGCTTACCGGCTTCCAGCCAGACTCCGCGGTCGACGATCTTGTCCTTTTCCCACTGGTCGTGGAACGGCGCCACATGGCGATCGAGGAAGCCGCGGTAGGACTCGCGGAACAGATCGTGCTCAGGCTCGAAAAGGGTGCGCTCGTACTTGACGACGTTGCCCATGGAGGACCTCCAGAGATCAGCGTGGGGTGTGATCCCGACGATATACCACCCAACCGGATGGTTGGTTACCGGGTGAACGCGGACGGAAATAGACTTTCCCAGATGGGCGTGACGGAGTCGGTGCAGGTCGTCGACGGTGGGCGCGCGATCGCGTTCACATTCGGGGACATGATGGCCTACCACGGACCTCACTCTCCCGCGGGTGTGGCGATGGCATTCAAGGTCATGCAGCGCGCGTTCGGCCATCTCTCGGCAGGCCTGCCGCCGCCGCGGCGCTCCGTCGCCGTTCGAACGGCTTTTCGTGGGCCGGGTGCGCGCGACGGGTTCGAAGTGGTCACGCGCGGCGTCACCGAGGGTCGGTACACGGTGGACCGGTCCCTGCTGCGTTCCGATCGCGGGCGCCTGCTCGAAGATTTCGTCTTCGAGGTCACCGTCGCAGGCCGGACAGCGACATTCCTCCTTCGCGACGGCTTCGTCACCGACGAGTTCATCGACTTGGCCCGCACCGAGAAGCGAACCGCCCAGCAAGACGCGCAGCTCGGCGAATTGAAAGCCGAACTGGCGCAACGCATCCTTGCCACACCCGCAGCGGATGTCTTCGACGTCGCCGACGTGTAGCACCTCCCGCGACCGCTGTGACCTGCACCACCGAAGATCGGTTTGCGTTTAGCGGACAGCCCGACCGGGAATCACCCCCATACGATTTCGATTCGCTAGGAGGAATTGCGCAATGGCTGACAACAACAGCGGTCCCGAAGAGGCCATCAAGGGCGTCGTCGAGGGCGTTAAGGGCAAGGCCAAGGAGGTCGCGGGCGCCGTGACCGGTCGCGATGATCTCTACCGCGAGGGCCAGGCCCAGCAGGACAAAGCAGATGCCCAGCGCAACGCCGCCGAGAAGGAGGCCGAGGCCGAAAGCGCTCGCGCGGCCGCCAAGGTCGCCGAGGAGCGTCAGAAGACCGAGCAGCAGGGCTGACGGACCGTAAGAAAAATGGGGCGCCGAGGGGTGCCCCATTTTTCATGTCCGCGGCTAGAACGTCGCGAATTCGCGAAGGCCTGCGGCCAACGAAATCGGCACACGCGCCTTGATTCGCGTGCCTTCCGGGTTGTGCTCTGTCGCATCCACCCGACCGTCGGAATGTATGCGGGCCACCAGATCACCCCGGCCGTACGGAATCGTCACATCGATGACGGTGTCGGTCGGCGCCACCAATTGCGCCATCCGCTGTTGCAACTGCTCCAGGCCGTCGCCGGTATGCGCGGAGACGAACACCGCACCTGGCAGCGCGCGCCGTAACTGGGCCAGTGTCAGGCCTTCTGCCGCATCAGTCTTGTTGATCACCAACAGTTCTGGTGCAGGATGGCCATCATGATCGGCGATGACCTCGTTGATCACCTGGCGGACGGCATTGATCTGTGCCAGCGGGTTGACATCCGATCCGTCCACCACGTGCACAAGCAGGTCGGCGTCGACGACTTCCTCCAACGTGGACCGGAATGCCTCCACCAGTTGGGTGGGCAGATGCCGGACGAACCCAACGGTGTCGGTCAAGACGAACGGCCTGCCATCGGTGAATTCGCCTCGGCGCGTAGTGGGTTCGAGCGTGGCGAACAACGCGTTCTCCACCAGCACGCCCGCGCCGGTGAGCGCGTTGAGCAGGCTGGACTTGCCCGCGTTGGTGTAGCCGACGATCGCGATGGATGCCACGTCGCTGCCGAGCCTGCGGCTGCGCTGGGTGTCGCGGATCTTCTTCATGTCCTTGATCTCGCGACGAAGCTTGGCCATCCGTTCGCGGATGCGGCGGCGGTCCGTCTCGATCTTGGTCTCACCGGGACCGCGCGTGCCGACGCCACCGCCGCTGCCGCCGGCGCCGCCGCCCTGCCGCGACATCGACTCACCCCAGCCACGCAACCGCGGCAGCATGTACTCCATCTGGGCGTACGCCACCTGCGCCTTGCCTTCCCGGCTGGTGGCGTGCTGGGCGAAGATGTCGAGGATCAGCGCGGTGCGGTCGACGACCTTGACCTTTACCGCCTTCTCCAACGCGTTGAGCTGAGCGGGGCTGAGTTCGCCGTCGCAGATGACCGTGTCGGCTCCGGTCGCCACGACGACGTCGCGGAGCTCCTGCGCCTTGCCTGAGCCGATGTAGGTGGACGGATCGGGCTTGTCACGTCGCTGGATCATGCCCTCGAGCACCTCGGACCCGGCCGTCTCGGCGAGCGCGGCCAGCTCGGCGAGGCTCGCGTCGGCATCGGCGGCACTACCCTCGGTCCACACCCCGACCAGCACGACGCGTTCGAGCCGCAGCTGGCGGTACTCGACCTCGGAGACGTCGGTGAGTTCGGTCGAGAGACCGGCCACGCGGCGCAGCGCCGTGCGATCTTCCAGCGCCAGCTCACCGGCGCTCGGAGTGGGGTTGATACGGGATTCGGGATACGTCATAGGCGAATAAAGATTCGCACGGAGATCACTGTTCATGCACCCCTATTAACGCTGCTGAGCACGCCACCATTCCTCCGAGATCTCGCCGCCGGCCACCAAGACCGACGGGCCACGCAGGTAGCTGCTGGCATCGGTGACGGTGACTTCCACGTCGCCCCCGGGGATGCAGACCCTAAGCGTTCCTGTCGTCGCACCCTGGTACGCCAGCGCGGCGACCGCCGCGGCGACGGTTCCCGTTCCGCACGAACGGGTTTCGCCAACACCGCGCTCGTGTACCCGCATCGACACCGAACCACTCGACGGCGCGGTCAGGACTTCGACGTTGACGCCGTCCGGAAACTGCGCGATGTCGAACCGCACGGGAGCCGCCACGTCCAGCGCGGCCAGCCCTTCGACAGTCAGGTCCGGGTCCATGCATGCCAGGTGGGGGTTGCCGACGTCGACGGCGAGGCCGGCGAATGTCCTTCCGCCGACGATGGCCTCGCCGGTGCCGAGCTGGTTGGTTTTGCCCATCTCGACGGTGACGTCGGCGTTGGTTGCGTCCCAGCCGTGCAGAACGACCGGGCGCGGGCCAGCCAACGAGCCGACGACAAACTCGTCACGGCGTTCCAGGCCGGTGGCGCGCAGGTAGTGGGCGAAAACTCGAACGCCGTTGCCGCACATCTGCGCGATCGACCCGTCGGCGTTGCGGTAGTCCATGTACCAGTCGTCGGCCGACACCCCTTCTGGCAGCCGGTCGAAGACCCCTGCGGCGGCTGCCGCGCCCGCGGTGGTCACGCGCAGCACGCCGTCGGCTCCGATCCCCTGTCGGCGGTCGCACAGGGCCGTCACGGCGGCGGGCTCCAGCGGCAGGCTGGCGTCCAGGTCGGGCAGCAGCACGAAATCGTTCTGCGTGCCGTGACCCTTCGCGAACTTCACCCGATCAGGATACGTGCCGCCATACGCGCAGCGTGTCGCTGACATTGTCGGCGGCCGCACCGTCAAGCCAGGTGATCCGGTGGTCGCGGCGGAACCAGGACCGCTGCCGGCGCACATAGCGGCGGGTTCCGACGAATGTCGGTTCGCATGCCGCCGTACCGTCGCCGCCGCCGTCGAGGTCCTCGATCACCTGGGCGTACCCCAGTGCGCGCGACGCGGTCACGCCGTCACGCAGTCCCCGGCCCAGCAGCGAACGCACCTCGTCGACGAGACCGTCTGCGAACATCGTGTCGGTGCGCCTCTGCAGACGTTCGTCGAGAACGGCTGTCTGCCAATCCAACCCGACGATGGCGGTATCCCAGCGCGGCACACCGATGGTCGGCGCCGACGCCGCGAACGGCCTTCCGGTGAGCTCGATGACCTCCAGTGCCCGCACGATGCGCCTGCCGTCGGTGGCCAGGATCGACGAGGCCGCCGCCGAGTCGACACCGACCAGCTCCTCGTGCAGCGCGGCGGCGCCGATCTCGGCCAGCCGCTGCTCCCACCTGGCACGGACCAGCGGGTCGGTGGCCGGGAACTCCCATTCGTCGAGCAGCGACTGGATGTACATCATCGAGCCCCCGACGATGATCGGCACGGTCCCTGCTGCCGTTATCCGCTCCACATCCGCGGCGGCATCGCGCTGGTACCGCGCGACGGTCGCCGTCTCGGCGACGTCCAGCACGTCGAGCTGGTGATGGGGAATTCCGCGGCGTTCTGCAACGGGAAGCTTCGCGGTCCCGATGTCCATCCCCCGGTAGAGCTGCATGGCGTCGGCGTTCACGATCTCTGCGCCGAGGCGCTCGGCCACCGCCAAGGCAAGAGCCGACTTTCCGGACCCGGTCGGGCCGATGATGGCCAGCGGCCTCATGGATACCAGACGCCCGCGAAATACCCGACGCCATAAGGCGCTCCGCGGTAGAGCTCCTTCGCCGACCGCGGGGGCCGTCCCGCCAGCCCGGCCAGCACCTGGTAGGCCACCCGTCCCACCACCGAACGCGGCAGCCTGGCCAACGCTGCCGTGTCGCCGCATGCCAACACGTCGTCGAGCGCGGCCTGCACTGGAATAGATTCCGGGTCGTACCCACCCGGCGCGGGCGGTGTCAGGGTGTGGACACCGTCGGCGACGATCAGCACGCCGACCGGATCATCGGCGTCGTCGATCTCGGCGCGCAGCCGCCTGCCGGCCTCGATCGCCGCCTCGGGGCCGTAATCGTCGGAGTACACCCGTACATCGGCGCGGGCCTGCGGCCTGGCCCGGCCGCGAACCCACCCCGTCACCAGCGCGCACAGCGGCAGTTCTCCGGGTGCGCCGACCGCGTCGTCGGACAACGCCACCCGCAGGTCGACGCCGTAGCCCGCGAACGTGCCCGACTGATCCGGGCCGACGACCGCTTCGGCGGGACCGACGCCGACCGCGATCCATCGCTGCGGCAGTACCGCGGCTGCCGCGAAGACAGCCTCGCGCAGATCGGCCAGCTCGGTGGCGGCCGAGGCCGCAAGCTCAGGAACCATGACGGGCGCCGACGGGACGATCGCGATGGCGCTCAGCACGCAACCAAACTAACGGGCGGGCTCAGGCGGTCTGACTGGCAGACACCGTTGCCGCTTCGCCGCGCGCCAGCGCAGCCGTCGCGACCACCATCGCCACCACCGCGACGATGAGGGTGAACCACCCCGCGTCGCCCGGGCGCAGCGCTTCGCCGAGCACGACGACGCCCAGCACCGACCCCACGAACGGCTCGGAGACCGTCATGGTCGGCAAAGACGCCGTCAACGAACCGGCGCGGAACGACGCCTGCTGGTACGCCGTGCCTGCGATGGCGACCAGTGCCCACGCGTACAGCTCGGGGTTGCGCAGCAACGCCCACAACCCGTCGTCCAGCCGGTCCACCACGCCCTTGGTCAGCACAGCGAAGACACCCCACAGCGCACCCGACACGAACCCGAGGAGGACTGCACTGGCGGGGCCCTTGACGACCCCCGCGGCCAGCACGCAGACCACCAACGCGGGGCCGAGGACAGCCACCACCACCGCCCAGGTCTTCCAGGACGCGTGTGACTGCCCTGCGGTCGGGTTGCCCACGGTCACGATCACCACCACCGCAGCGGCGAGCAGCACCGCCCACAGCCATTCCCACCGGGTCACCCTCCGGTGGCCGAGCCGGGCATTGATCGGCAGCGCGAACAATAGCGATGTCACCATAATCGCCTGCACCAGCAGCACGGAGCCGAAGCCGAGCGCCGCCGCCTGAAGCGCGAACCCGACGGCCGCGACGAGGCTGCCCAGCCACCACCGCCCATCGCGGAGCAGCCTGGTGAACAGTTCGAGGTGGCTGACCGGTTCGTCGGTGACCTCATGGGCGGAGCGTTGGTGCATGACGTCGCCGATCGCGATGAACAAGGCGGCGCCGAGCGCGAGCAGGGCGGAGATGTCCGCCTTGTCCATCTACGACCTCCCGTCGTCGTCGGTGACGAGCCTAGGCAAATGGTGGCATCGGCGTACGGGCGCCGGTCGACCTGTTTGAATAGCGGTCGAAGCAGATGGCGCCGCGTCGCGCGGCAGGTGCGCGGAGATGTCCGCGCGGAGGGTACGAGGAACCGAAGATGACGACCAGCGAGCCGGGCAGCATGACCACCCCTAAACCTGCTCCCCGTCCCGGACCGCCGCGCCCAGGCCCCCGGCCCGGCCCGGCGCCGTCCGCACACCACCACGTCGCACCCGCTGCGCTGTCCAGCGACCCACATCGACACGGCCGCGTCGATCCCGACGGGACGGTGTGGCTGATCAGCAGCGCCGGCGAACGGGTCATCGGATCCTGGCAGGCCGGCGACACCGAGGCCGCCTACGCCCATTTCGGGCGGCGGTTCGACGACCTCGACACCGAGGTCGCGCTGATGGAGAGCCGCCTGACGTCGGGTACAGGCGATGCCCGCAAGATCAAGGCGGCCGCAGCGGCTCTGGCCGAAGGCCTGCCGACCGCATCGGTGCTCGGCGACGTCGACGCGCTTGCGGCGAGGCTGACGACGATCATCGAGCATGCGGACGCGGCAGCCGCCGCCGACAAGGCCAAACGCGACGAACACCGGGCCGCTCAGACCGCGCGCAAGGAGGCGCTGGCCGCCGAGGCCGAGGACGTAGCGCTCAATTCGACCCAGTGGAAGTCCGCCGGTGACCGGCTGCGCGAGATCCTCGAGGAGTGGCGCACGATCAGCGGGCTCGACCGCAAGACCGATGATGCGCTCTGGAAGCGTTACTCCGCGGCGCGAGAGGCCTTCAACCGTCGCCGCGGGTCCCACTTCGCCGATCTCGACCGCGAGCGGGCAGGCGCACGCCAAGCCAAGGAGTCGTTGTGCGAGCGGGCCGAGGAACTGGCCGGCTCGACCGACTGGGGCCCGACCGCTGCCGCCTTCCGCGATCTGCTGGCTGAATGGAAAGCGGCGGGCCGCGCCAGCAAGGACGTGGACGACGCGCTGTGGGCGCGGTTCAAGGCCGCACAGGACACCTTCTTCTCTGCCCGCAATGCGATCTCCGCCGAACGTGACGCCGAGTTCCGCGCCAACGCGGACGCCAAGGAGGCGCTGCTGGCCGAGGCGGAACGCCTCGACACCTCCGACCTCGACGCCGCACGTGCTGCTATGCGCACCATCGGCGACAAGTGGGACAAGATCGGCAAGGTGCCCCGCGAGCGCGGCGCCGACCTTGAGCGGCGGCTACGTGCGGTCGAGAAGAAGGTCAGGGACGCGCCGTCCCACCGCGTCGATCCGGAAGCCCAGGCGCGCGCCGACCAATTCCGCGAGCGCGCCGAACAATTCGAGCGACAGGCGGAGAAGGCGGCGGCGGCAGGCCGGACAAAGGATGCCGACCAGGCGCGTGCCAGCGCCGCGCAGTGGAGGCAGTGGGCCGAGGCCGCGGCCGAGGCGCTCGGCAAGAGGAGCTAGTTCTTCGCCTGGTCGTCGCCCTCGGTGTCGTCGTCGAAGCTGTCCAGCAACCCCTTGGTCTGACGCTTGGCGACGGCCCTTCTGCGCTCCTCTTCCGCGGCGAGCTGCAGCGCGGTGCGCGCCCACACCGCCCTGGCCCAGTTGTAGGTCAGCACGATGACGGTGATCCAGGCGACGACCAGCCCGATGCCGGGTCCCGGGTGCGGTGCGGGGGCGGTCTGACGTGACCACACCGCCAGCAGACCCGAAAAGGATGCCACGGTGGATCCGGCCAGCGCGATCCAGGCCAACGCCCACCGCCGCGTCAGCAGGGCCAGCATCGAGAAGCCGACGCTGAACACCAGTGCCAGCCAGATGAACACCCGCGACGGCAGCGACACTCCCTCGCCGACGGCGGCGTCGTTGCCCGCCAGCACGTCCCAGCCCCTTGCGCCGCCGGTGTGCGGGAGGATGAACGTCACCAGCAGCACGAAGACGGCGATGGCGATGACCAACGCCCGTGCGCCTGGATCGATTTCCCGCGCGACGCGGCGTTCGGCCGCCTCGATGTCGCCCTTGAAGTCCTCGAAGTTCCCGTCCTGACCCTTACCCAAGCTCACCGGACACATCCGGAAGCGGTCGGTTGGTTCGCGGGCGCGCCGATGGCGGGCATGCCAAGGCCGACACCCGGCCGGGTGCCCTCGTGCGCGTCGCCCGCGCGGGTACGTCGATGCGCCAGCAGTGCGCCGTCGGCAATCAGGTGGTGCGGTGCGGCGTCGGTGACGGTCGTGGTCACGATGTCGCCTGGCCGGATGTCGGCTCCCATGGGTGTGAAGTGCACGAGCCTGCCGTCGCGTGCCCGGCCGGACATCCTGGCGGTGCGGGTGTCCTTGCGGCCCTCTCCCAACGCCACCAGCAGCTCAACCGATTGGCCGATCTGCGCCGCGTTCTCTTCCAGCGAGATCCGCTCCTGCAAATCGATGAGACGTTGATACCGTTCCTGTACAACGGCTTTGGGCAGCTGATCATCATATTCGGCCGCGGGGGTACCCGGCCGCTTCGAATACTGGAATGTGAACGCCCCGCTGAACCGGGCGGCGGCGACCACATCGAGGGTGTCCTGGAAGTCCTGCTCGGTCTCCCCGGGAAACCCCACGATCAGGTCGGTGGTGATGGCGGCATGCGGGATCGCGGTCCGCACTTTCTGCAGGATGGACAGGTAGCGGTCGGAGCGGTACGAACGGCGCATGGCCCGCAGCACCCGATCCGAACCCGATTGCATCGGCATGTGAAGGGCGGGGCAGACATTCGACGTCTGTGCCATCGCCTCGATGACGTCGTCGGTGAACTCGGCGGGATGCGGCGAGGTGAACCGCACCCGTTCCAGCCCGTCGATCCGCCCGCACGCGCGCAGCAGCTGCGCGAACGCCCCACGATCGCGTGGCTGATCGGGGTCGGCGAACGAAACGCCGTACGCGTTGACGTTCTGACCGAGAAGCGTCACCTCGAGAACTCCTTGGTCCACCAGTGCCTGGACCTCGGCAAGCACATCACCGGGCCTGCGGTCGACCTCCTTGCCGCGTAACGCGGGCACTATGCAGAACGTGCAGGTGTTGTTGCAGCCAACGGAGATGGAAACCCAACCGGCGTAAGCGGATTCCCGCGCGACCGGCAGATTAGACGGGAACTCCTTGAGGGCTTCCAGGATCTCGACCTGTGCCGTGTTGTTGTGCCGCGCCCGGTCCAGCAACGCGGGCAGCGAGCCGATGTTGTGGGTGCCGAAGACCACGTCCACCCACGGGGCCTGACGCAGCACCGCGTCGCGATCCTTCTGGGCCAGGCACCCGCCGACGGCGATCTGCATGTTCGGGTCCGCCTGTTTGCGCGGCACCAGGTGGCTGAGGTTTCCGTAGAGCTTGTTGTCGGCGTTCTCCCGCACCGCACAGGTGTTGAACACCACCACGTCGGCATCGGCGCCCTTGGCCGCGCGCCGGTAGCCCGCCGCCTCCAGCAGGCCCGCCAACCGTTCGGAGTCGTGGACGTTCATCTGACAGCCGTAGGTACGCACCTGGTAGGTGCGCGCCGCCTGGGTTGCCGTCGATGTCACCAGGCCCATGGTACGGGCGGCAATACGGAGTTAATTGGGCGGATTCACGAGTTGAAGACAAGCTGCGCGTTCCCTGGGTAAGGTCAGCACCCATGGGTACGCCGATGGTCTCGATCAAGGGCGTCAACAAACACTTCGGCGACCTTCACGTGCTGAAAGACATCAACCTCGACGTCGACCGCGGCGAGGTGATCGTGGTGCTCGGGCCGTCGGGTTCGGGCAAATCGACGTTGTGCCGCACCATCAATCGGCTCGAGACCATCGAATCGGGCACGATCGAGATCGACGGCGAGGTGCTGCCCGACGAGGGGCGCAAGCTGGCACAGCTGCGTTCCGACGTCGGCATGGTTTTCCAGTCCTTCAACCTGTTCGCGCACAAGACAATTCTGGACAACGTCATGCTGGCGCCCAGGAAGGTCCGCAGAGTCTCCAAGGACGATGCGCGCAAGCGGGCAATGGAGCTGCTCGAGCGGGTCGGCATCGCCAACCAGGCCGACAAGTACCCCGCCCAGCTATCCGGCGGCCAGCAGCAACGCGTTGCGATCGCGCGATCGCTGGCCATGAACCCGAAGGTGATGCTCTTCGACGAGCCCACCAGCGCGCTCGACCCGGAAATGATCAGCGAGGTACTCAACGTGATGACCTCGCTGGCAAAGGAAGGAATGACGATGCTCGTGGTGACCCACGAGATGGGCTTTGCGCGCGGCGCCGCCAACCGGGTGGTGTTCATGTCCGACGGCGCCGTCGTCGAGGCTGCAGAGCCCAAGGAGTTCTTCGAAAACCCCCGGTCCGACCGCGCCAAAGACTTCCTCGGAAAGATTCTCAAGCACTGAACAGCACTAACGCCCCGGCGAAAGGAACACCAACATGTCGTCCTTCTCATTGCGCGTAGCAGGTGCGGTCGCGCTGGCGATCGCCCTGCCGTTCGCGGTCACGGCCTGCGGTGGCGGTGGCGGCGGTGACGAGAACAGCATCGTCATCGGCACGAAGTTCGACCAGCCCGGTCTCGGCCTGAAGAATCCCGACGGCAAGATGAGCGGCTTCGACGTCGACGTGGCCACCTACGTCGCCAAGGAGCTCGGCTACCCCGCAGACAAGATCGAGTGGAAGGAGTCGCCTTCCGGTCAGCGCGAGACGCTGATCCAGAACGACCAGGTGAAGTTCATCGCCGCCACGTACTCGATCACCGACGCCCGCAAGGAGAAGGTCAGCTTCGCGGGGCCGTATCTGGTCACCGGGCAGAGCCTGCTGGTCAAGGCGGACAACACAGACATCACCGGCGCCGAGTCGCTGGCCAACAACAAGAAGCTCTGCTCAGTGTCGGGTTCGACACCTGCGCAACGCATCAAGGACAAGTACGCCGGTGTTCAGCTGCAGCAGTACGACACCTATTCGGCGTGCGTCGAGGCGCTGAAGAACGGGGCTGTCGATGCGGTGACCACCGACGAGGTGATCCTCGCCGGATACGCGGCGCAGAGCCCGGGCGTGTTCAAGATCGTCGGCAAGCCGTTCTCGGAGGAGAACTACGGCATCGGCCTGAAGAAGGACGACAGCGAGTTGTGCACCAAGGTCACCGACGCGCTCAAGAAGATGGAGTCCGACGGCGCTTGGAAGGCCGCGTGGGACAAGAACCTTGGTCCCGCCGGTCTGGCCGCACCGGCGCCGCCGACGCCCGCCGCCTGCTGATCCCGAGCAGCTGACAAGACACACGTGGAGGTCCTCCCCGGATACACCGTCGGCCAGATCCTCGAGGCGTTCTGGACGACAGTCCAGCTGACGATCTTCTCGGCGGTCGGCGCGCTGGTCCTCGGCACGGCGCTGGCCGCGATGCGGCTGGCACCGGTGCCGGTCCTCAACTGGCTGGGCACGACCTACGTCAACGTGGTACGTAACACGCCGCTGACGCTGATCATCTTGTTCTGCTCGTTCGGCTTGTCCCAGACGCTAGGCATCACGTTCGTGGATTCGAACTCCCCCACATCAATCGAGGACAGCAACTTCCGGCTGGCTGTGCTGGGGTTGACCGTCTACACGGCATCATTCGTCTGCGAAACCGTGCGCTCGGGGGTCAACACGATCCCGCTCGGGCAGGCCGAGGCGGCCCGCTCGCTCGGGCTGACATTCGGCCAGAACCTGCGAATGATTCTACTGCCACAGGCTTTTCGCGCGGTTCTCATTCCGCTCGGCTCCGTGCTGATCGCGTTGACGAAGAACACCACGATCGCGTCGGCGATCGGCGTCGCCGAGGCGGCGCTGTTGATGAAGGAGATGATCGAGAACACCGCGGCACTGCTGACCATCGGCGCCATCTTCGCCTTGGGCTTCGTCGTGCTCACGCTCCCCCTCGGCCTGCTGTTCGGGTGGCTGGGTAAGCGATTGGCGGTGGCGAGATGACCGGGTCGTCGGTTCTCTTCGACGCGCCGGGACCCAGGGCGCGCACCCGCAACTGGGTGATCTCCGGCATCACCCTTGTGGTGCTGCTGCTGGTGGCGTGGGTGGTGTACTCGAAGCTGAACGCCAAGGGCCAGCTCACCGCAGCGAAGTGGGAACCGTTCCTGACCGCCAACCTCTGGAAGACCTACATCCTGCCCGGCATCCAGGGCACCCT
>Ga0164306_10000295_pt1 | contig 19421 bp, 16 predicted proteins | sample Whisoiple_242_MG_FD_110213 | JGI IMG/M metagenome (GOLD analysis project Ga0164306, IMG submission 110213) | Soil microbial communities amended with fresh organic matter from upstate New York, USA - Whitman soil sample_242_MG | ecosystem: Environmental > Terrestrial > Soil > Unclassified >... | reverse complement strand
GTATGCCGTGACCTTCTTTTCTTCTTCCGTGAGCAGCAGGCTCTTGCGCTCGGCGCCCATCAGGACCTTGTCCTTGGCCAGCTCAAAGTCATACATCAGCACGGCTTTGCGATTATTGCGGGCCGCGTTCAGCGCCGCTTCATTCACCATGTTGGAAAGCTCGGCGCCGGAGAAGCCCGGTGTGCCGCGCGCCAGAATGGAGAGATCAACGTCATCCGCCAGCGGAATCTTGCGGGTATGAACGCGGAGAATTTCTTCGCGTCCGCGAACGTCAGGAAGTGGAACAACGACACGGCGATCAAAGCGTCCCGGGCGCAGCAGCGCGGGATCGAGCACGTCAGGCCGGTTGGTGGCGGCGATCAGGATCACGCCTTCGTTCGATTCAAAACCGTCCATCTCCACCAGCAACTGGTTCAGTGTCTGCTCGCGCTCGTCGTGTCCACCGCCGAGGCCGGCGCCGCGATGGCGTCCCACGGCGTCAATTTCGTCGATGAAGATAATGCAGGGAGCGTTTTTCTTGCCTTGCTCAAACAGGTCGCGCACGCGGCTTGCGCCCACGCCCACGAACATCTCAACAAAGTCTGAACCGGAGATGCTGAAGAAAGGAACATTGGCTTCGCCGGCAACGGCGCGTGCCAGCAGGGTCTTGCCCGTTCCCGGATGTCCAACCAGCAGCACGCCTTTGGGAATGCGTCCGCCCAGCTTCTGGAATTTTTGCGCTTCGCGCAGGAATTCGATGATTTCGCGCAGCTCTTCCTTGGCCTCATCTACGCCGGCCACGTCTTTGAATGTGATCTTTTTCTGCTGCATGGAGAGCAGGCGTGCTCGACTCTTGCCAAAACTCAATGCCTTGTTTCCGCCGGTTTGCATCTGGCGGATCATCACAAACCACAGCACACCCAGCAATATGAACGGCGAGAACTGGATGATGGCCATCGGCCAGTTCCATCCCTGACTGTCTTTATAAGTCGTGTTGACGTCTTTGTGATCGTCGAGCGCCTTCTGGAAGGTGGGATTGTTGGCCGGAACCACCAGGTGGTACATGCTGCCGTCGCGAAGCTTGCCGCGGGCCAGGCTGCCCTCAATTTCCACTTCAGCAACTTTGCCATCATTGAGGTCCTGCATGAACTGTGTATAACCGATCGGATGGTCCTTGCCGCTATTCGTGCCGCCTTGAATGATTCTCCAAAGGACGACGGCGACCGCCACCAGCGTCACCCACAAGATCACCGTTTTAAAAGTCGAATTCACTGAGTGCTCCTAAATTTCCCGGTCAGGACACTTGTCCCACCTGACCCACGTACCTGCATCCTGGACACCGCATCAAGATTTAAAGACGTTTTACAATGAAAAAGGTTCCCTGACCCGTCGGAGGCAAGGGTCCGTATCGATTTAGATGCGGACGAACTGATTTTCGGTCCCAAACTTTCCCACTGTAAAGATTTTATACCCATTCCAGCGTATCCGGGTGCAGTAAAACCGCTTAGGACGTGTTTAAGGAATCACCCCAATTCAGCACGGCCGGCAATATAGGGTAAATTGCGGCCAAAATGCTGGTCTCCCAGCCCATAGCCTACGACAAAACTCTCATTCATGAGAAAACCAAAGTAATCGGGCTGCAGGGACACGCGGCGGGCCGATTGCTTGTCCAGAAGGACAGCAAGTTTCACGCTGGCAGCGCCTCTGCCCGCCAGGTTCCGAATCAGGAATTCACTGGTCAGTCCTGATTGGACCAGGGCTTCCACCAGCAGGACGTGCTGGCCTTGCACGTCAAGTTCAGGGCTGAAGAAGATCTCAGTGGTGGTGGAATTGGCATCGTTAAATTCAGCTCTCACGAACTGACAGACCACCTTCAAATCCAGCTCACGAACCAGGTCAGCCATAAAGATAAAGCCGTTCTCCATCACGCCAACCACATACAGGGTCCTGCCCCGGAAATCATTGGAGACTTGCCGGGCCATCTCCTGGACGCGCTTCTTGATCTGCTCGGCCGACAAGAGAATCCTGGGATATTCGGACTGAACGCTCACTCCTCAACCTCAGTATTCATTTGCAATCTCCTCAATCAGCACCGCATCTCCGGAACTGCTGGCAAAATCATGGGAAACGTTGAATCCTCGCATCCAGACGATCTGGCCTCTGCTCTCAATCACCGGCCATATACTGCGCTGGGCAGAGGAAAGCTCCTGTCCCAGACGGCATGGCTGCAGCAACTCTTTTACTTTCTTGGGAGATTGGCTGTGCGCCGGAAAAAATCTGTCACCAGCACGCCAATTTCTAACTGCCAGTTCAGGCCCCAGCAGGCTTGGATTCAAAAGCGATGCCGCATTATAACCTGAAGCCTTTTGTTTTCCAGCACTTATTAACCGTGCCCGGATGGTAAGCCTCAGCTCAGCGACCGCCACTTCACCCGGAATTGGCAGTGGATAGCAGTAGTTTTTAAGCGGCTCTGGGTTGAGACGGCTGAATTGAAGCTCGCGAGCGGTACGATTTGCCACTAAACCATCCGGCAAAACCACTTTTTTGCCCGGTTTTTCATGCTCCGCCAGAGTTGTAAGCTGTTGAACATGCTTGAATTCTAGGGAAACGCCTAGCCGCTTTGCGCTTTCGTAAATCGCCTGCCGCCGCACGGCCAGGGGGAGCCGTTGCAGCGCAGAGAGATCCAGCCCGAGCACATTCTTCGACTCGCCACTCAAGCTGCGCCCACTGCGGCTCGGTTTGCCCTCATGCACCAGCCGCGGCAACAGCGACGAAAGCTCATTGTTCCAGTATTCGTCTTCAGCTTGCGCCAGCTCTGCCATGTCGGCCAGCGTCTGACGGATGGCCGGATTAAATTCCCGTTCCAGCAACGGCAGCAGCGTGTGCCGCACACGATTGCGCGTATGGCGGGTATCGAGATTGGAAGCGTCCTGACGCCAGGGCTGCCCCAGCGTCTTGAGATATGTCTCAATTTCCAGGCGGCTGGTGGTCAGCAAAGGACGAACCAGGTGCTTAGCCTTCTGCGCTGGAGCAATGCCGGCCAGTCCGCGTGCGCCGGTTCCGCGAAGGATTCGCATGAGCACCGTTTCTGCCTGATCATCGAGCGTATGCGCGGTGGCGATCTTGTCTGCTTTGCTTTGCGTGATCAGACGGGCAAACCACTGGTGCCGCAGGTCGCGCGCAGCCGTCTCCAGGCTGATCTTTTCCCCGGCGGCATGCGCAGGCACATTGCCCGAACCGCAGTAAAACTCCAGTTGCAGACGAGCCGCCAGATTTTCTACAAACTGCTTGTCCGCATCAGCCTCGGCGCCTCGGATCTGGTGATGAAAATGAGCAACCGAGAGCACCACGCCAAGTTCGTCACGCAAGTCCAGCAGAATGCGGAGAAGCGCCACGGAATCGGCGCCGCCGGAGCATGCCACGGCAACCCGCTGCCCCGGCCGGAGCATCTGCTGGTCGCGAATATATTTGAGCGCTTTTTCCATCATCCGGCCTGAAACCGGCTCGCTCCATTGTGAAATAATTGCTGCTCTATGTACAGGAAACCGCCTTCCATGCTTCGCCGCGCTTTGTTCAGCTTTTTTCTTGGCTTTGGCATTTTCATTCTCGGCGTGGCCCTGAGGACCGTGCTGGACAAGTTGGACGTCGGGGGCGTGCCGGCGCTGGTTGATGATCTTCTAGTTGGCATCGTTGCCGGTGCGATGGTATTCGCCTATGAGCGGCACCAGCATAAGCTTGTGCTGGCCAGGATGCGGGTGATTGCGGAAATGAACCACCATGTCCGCAATGCCCTGCAACCGATAATTTACTCCCCGTTCCTGAAGGAACAGGCCGAACAAGTCCGCATCATCCAGGAAGGGACCCGGCGGATTGAATGGGCCCTGAGAGAAGTGCTCCCGCGAGAAGCGGAATCCGCTCCGCCGGAGTCGAAATCCAGACCGGCAGCCTGAAGCAGAATGGCCCTGGCCATGGGCCTGTAAGCCTGCGTACGCGACCCGCTGCAATGTTGTTATACTTTTCACCCCGATGAAGGTTACGGTCATCATTCCCGCGGCAGGCCTGGGTACGCGCATGGCGCCGGCCGGCAAAAAAGGCGCTCCCTCCAAACAGTTTTTTGAAATCAACGGAACGCCTATCGTCATTCACACCTTGCGCGTCTTTGCCCGCCACCAGCAGATCAGCCAGATTGTGGTGGCGGTGCGCAAGAATGAGATGGAGCGCTTCAGCCAGCAACTGGAGAAAGCAAAACTCGGCGGCAAGGTCCAGATCGTGGAAGGCGGCGAACACCGCCAGGAGTCCGTGGCCAATGCGCTCGCCCAACTCAAGGCTGCCCCGGACGACGTTGTGCTGGTGCATGACGCCGTGCGCCCGTTTGTCGACGACGAAATTATTGCCAACGTGATTCATGAGGTGGAACGGCATGGCGCGGCAATCGCCGGGCTGCCGGCCGTGGATACCATCAAACAAGTCGAGCGGGCGGCCGAAGGCGCGATCATTACGTCCACGATTCCGCGCGAGCGCATTGTGCAGGCGCAGACGCCGCAGGGCTTTCGCTATGAGCTGATCAAGCGCGCCTTTGACAGCGCAGCCGCCGACGGCTTTACCGGCACCGACGAAGCGTCATTGGTGGAGCGCCTGGGTGAAAGCGTGTGGGTGGTGATGGGTTCGGCGAGAAACATCAAGATCACCACGCCGGCAGATATGGAACTGGCTGAGTATTTGATTGGACTTAGTTCTCGAGGCGCTAGCAAAAAACCTTACCACGGATAAACACGGATGCCACGGATCAACACGAGTAATAATTCCCAGTTGAAGCATTCTGACCTGACGGAGTTGATCATCGGTGTTTTTTATGATGTTTACAATGAGCTTGGATTCGGCTTTCTTGAATCGGTTTATCGCAAATCACTTCATTTGGCGCTGCGGGAGAAGGGACTCGAAGTTCAAGCTGAAGTGGCCGTGCCCGTATTCTTTCGAGGTATAAACGTAGGCGATTTTCGCGCGGACTTGGTCGTTAATGATTGCATTCTTCTCGAACTAAAGACTGCTGAAACCATCGTCATCGCTCATGAGGCCCAAGTTCTCAATTACTTGAGGGCGACGGCTCTCGAAATTGGGCTTATCCTCAACTTCGGCCCAAAAGCACAGGTTCGCCGCTTGTTATTTGATAATGATCGTAAGCAGGCTAAAGTTCATCGCGTTGGAGGTGCCATGTGAGTCAGTGGAAATCCGTGCGATCCGTGTTTATCCGTGGTGAGGTTTATTAATGCGCATTGGGTATGGTTGGGATTCACACGAGTTTCAAGCAGGCGTTCCGCTAAAAATAGGCGGCGTGGAGCTTCCCCACGCTAAAGGCCTGGCCGGACACTCTGACGGCGATGTGCTTCTCCATGCGATCACTGACGCCCTGCTGGGGGCCGTCGCGGCGGGCGACATCGGCAGCTACTTTCCTCCGTCCGACCCCAGGTGGAAAGGCGCCGACTCCGTCATCTTTCTTGAGGAAGCGCTGAAACAGGTCCGGCTTGCCGGATACAAGGTAAGCAACGTCGATTCCACGTTGATTCTGGCCGAGCCAAAGATCGTTCCGCATGCAAAAAAGATTCAGGCGCGCGTTGCCGGCCTGCTGGGCGTTAAGCCGGATCAAGTCGGGATCAAAGCAAAGACGCCGGAAGGCATGGGCACGGACAACGCGGCCATCGCGCATGTGGCGGTGCTGCTGGAGAAAGCTTGATCACTATCGGACAAGAGGCACTTCACTCGTCGTGTGAATATTGCCGCAATTCTTTAGGAAAATATGGACAAGCTGTTAGCGGCTCTCAAACAATTCGACGATGAAGAAGAGGATCTCTTCATTGTGTTCAACAGCGCTGTCTGGAAAGAAAAATCTTTAATACTTCAAATCAATCTGGGCCTTGTGGGCGGTAACAGAGAAAACTGGGAAATACAGTGCGGAGAGGTCCTCTCTTACAAGTTGTCTGGCGAGTACGCAGCTTTTCTTGACCTGATAGACGATCACCCTCTGCTTTGGGAATTCAAACAGGAAACTGCTTCAGCATTTTTTTACGGTGTACCAGCAAACATTCAAAGTGCCATCACCGTCCTGTATGAAGTTCATGATAACTTTTTTGATTCGCATATCCCCTGCTCACGATATTTCCACAAAATTTGGCCACTTTCGCGGTTGTTATCTGCCGGCGATGGATTGCTCGCTCGCGGTCCCATTGAACTTTTGAAACAATATCAAGCCAGACTAAGCGCCTTCGGGACAAAAGTCAGCATTTGTTCCAGTCAAAAGCCAGCTCATGACGCAAACAATATAAAGCTTTTGCGGATCGGCAATTCGTTCATCATTGGCAAGCAGTGGAGCACGCACAAACTGCCATAAATAATCCTGCCGATCCTTCTTTGAGTGTCGCCTTGTTTCCTTCCTGCTCTGCTGCTACGCTTGTTTGCTTTTGCAAACGTTATTCAACCTTCCGGTGGTGTTCATGAAAAAGGTCATTTCGTCCCTAAGCTTGTTTTTTGCATTTTTTGCAGCTCTCAGCGCGCATGCCGCGGGCCCGCTGCTTATGCAGAAGCCCACGCTTTCTAAAACGCACATCGCGTTTGCCTATGCCGGCGACCTCTGGCTGGTGGCGCGCGAAGGCGGCGAAGCCCGTTTGCTCACCAGCGGCACGGGAACCAAGAGCGATCCGATTTTCTCTCCCGATGGAAGCATGATCGCTTTTTCCGGCGACTATGACGGCAATGTGGACGTTTACGTGATGCCGAGCGAAGGCGGAGTTCCGCGCAGGCTCACGCACCACCCCGCGGTGGATGAAGTCGTTGGCTGGGCGCCCGACGGTAAATCCATTCTGTTCCGCTCCACACGCAACAGCTATTCCCGCTTCAACCGCCTGTTTACGGTCTCGCTGGCCGGCGGCCTGCCGCATGAATTGCCTCTGCCCATGGCCGAGTCCGGCGCGTTCTCCGCCGACGGCAAGCACATTGCCTATGTTCCGGTCGATAACAACCGGCGGCTCTCGGCGATCGGGTGGAAGCGTTACCGTGGCGGCAAGGCATCGCGGGTGTGGATCGCCAACCTATCTGACCTTGGCCTGGATACGGTTCCGCGCGACACCTCGAATGACGGCAATCCCATGTGGTTTGGCGGGAAGGTCTATTTCCTCTCTGATCGCAACGGCCCGTTCACTCTGTTCTCTTATGATCCAAAAGGTAAGAAGGTCGAGCAGGCTCTTGCCAGTAATGGCGCCGATATCAAGTCAGCCTCTGCCGGTCCGGGAGCGATTGTCTACGAACAATTCGGTTCGTTGAATCTTTTTGACCCCGCCACCGGCAAGTCCAGACCGGTGGCAGTGACGGTGCCGGCCGATCTGCCGAATGTGCGCCCCCACTTCAAGAAGGTCGAAAATGAAATTGCGTCGGCTACGCTTTCTCCCAGCGGCGCCCGCGCGCTGTTTGAGGCACACGGTGAAGTCCTGACCGCGCCGGCCGAGAAAGGTGACATCCGCAACCTTACCAACACCGCTGGGACCATGGAGCGTGATCCTTCATGGTCGCCTGACGGGAAGTGGGTGGCATATTTCTCTGACGAGTCGGGCGAATATCAATTGTTCCTGAAAAATCCTGACGGGATGGGCGAAGCCCGAAAGATTTCCCTCGGTACACCGGCTTCGTTTTATTACGAACCCATGTGGTCGCCGGACAGCAAAAAGATTGCTTTCAGCGACAAGCGCCTCAACATCTGGTACATCGACCTGGCCAAAGGCACGCCGGTAAAAATCGATACCGATACTTACGACGCGCCCCAGCGTACGCTTGACCCTGTATGGTCTCCTGACAGCCGTTGGATCGCTTATTCCAAAACGCTTTCGAGTCACATGCACGCCATATTTGCGTATTCGCTGGATCAGGCAAAGAGCCTGCAACTCACCGATGGCCTCAGCGACGCGCGCTTTCCGGCATTCGACCAGAAGGGACAATACCTTTATTTCACGGCCAGCACAGACGTGGGCCCGACCACCGGATGGCTCGATCTTTCCAGCATCAACCGGCCCATTACGCGCAGCCCATACCTGATGGTCCTGCGCAAAGACCAGCCCTCACCGCTGGCGCCGGAAAGCGACGAAGAGAAATCCGCCGCCGAGGACTCCAAGACGGATGCGGACAAGCCCGCCAGGACCGAAGACAAGACAGAGCAAGAGCCTGCGAATACGGAAGAGAAGGCCAAGGCGCAGGATGCCCGCGCCGCCAGATCGGTAAAGAGCGAAGGCGTTGTGGTGCGGATTGACGCCGAGAACATCGGCCAGAGGATTCTAGCGTTGCCAATCCCGCCGCGCGATTACGGCAAACTTGTGGCCGGCAAGGCCGGGACGATCTTTCTGGTTGAGGCCCCGGCACGCCCGGGCCCCGATGCGCAAGGCACACTGTGGCGCTTTGATCTGGCTTCCCGCAAACCGGAAAAGCTGATGGACGGCGTGAATGACTTTACCGTCTCGTTCGACGGCAAGAAGATGCTCTACAGCAAAGGCCGGCGTGAGAACAAAAAGTGGTTCATCGGCTCCGCTATTGCTCCGGCGCGCGGGGAGGGCGTCCCGGCCGCGGGCAAGCCGGAGACTCCTCTTGCGTTAGCAAAAATGGAGGTGCGCGTCGATCCCAAAGCAGAATGGAAACAGGAGTACAACGAAGTCTGGCGGATTGAGCGCGACTTCTTCTACGATCCCAGCCTCCACGGACTGGACCTGCCTGCCACCAGGAAGCATTACGAACCCTATCTGGAAAATGTAGGCAGCCGCTATGACTTCAGCTATCTGCTGGCAGAGATGCTCGGCGAACTGACGGTGGGGCACATGTACATCCGCACGCCACCGGAGCCGCCGTCAGAGCAGGGCAAGGTCGGACTGCTGGGCGCCGACTACACGGTTGAGGGCGGGCATTATCGCTTCTCCAGGATCTATCAGGGTGAAAACTGGAACCCGCAGCTGCGCGCGCCATTAACGCAGCCGGGTGTAAACGTCCAGGAAGGCGATTACCTGCTGGCGGTCAATGGGCGCGAGCTTCGCGGTGCCGACGAAATATTTGAGCTGTTTGAAGGCACGGCGGACAAAGCCACCGTGCTCAAAGTTGGCCCCGCGGCCGACGGCAAAGGCGCGCGCACCGTGACCGTTGTGCCAATTGAAACTGAAGCGGCACTGCGCAACCGGGCGTGGATCGAGGACAACCTGCATAAAGTCGACAAACTGAGCAGGGGCCGCCTGGCATACGTCTACCTGCCGGACACCGGCTTTGGCGGCTACACGTCTTTCAATCGCTACTTTTTTGCCCAGATCGGACGCGAAGGCGCGGTGATCGATGAGCGCTTCAACGGCGGCGGCGCAGCCGCTGATTACGTGATCGACTACCTGCGGCGCCCGCTGCAAAACTACTGGATGACGCGCGAAGGCCAGGACTTCACCACGCCGGTGGGCGCCATCTTCGGGCCCAAGGCAATGATCATCAATATGTATGCAGGTTCCGGTGGCGACGCTTTGCCATGGTATTTCCGCGATGCCAAGCTGGGGCCGCTGGTGGGCACACGCACGTGGGGCGGCCTGGTGGGAATCTATGACTATCCCAACCTGATGGATGGAGGCTCGGTCACCGCGCCGCGCGTGGCTTTCTACAATCGCACAGGCGATTGGGACGTGGAAAACCACGGCGTTGCGCCGGATTACGACGTTGAGTTGACGCCAAAGGAATGGGCCGGCGGCCATGATCCGCAACTGGAGAAAGCCGTGGCCCTGGTGATGGACGCGCTGAAGAAGAATCCGTTGCCGGTGGCGAAGCGGCCTGCGTTTCCCAACTACCATGGTCGGCCAGAAGAAGGCGTGCCGGCGGCAGGGCATTCCAGCGCGGGAAGAAAAAAGTAAATGCTGTCACAGTCAGGGCCTCGGCGGATGGCCGGGGTCCGTTCAAACGGCGCAGCCGGGACTTCTGCAAAGTCGGGCGTAACTTTCCTGCCCGTTGGATCGTAGAAAGGAAACTATGGGAAACAGGCCAACAGGTTATTGGATTCTCTTTCTGATTGCCATCGCGGCGGCGGTGGCCGCCTTCATCATGAGATCTTCACCCGACCCGCACACGCATGCCCTGGCCCAGTATCTGGCATGGGGTGCAATCGCCTTGTTATTGATTGGACGGTTCTTTTTCAGAGCGAAACAGGATACTACCCCGCCGATGCCGAAGGACTAAGTCTTAGCAGATTTCTGTTGCGCTGCTTGTGAGACGCTAGCTGATGGAGAACCAGATTCGTCCGGCTTCAATCAAGCTGATAAAGATCCCAATGATGAAATAGAGGTTCTGGGCCGTGGCGTCACTGGGCGGCGCAGGGAGCTGGACACCGCGGCTGCGGAAATACCCGTCGAGGGCGCGTTCGTGCTGCATGATCATGGTTGCCAGGGGGCGGTGAAAAATCGCGATGGCTACACCCAGCAGCAATCTGGTGATTTCTACGATCATCATGAAGTGAGTCTAAGCATGACACCGGGGCGCGGCAATCAGTAGAAAAACCTAGTTAAATGCGCAAAACCGGTGCCGAAGGGCCAATTACGCATGTTAGAATTAGCTCTAGCCTCCTTCCCATGAATGCGGACCTGCAAAGACTTACCGAACTAGAGAAAATTGACCGGGAAGCTTCTCGCCTGACCGAGGAGGTTGCCGGCCTGCCCAAACGGGTGGCGGCCATCGAAGCCAAGCTGGCAGAGCACAAAGCCGCCGTGGAGAAGGCCAAAGCCCGGATCAAGGGCAATGAGACCACCCGCCGCCAGATGGAAGCCGACATCAAGGGTTTCCAGGAAAAGATCGCCAAGTACCGCAGCCAGTCTTCAAGCGTGAAGACCAATGACGAGTACCGCGCGCTGATGCATGAGGTGGAATTCGCGGAAAAGCAGATCAGCGGCTGCGAGGACAAGATTCTGGATCTGATGATCGGGCTGGAAAACGAAGAGAAGGCCCTGAAAGTAGCCGAAGCCGAGTTGAAGACCGAGTCCGCCGACGTGGAGAAAGAAAAAGCCGACGCTCGCGTGCGCACCGCCGAAGACGAGAAGCTGCTGGCCGGGCTCAAGGAACAGCGCGAGACGATCCGCTCCACGGTAAATGACAGCGCCCTGGCCCACTATGACCGCGTGATGCGGCAGCGCAAATCGGCCCTGGCCGAGGCCCGCGAACAGAAATGTATGGCCTGCTTTGTGATGGTGCGTCCGCAGACCTGGCAGGAAATCCGCACCAATGAGCAGATCATCACCTGCAACTCCTGCGGGCGAATCTTGTATTTTGATCCTGCCAACGAAGCAGCAGCTCCGGAACCGGCAAAAAAGAAATCCAAGACGCGCGCGGCTGAAGTGGAAACGGAACCAGACCAGGCTGAGCAAGAGATCACGCCCACACAATAACGTTCCTTCCTATATGCTGTTTGCCTGATGGCCAACGGTCTCCCAAGAAAAGTAATCGTGAATGAACGCGCGGCCAAACGCCTGCGCCAGGGACACGTGTGGGTTTACACCTCGGATGTGCTCAATGACGCAGATGCGCAGCCGGGAGCGCTGGTGCACGTAATTGGCCCCAGGGAAAAGGTCCTGGGATCGGCTATTTACAGCTCGTCTTCGCAGATCAAGCTGCGCCTGCTGGGGCGCGAAGCGCTGGGATCAGAAGGTGAGTTGCTGCACCTGATAAGGCAGCGGCTGGGCGAGGCCATTTCATACCGTCAGAAGGTCGTGCACGACTCCGATGCGTGCCGCCTGGTTTTCAGCGAAGCAGACCGGCTGCCGGGACTAATTGTAGATCGCTATAAGGATGTCTTCACGCTTCAGGTGCTCACGCAGGCATGGGCCAGGCCGGAGCGAAAGCAGGCCATCGTGGAGGGATTGCAGGCGCTGGCCGGCGCAGAGAACATTGTGGAGCGCGCGGAAGCTCGCATCCGCGAACTGGAGCAGTTGCCGGAGATGAAATCTGCTTTGCTCCACGGGAGCAAGAGCAGCACGGTTTTCACGATGAATGGCGTCAAGTTCCACTATGACGCCGTGGGCGGACAGAAGACCGGCGCCTTTCTTGACCAGCGGGAAAACTATGCCGCCGCGGCCCGCTATGCCCGTGGCGAAGCGCTGGACGTATGCACTTATCAGGGCGGGTTTGCTCTGCACCTGGCACAGGTGTGTGAGAAGGTGACGGCGGTGGATATCTCGCGCGAGGTGCTGGAGGTGGCGGAGCAGAATGAACAGCTCAACGCCGGCGCGCTCAAGACTGAGATCGAGTGGATTGAGGGGAACGCGTTTGATCTGATGAAGGATTATGCGTCGACGGGGAAACAATACGATGCGATCGTGCTCGATCCGCCGGCATTTGCCAAGTCAAAAAAGCACCTGGAATCGGCCCTGCGAGGCTATAAGGAACTAAATCTTAGGGCGCTCAAGATGCTTCGTCCTGGCGGGGTGCTGGTTACGTGCTCGTGCTCATTTGCCGTGAGCGAAGATGACTTTCTCTCCGTGCTGACGGAGGCGGCCCAGGATGCCCACCGCTCCGTCAGGATACTGGAGAAGCGAACCCAGGCCATGGATCACCCGATCCTGCTGGGAATACCTGAAACCTACTACTTGAAGTGCCTGATACTCTCCGTCTTTTGATCCGATTTACCGTCTAAACTCAATATAAATAATTGAAAATAAAGCCAATATTTTTATCGTTCAATACTTGACAATAATACACTCATATTTTATGATCTGTTTGTACTAATAAATGCATCAAAGAACCTGTAAAACGGCATTTTTAGAAAACAACTCATTTTTGAAGGAGAAACGAACAATGACCATGATTACTCGAATCGACCCATTCCGTGAACTGGCGAGCTTTTTTGAGAACTTTAGCGGACCTACCGGAAAAGACCAGCTGACCTCCGGCAGCTTTGTTCCCCCGGTGGACGTGTACGAGGACGAGCAGAGCCTGATTCTCAAGCTGGAAGTTCCGGGCGTAAACGAAGAGGACCTGAACGTGAGCGTCGAGAACGACACTCTGACGGTCCAGGGCGAGCGCAAATTCGAGAAGGAAGAGAAAGAAGAAAATTTCCATCGCATTGAGCGCCGCTATGGTTCCTTTACCCGCACGTTCAAGCTTCCGAACACGGTCGACGCGGAAAAAGTTGACGCCGCTTATGAGAAGGGGATCCTGAAGATCACCCTGGCCAAGCGGGCGGAAGCGAAGCCGCGGCAGATCAAGGTCGGCGTAGGACAGAAGACCCTCCAGGGGTAAGCGGCCATTTAGGAGAAGGTCAGGCTGCGCCTGATGAACGGCCGTACGGGAGATGGATGCTCATCTCCCGTTTTCTTTTAGCGCGCGCCGGGCACGGGGCAGACCAAGCGGAAAAAGAAGACAATAAAAAGCAGAACACTCTGGGCGCAGGGAGTGATCTAACAGTATTCAGGAGCATGATATGGCGATTCGTTGGGACAAGTTCACGATCAAGGCGCAGGAAGCGATCCAGCAGGCAAACGAGTTGGCGGGACAGCACGGCAATCCCGAGATGCTTCCGTTGCATTTGCTGGCCGCGCTGTTGCAGGACAGCGAAGGCATTGTTGTGCCCGTTCTGGCCAAGCTGGGCGTGAACGGGGCAACGCTGCAAGCGCAGATCATGGAGCGGGTTGACCGGCTGCCAAAAGTTTCCGGCGCGGCTGCGCAGCCACATCTTTCCGCCGCCATGTCCAGAGTTCTCGACCAGGCTTTCAAAGAAGCGGACACGTTCAAGGACGAATACGTCTCCACCGAGCACCTGCTCCTGGCCATGACGGCGGACAAGGACAAGGCCAATGAAGCACGCCAGCTTCTGGCCAGTGCGGGCGCCGACCACAACGCAATTCTGAAGGCGCTGACCTCCGTGCGCGGCTCGCAGCGCGTGACCGACCAGAATCCTGAAGGCAAATACCAGGCCCTTGCCCGCTATGCCAAAGATCTGACGGAGCTGGCGCGTAAGGGCAAGCTCGATCCAGTGATTGGCCGCGACGAAGAGATTCGGCGCGTGGTCCAGGTGCTCTCGCGCAGGACGAAGAACAATCCGGTGTTGATCGGCGAGCCCGGCGTGGGCAAGACGGCCATTGTTGAAGGGCTGGCGCAGCGCATTATCTCCGGCGACGTTCCGGAGATCCTGAAGAACAAGCGCGTTGTTGGACTGGACCTGGGTTCGATGCTGGCTGGGGCAAAATACCGGGGCGAATTTGAAGACCGGCTGAAGGCGGTGCTGAAGGAGATTGAAGACTCCAACGGGCAGATCATTCTTTTTATTGACGAGCTGCACACGCTGGTGGGCGCAGGCGCTTCTGAAGGAGCAATCGATGCCAGCAACATGCTCAAGCCGGCGCTGGCTCGCGGAGAGCTGCGTGCGATCGGCGCGACAACGCTGAACGAATTTCGCAAGTACATCGAAAAAGACGCGGCGCTGGAACGGCGTTTCCAGCCGGTGTTTGTGGGCGAGCCGAACGTGGAGGACACCATCTCTATCCTGCGCGGGCTGAAAGAAAAGTACGAAGTGCACCACGGCGTGCGGATCAAGGATTCGGCCATTGTCTCGGCAGCGACCTTATCCAACCGCTACATCACTGACCGCTTTCTGCCGGACAAGGCGATCGATCTGATCGATGAAGCGGCGTCTTCGCTTCGCATACAGATTGATTCCATGCCGACGGAGATCGACCAACTGGAGCGCAGGGCGACCCAGCTTGAGATCGAAAAACAGGCGTTGAAGAAAGAAGACGATGCCAATTCGAAAGACCGGCTGGCTGTAGTGGAGCGCGAACTGGCGCAGATTCGCGAGCAGGCCAATGCGCTGAAGGTCCGCTGGAAGGAAGAGAAGGAAGGCATAACCCGCATCCGCGTACTCAAAGAGAAGATCGAGCAATTGAAGATTGAAGAGCAGCAGGCAGAGCGCAGCGGGAACCTGGAGCGCGTGGCGGCGATCCGTTATGGCGATCTGCGCCAGGCGGAAACCGAACTGGCGAAGCTGAGCGCCCAGGCCGACGACAAACAGCGCCGCATGCTGAAAGAAGAAGTGGACGAAGAAGACGTGGCGCGGATCGTTTCCAAGTGGACCGGCATACCGGTATCGAAGATGCTGGAAGGCGAGGTGCGCAAGCTGGTGAGCATGGAAGACCGGCTGCGCCAGCGTGTTGTCGGACAGGATGAGGCGCTGCAGCGCGTGTCGAATGCGGTAAGGCGTTCGCGCGCGGGTCTGAGCGATCCCAAGAAGCCGATTGGCTCATTCATCTTCCTCGGCCCCACCGGTGTGGGAAAGACCGAGCTGGCGCGAGCGCTGGCGGAGTTTTTGTTTGATGACGAGCACGCCATGGTGCGGATCGACATGTCGGAATACATGGAGAAGCATGCGGTTTCGCGGCTGATTGGCGCGCCTCCGGGATACATTGGCTATGACGAAGGCGGACAGCTTACAGAAGCCGTGCGCCGCCGGCCTTACAGCACGATTCTGTTTGACGAGATCGAGAAGGCGCATCCGGATGTGTTCAACATCCTGCTGCAAATTCTTGACGACGGACGACTGACGGATTCGCGCGGCCGCACCGTGGACTTTAAGAACACGGTGATCATCATGACGTCGAATATCGGCGCAAGCTATTTGCAGGCGGAAGGCGTGAGTTCGCCGGAAGCGTTTGCCGAAGCGACCGACCATGTGATGGAAGCGCTGCGGCAGCATTTCCGTCCGGAGTTCCTGAATCGCGTGGACGACGTGATTGTGTTTAAGCCGCTGGGCGAGGAGCAGTTGACGCATATTATCGAGCTGCGGCTGGACGATCTGCGCAAGCTTCTGGCAGACCGCAAGATCACCATCGAGCTTACGCAGCCGGCCAAGGAGCTGCTGTTCCTGGAAGGCTACGACCGGGCTTACGGAGCGCGTCCGCTGAAGCGGGCGATCCAGCGGCTGATCCAGGATCCGCTGGCATTGAAGATCCTGGAAGGCGAGGTGCTGCATGGCGACCACGTTGTGGTAGATGCAGACGTGCCCAAGCGACAGATGGTGTTCACGGTGAGCGGACGAACTCAGGAAAAGCCGGTAGGTTCACGGCGCGCCGGCTAAGTTCTGTGATAACGATTTGAGGCCGCGAATCAGCGTTGTTCCAGCGCTGGTTGGCGGCCTTTATTTTTGGGCGAGAGAGTGGTGGAAATCAATCCTTCGACTTTTTTGTCTCAGCTTTCTTCGGCTTGGATTCTTTGTCTTTTCCTTTGGCGCCGTCTTCCTTCGCGGCCGAATCTTTTTTCTCCGACCCAGCTTTTTCGGAGCTGTCTTTTTCCGGGCCGCCGTCAGTCTTGCTCTTATCCCCCTTGCCGCCGTAGTCGGTCACATACCAGCCCGTGCCCTTGAACTGGACTGCCGGCGCGTGCTGAATCTTTTCGACGGGGCCGCCGCATTCGGGGCATTTCCTGATTGGGCGATCAGAGAACTTCTGTATTTTTTCGAATTTGTGTTTGCACTTCTTGCACTGATATTCGTAAAGAGGCACGCGGAACCTTGTGTTTTCAGAGCTTTGGGACTGATTGCATTTTAGGGGCAGAACGCACGCGGGTCAATCCATTGGCAAATCGCGGGGCAACAAGCAAAGAAGCGCAAACCAGCGGTCAACTGATCCCATTCATTTTTCGATCTTGCTTGACTCTGCCGGAGGGGGTCAGTAGCCTTGGTCATCGCGCCAAGGAGTCCCTCGTGGCTTGCCATCAACAGAAAAGCTCTTCCAGGTTATTCCCACATTTTCTCGCCTTAACCGCATTCATAACACTGGCCGGAGCAAGCGGCAACGCGCTCCTCGGGCAACTTGCCCATACATCGGACACAGCGGCAGAGCAGCAGCAGGCCAACCCCGCACCGGGACCGGTGGATGTTCTCAAGGTCAAGTCCCGCCTGGTGGTGGTTGATGTTGTGGTGCGCGACAAGAAAGGCGCGGTTGTCACCGATCTCAAAAAAGAGAACTTCAAAGTTACAGAGAATGGCCAGGAGCAGCCGATCAGCGTTTTCAGTTTTCAACGCCCCGGTGAGGACCAGGCTCCGCCGCCGCAAAATGCCGGCCTGCCGCCGAACGTCTTCAAGAACCGCGCAAAGTTCCAACCCAATCGCGCTCTTAACGTAATGCTGATTGACGCGCTGAATTGCACTTTGCTGAATCAGGCCTATGTGCGATCGGAGATGGTGAAGTTTCTGGAAAAACTGCCGGAAGGGCAGCCGATCGCGATCTTCGCCATGGGCAAGAAGCTGCAAATGCTGCAGGATTTCACCACGGACCTGACGGACCTGAAGCGCGTGATTCATACCTTTAAAGGAGAGAGTTCGCCGATCCTGAACAGTCCCACGGGAACGCCGGAAGCTCCAATGGTCCTGACCGGCTGGGCGGAACAGCTGGCATTCGAAAGAGATCCTGCGCTGTTAATTCAGGTGAATGATTTCGCGCAGGAAGCGGGTTCCAGCCAGATCGACTTCCGGATCCAGTACACCATGGCGGCGCTCAGTTCGCTGGCCCGGATGCTTTCGGGCTATCCGGGAAGGAAGAACCTGATCTGGATCACGGAATCAGTTCCCTTGAATATATTTCCGGACATAAAAACGGTGGGTTTTTCGGCAAACAACCAGTCGCTCAGGCTCGGCCAATCTGGTGATCCCGGGCTGGATCGCCAGCAGAAAGCGGCCATGCAGAAAGAGCAAAAAACGAACGCGCAAAATGTGCGCAATTACTCAGACCAACTGGCGCTGATTGGAAACCTGCTGGCGGATGCCCAGGTTGCGGTCTACCCCGTGGATGCCAGGGGACTGGTTGGGCCGGCCTTTACCAATGTGGCCAACAATGTGAGCGGCCAGGGCGCCATGGGCGGGCTGGTCAACAAGATTGAAGGCAAGCAGGCGGAAGAGCTCTTTGAGGCGCACTACAACATGCTGGACATTGCCGAGAAAACCGGCGGGCTGGCATTTTATAACCGCAATGATCTCGATGTGGCGGTGCGCGACGGAATTGACGATGGCGCCACTTATTACACCATTGGTTATTATCCGGAAAACAAGACATGGAACGGCCAGTTCCGCAAGATCCACGTTTCGGTGGACGTCTCCGGAGCCAAGGTACGGCATCGTGAGGGATACTTCGCTATCGACCGGATGGCTTATGCCAAACAACATCCAGGACAGCACGACTATGACTTCAGTATGGCTTTGAACTCCAGTTATCCGGTCTCTACCGCTTTGCCGTTTGAAGCCACGGTTTTGGCTCCGCCGCAATCTGGCGACGGCAAAGTCCGGATAAACTACGCCCTCAACTCGCAGCAGGTCACTTTCGAAAAAACCGCTGACGGCCTGCAGAGCGCCCAGGTGGATTGCGCGGCCCGTGCCTTTTCGCCAAAGAATGGCGACCACCCGGTAAAGACCGAGGCCGGCCGGATGGACGCCAAGATGAATCCGGAGCAGTTCGAGAAGATCAGCAAATCGTTCGTTCCCTGCCAGGTGAGTCTTGATCTTCCACCGGGCCTGTACCTGCTTCGTTTGGCGGTGCGTGACAACCTTTCAGGCACGCTGGGCAGCCTGAATGCCACAGTGCTGGTCCCTGAGAAGGTGACGGCGGGCACACAGAGCCAGCCGCACTAGCCAGTTTCAGAATTGGTGTGAACAGATGTGGCATAGACACTCTTGTCTGTGCCTGCATCCTTCATGATCTGCCAGAGCACAGGCAGGAGTGCCTGTGCCACATAAATTCAGGCAGCGCGAACTCGAGGCCCAACCCTGTTCGCTGGTGCTATGCTTAGCGCCTTACCGAATTCTCACACATGGCCGAGCACACAAAACCAGGCACGCTGTATGTGGTGGCCACTCCCATCGGCAACCTGGAAGACATCACCTATCGCGCAGTGCGGGTGTTGAAAGAAGCCGACCTGATTGCCTGCGAGGACACGCGCCACACCGCCAAACTGCTGCATCACTACGGCATTGATAAACCTACTATCAGCTATCACGAACACAACGAGGCTGCACGAGCCGAGGAACTGGTGGCGAAGCTAGTGGAAGGTCTGAATATTGCGCAGGTTTCAGATGCAGGGATGCCGGGGATTTCCGATCCGGGTTATCGCGTGATCAGCCTGGCGATTGAGCGCGGCGTGAAGGTGGTTCCGATTCCGGGAGCGTCGGCCCTGGTGTCGGCGTTGGCCGCCAGCGGCTTGCCGACGGACAGCTTTCAGTTTCTGGGCTTCCTGCCGTCCAAGTCGGGCCAGCGGCGTACGCTGCTGGAGACGCTGCGGTCGGCGACGCATACAACCGTGGTCTATGAAGCGCCGCATCGCATTGCAGAGACGATGAAAGATATCGTCGAACTGCTGGGATCTGAGCGTCCGGTGGCGCTGGCGAGAGAACTTACCAAGATGCATGAGGAGTTTATTCGCGG
>Ga0164306_10000294_pt1 | contig 19471 bp, 18 predicted proteins | sample Whisoiple_242_MG_FD_110213 | JGI IMG/M metagenome (GOLD analysis project Ga0164306, IMG submission 110213) | Soil microbial communities amended with fresh organic matter from upstate New York, USA - Whitman soil sample_242_MG | ecosystem: Environmental > Terrestrial > Soil > Unclassified >... | reverse complement strand
CTCTCGGCGCGACGCGATCCCGTCGCCGGCGCCTTGATGACGATCATCGAGCGCGTGCGCCGCTATCCGAAGCGCGTTGTCTTCGCCGAAGGCGAAGAGGAGCAGGTGATCCGTGCCGCGATGTCCTTCGTCAATCAGGAGCTCGGGCGCGCCATTCTCGTCGGACGCGAGGAGCGCATCAGGCAGACCGCTGCGCGCATTGGCCTCGAGCTAGAGGACAAGAATCTCGAAATCCACAATGCCCGGCTGTCGCAGCGTAATGCCGTGTACGCGCAATTCCTGTATGAACGGCTGCAACGCCAGGGCTACCTCTTCCGCGATTGCCAAAGGCTGATCAATCAGGATCGCAATTCGTTTGCTGCCGCCATGGTGGCGCAGGGCGATGCCGATGCACTGGTGACTGGAGTCACGCGCAATTTCTCGATTGCGCTGCAAGAAGTGCGCCGCGTTATCGATCCAAAGCCCGGTCATCGCGTGATCGGTGTCTCGCTCGTGCTTGCGCGCGGGCGGCCCGTGGTCGTGGCAGACACGGCGATCACCGAGATGCCGGAAGCTCACGATCTCGCCGAGATCGCCATCGAGGCGGCTGGCGTGTCGCGGCGGCTCGGCTACGAGCCGCGCGTGGCGATGCTCGCCTTCTCGACCTTCGGGCACCCACCGGGCGAGCGCACCGCGCGCGTGCATGAAGCGGTGCGGATCCTCGACTCCCGCCGCGTCGATTTCGAATACGATGGCGAGATGGGCGCCGACATCGCGCTCAACAAAGAGCTGATGGCGGTCTATCCGTTCTGCCGTCTCTCCGACACGGCGAATGTGCTGGTTATGCCGGCATTCCACTCGGCATCGATCTCGACCAAAATGCTGCAGGAGCTCGGCGGAGCGACCGTGCTCGGTCCGCTGATCGTCGGGCTCGATAAGCCGGTGCAGATCGTGCAACTCGGCGCCAAGGACAGCGAGATCGTCAACATGGCGGCTCTGGCGGCTTTCAATGTCGGTGGCTGAGTGCGCTTAACCATGGCGCTCGCGCCCGCTGGAAACATCGCCGCTCGGCGTTAGATCAGCTGCAATGTCCATCAGAGAGAAGCCCATGCGCAAGGCGATTTTCATTGCCGCAGTGACGGCGGTGACCGCAATTTCGGCGATACCTGCTGCCGCGCAGTATTATTATGGCGAGCCACCGCCGCTCGTCGTCGGGCCGCCGGTTCCGTACTGGTATCCATCCTACTACCCGCCGGCAGGCGCGGAGCCGCGGCCCTACTATCGCGCGACCGGCCAGCCCGATCCTTATCTCTCCGGCACGCGCGGGCGCATGAATCAGGGCGCCTCGCCGGTCTATCCGGAAGGGCCGGGGAACGCGCGCACGCGCTGAAACGCTTTAGCATATTGGAGCCACTGAAGGTGCATTAACGCGCTTGAGCCCGAGGGCCGCGAGCAAGGCCAGGTCGTCGTCCAGTTCCGCGTTGCCGGTAACGAGGAGTTTCTCGCCGTAGAAGAACGAGTTCGCGCCGGCAAGGAAGCACAGGATCTGCGCGTCGCGACCGAGCTTGGAGCGGCCGGCTGAGAGCCGCACGCGCGACTTCGGCATCAGGACGCGCGCAGTCGCAACCATCCGCACGAACTCCAGCGTATCAACCGGCGTGCGATCGGCCAGCGGCGTTCCGGCGACTGCTACGAGGCCGTTGATCGGCACGCCCTCGGGATGCGGATCGAAGCTTGCCAGGACCTGCAGCATGCCGGCCCGGTCCCGCACGCTTTCGCCCATTCCGATGATGCCGCCGCAACACATCTCGATCCCGGCGCCGCGCACGGCGGCAAGCGTGCGTAGCCGATCGTCGTATGTTCGCTTCGTGATGATCGAACCGTATATTCGGGGCTGGTATCGAGGTTGTGATTGTAGGCGGTCAGCCCCGCCTGCTTCAGGCGGGTGGCTTGGTCTTCGGTCAGCATGCCGAGCGTGACACAAGCTTCCATGCCGAGCGCACGAACGCCGCGCACCATGTCGAGCACGGAATCGAACGCGGGACCGTCTTTTGCCTGCCGCCATGCCGCGCCCATGCAGAAGCGATCGGCGCCAGCCTCGCGCGCCTCGGCCGCGATCGCAAGGACCTCGTCCTTCGCCATCAGATCGATGCGATCGAGCTGGACCTCGCGGTGATGCGCCGATTGCAGTCTTCCGGACAGCCCCCGGTCTTGATGCTGAGCAGGTTCGCCTTTTGGATGTCGTTTGGATCGTGGTACCGGCGGTGCAGCGCATTGGCGCGGCCGACAAGCTCGAGAAGCGGCAGATTGTAGATCGCAACGATCTCATCGATTCCCCAATCGTGCCGTACATCCGGGGAAGTGGCGACAGGCGTGTATGCGTGCACTGCGATACCTCCGAGGAAGCCGCTTCAGCGCAAGATTTTCACCTTGTGCTGCGCGACGGGAATCTGCACGCGCACCTTGGCGACGCGTTGCGGATCGATGCGCGTCGTAACCGTGCCGACCCCGTCCGACGCTTTGGCGACCACGTGACCCCAGGGGTCGATGACCATCGAGTGGCCGTAGGTCTGCCGTACCTGATTGCCGGCAATGTGTGCGCCGGTTTGCGCCGCGGCCAGGAAGTAGGTTTCGGTCTCGATCGCGCGGGCGCGGCAGAGCACTTCCCAATGATCCTTGCCGGTCTGCATGGTGAAAGCGGAGGGTAGCGCGATCATCTCGGCGCCCTTTTCGGCGAGCGCCTGGAAAAGATCGGGAAAGCGCAGGTCATAACAGATCGCGCAGCCGACGGTCACGCCCTCGCATTCATATGTCGCGATCGAATCTCCGGGCGCGAAGGCGGCGCTTTCGCGATAGCTCACGCCGTCGGGCGTGGTGATGTCGAACATGTGAATTTTGCGATAGCGCGCGATCTCCTTGCCGTGGCGATCGAAAACGACGGTCGTATTGTGAATGCGGCCATCGCCGTTCTCGTCAGCCTTTTCCAGGATCGAGCCGGCGTGAATGAACACGCGATGCTTTGCGGCGAGTTCCTGGCACAGCGAATATGCCGGCCCGCCGGGAATTTCCTCCGCCGCCTCGAATTTGTCGTGCCGCGAGCCGCCCATGAAGTCGAAGACTTCCGGCAGGCAGATCCAGTCCGGCTTATCCTCCGCGACGGCTTTCTCAATCAAATCATGCGCGGCGGCGAGATTCGCCGCCTTGTCATTGATCGAATTCATCTGGATCAGCGAGACTTTCATATAGCTCTCTAGCGCCTTCGAGCTCCGTTCGGCATCCCTATATTATGCCGCAGCATCGTCCGAGCGGTCTTCGGGTATGGTGTTGCGAGCTTGGATGGGTCTTCGTTCCTGCGGGCGTGAGTTATCCGCGCCGCGCGCGAATTCGCGGATTGGAGAGAGTGAAAAGACACGGGCGCCGGGCGACCGATCCTAATTTTTATGGCCGGTCGCCCGGCGCCCATGTGCGGCGATTTCTGACTCCTGCGTCCCGCAGCTTCGCGAACCTGGTTTGGCTTGATCAGCCACCTTGATCCGCTCAAGCGATCTTAAGCCGCGGACCGGTCATATTGCCGGACGGGCGGGTTACTCGGCGTTTTGTCCTCTTCCACGCGCGCAGGTTTCGCCGCGCACGGGTCTCGGCAAGATGCCGTTTGCAAGAGCCTCCCGAGACGCAGGCTCCGATACCCGCGCCGCAGGCGCCGCTTCCCGCCCGCGCTGCCCGGCACGAAAACCGGAGAGCGCCCTTCAGGTGGGCGGAACGGGTGAGCTTGTATAGGAATATTATCCGGAAGTCAATAGCGATTGCAAAAGGCGAAGCGTCATCTACCCGACGACCCCGAGCGAATACATTGACCCGACCGGCCTACCGCGCAGGCGTCGTCTCGCCGCTACGGCTCGAGCACGGAATCCCAGTAGAGATAGTCCATCCAGCTTTCGTGCAGATAATTCGGCGGGAACAGGCGGCCGTTCTGATGCAGGTCGTGCACCGTCGGCTGGTACGGCATGCGCGACGGATACATATGCGCCTCGCGCGCCAGGCGGTCGCTTTTCCTGAGATTGCAGGTGGAACAGGCTGCGACGACGTTGTCCCAGGTCGTATGGCCGCCTTTTGAGCGCGGCACGACGTGATCGAATGTCAGCTCATCGCGCTCGCCGCAATATTGGCAGGTGAAGCGGTCGCGCAGGAAAACATTGAACCGGGTGAAGGCCGGATGACGCGACGGCTTGACGTAGTTTTTAAGCGACACGACCGAAGGCAGCGCCATTTCGAAGCTTGGGCTGCGCACCACACGCTCGTAATTCGAGACGATGTTTACACGATCGAGGAACACGGCCTTGATCGCATCCTGCCACGACCACAGCGACAGCGGATAATAACTCAGCGGCCGGAAATCCGCATTGAGAACGAGCGCCGGACAAGCCTCGGGCGACACGAGTGGATGAACATGAACCGTCAACCCGGGCACCTCCTCCCGTATTCAAGCCCCATCGAATCTGCCGCCCGCATATCCTACAGGGCTCGTGACGCACTTGTGAACCCCCGTGCCCCCGGCCAGATTACCGCGTGGGGATCGGCGTTCCGCTGCGATAATCATAAAATCCGCGCTTTGTCTTTCGCCCGAGCCAGCCGGCCTCCACGTATTTCACCAGCAGCGGGCAGGGCCGGTACTTCGAATCGGCCAGTCCCTCGTGCAGCACCTGCATGACCGAGAGGCAGACATCGAGGCCGATGAAATCGGCAAGCTGCAGCGGACCCATTGGATGATTGGCGCCAAGCCGCATCGCGGTGTCGATCGAGTCGACGGAGCCGACGCCTTCGTAAAGCGTGTAGATCGCCTCGTTGATCATCGGCAAGAGGATGCGGTTGACAATGAAGGCGGGGAAATCCTCGGAAACGGTGACCGTCTTTCCGAGTTTCAAAACGAAATCGCGCGACGTCTCGTATGTGCTGTCTTCAGTCGCGATGCCGCGGATGAGCTCGACCAGCTGCATGCGTGGCACGGGATTCATAAAATGGATGCCGATGAATCGTTCGGGACGATCGGTGACCGAGGCAAGCCGCGTGATGGAGATCGAGGATGTATTGGACGCGATGATTGCTTCCGGCTTCAACGCCGGGCAGAGTTCGCGGAAAATCGAGCGCTTTAGTTCCTCGCTTTCGGTCGTCGCCTCGATGACGAGGTCGCAATCCGCGAATGCGGCATACTCTGTCGCCGGCTTGATCCGCTGCAGTGCTGCTGCGCGCGCAGTATCGTCGAGACGGTGGCGTTCGATATCCCGCGCCATCGAATGGTCGATATCCGCGACGGCTTCCTTGATGCGCTCCTCGGAAATATCGTTCAGGCTGACGTCGAGGCCGCCGACCGCGCAGACCTGCGCAATGCCTTTGCCCATTTGGCCTGCGCCGATCACCCCTACTTTGCGGATTTCGGCGCTCATCCCCTCACCTGAACCTTTGCGACCGCGCGCATCATAAGCAATACTGCACTGCGGTAAAGGCGGCCTGTGTCAACGGCCGGCCTTTTCGAGTTCCTTTTCAAGTTCGGGCAGCACTTTGAAAAGGTCGCCGACAATTCCGTAATCCGCGACCTGGAAGATGGGCGCTTCTTCGTCCTTATTGATGGCGACGATGACCTTCGAGTCCTTCATGCCGGCAAGGTGCTGGATCGCCCCGGAAATGCCGACGGCGATGTAGAGGTCGGGGGCAACAACCTTGCCGGTCTGCCCGACCTGCCAGTCGTTCGGCGCATAGCCCGCATCAACGGCGGCGCGGGAGGCACCCATAGCGGCGCCGAGCCGGTCGGCGACGGGCTCGATATAGGTCTTGAAATTCTCGGCATTCTGCATCGCCCGGCCGCCGGAAATGATGATTTTCGCGGCGGCGAGCTCCGGCCGGTCGGACTTGGCGAGGTTCTCCTCCTTGAAAGAAGACACGCCGGGGTCACCCGCCGCGCTCACCGGCTCGATTTGCGCATTGCCGCCCTCACCGGTCGCCTTAAAGGCAGAAGTGCGCACGGTGATGACCTTCTTCGCGTCCGAGGTCTGCACTGTCTGCACCGCGTTGCCGGCATAGATCGGCCGCTCAAATGTGTCGGACGAGACGACTTTGGTGATCTCTGAAATCTGCATGACGTCGAGGAGCGCAGCGACGCGCGGCATGATGTTCTTCGCCGCGCTCGTTGCCGGGGCAACGATCACCGGATGATGCTCCGCCATCTTGGCGAGCAATGCAGCGACGGGCTCGGCTAGCTGATGAGCGTACTCGGTTCCCTCCGCCAGGTGCACCTTCTCGACGCCCGCGAGCTTTGCCGCCTCCTCGGCCGCGCCTCGCACATTCTCGCCGACCACAAGGACATGGACCGGCTGCCCCATATCGGCAGCCGCAGTGACCGCCTTCGCCGTCGCCTCGTTGAGCTTGGTACCGTGGACCTCGGCGAGAACGAGCGTCGCCATCAGATCACCCCGACTTCGTTCTTGAGCTTGGACACGAGTTCTTCCACCGTCGCCACCTTCACCCCCGCCTTGCGACCGGGCGGCTCGACCGTCTTCACCACCTTCAGCCGCGGCGTGACGTCGACGCCGTAATCGGCCGGCGTCTTCTCCGCGATCGGCTTCTTCTTGGCCTTCATGATGTTCGGCAGGGAGGCATAGCGCGGCTCGTTGAGGCGAAGGTCCGTCGTGACCACCGCCGGTAGCTTCAGCGTCACCGTCTGCAAGCCGCCGTCGACCTCGCGGGTGACATCGACACTCTCGCCGTCGATGACCACCTTCGAGGCGAACGTCCCCTGGCCCCAGCCGAGCAGGGCGGCGAGCATCTGGCCGGTCTGGTTGCAATCGTCGTCGATCGCTTGCTTGCCCATGATGACCAGCCCCGGCTGCTCTTCCTCAGCGATGGCTGTGAGGATTTTGGCGACCGCCAGCGGTTCCGGCGGCTGATCGGTTTTGACCAGAATGCCGCGGTCGGCACCCATGGCGAGCCCGGTGCGGATCGTCTCGGAGGCCTGCTGCGGCCCGATCGAGACCACGATGATTTCGCTCGCCTTGCCGGCCTCCCTAAGCCGCAGCGCCTCTTCGACGGCGATCTCGTCGAACGGATTCATCGACATTTTCACGTTGGCGAGCTCGACGCCCGAGCCGTCGCTCTTGACGCGGACCTTGACGTTGAAATCGATGACCCGTTTGACGGGGACCAAGATTTTCATCGAGAACTCCCGAGCGCCGCCCGCGCAGTGGCGCCCGTGGTAATCGGCGGCCTAGACCGAGTCAACGCGGCGCAACATTCGTGAAATTCGCGGCGGAACGTGAAATTCGCCGGAGGATCAAGCCACTTGCCGGCGCCAGAACCAGCGCCGGCGCGAACGCAGCGCGCGTTTGGCTTCCGCTGCCGCTTCGAGTGCGGCGACGGAGAAATGCTCGCCCGGAATGAAAGCGTCGAACGCCGCCCAGAATTGCGTGCGGATATAATCGCGCTCCATCATGATCTCGTGCTTCGAGTCGGGAATGACGATCAGCCGTCCGACTTTCAGCCGCGTCGCGAAGCGCTCGACGGCACGCAACGGCACGACGCGATCCTGGCCTGCGCCAAGGACGAGCGTCGGGGTCAGCGTCCGCCGCGGATATTCGGCGTCGGCAAACTCATCCATCAACCGGAAAGCCGCGTTCAGCCAGCCGACGGTGGGGCCGCCGAGGCCGAGTTGCGGCGCCGCCTCGAGGATGCGCGCGAGCCGCTCGAAGCGGACCGGATCGGAGGTGAGGTCGTTGGCCGCAAAGCCGCACTCCAGCGTCGCCTTCCGCGAGCCGCCGGGAACGTAAGCGGTCCCGAGCCCGACCATGTCGAGCCCCTCCATCAGCGCGCGCACCAGCCGCGGAAAGCGCAAGCCGGCAATGTCGATCATTGGCGCGGTGAGGACCATGCGCGCGAAGGGCGAGCGTCCGGCTCGCGCCTGCGCCAGCAAGATCGCCCCGCCCATGGAATGGCCGAGCGCAAACCATGGCTCCGGACAGAGGAATTGCAGCACCTGTTGATGCAGCGCGTCGAGATCGCGTTCGAAAAAAGCGAAATCGTCGACATGTCCTTTGCGCGAATCTTTAAGGTCGCGGTCGGACAGACCTTGGCCCCGCCAGTCCATCGCCACGACGACGAATCCGCGTGCCAGCAGCTCGCCCGCAACCTCGAAATATTTCTCGATGAATTCGGTGCGGCCCTGAATGACAACGACGGTGCCGAGCGGCTCGCCTTGCGGGACCCAGCGCACGACGCGCAAGAGAAGGTCGTCGGCGGTACGAACGGGCGTGACGATCGCGTCCGGTGGTGCGGGATTGGCGGGAGTGGGGAAGAGATCCATTCGCGCGATGAGGTCCGGCGGGCGCCGCCTTATGCCCGCGTCGCACTGGAATGGGAAGTGCGCACGCTCTTTTCCGCCGCGGGACGCAGGCTCTCGACGAGCCGGTCGCGCGCGCGATCGAGGCTGCCGTTGAGCTCCGCCGTCGCGGCCGTACCGAGCCGTCGCTCGAGGTCGGCCTGCGCGGCGCGCCAGGCGGGAACGGCGTCCCTTAATCGCTGCCGGCCTGCGGCGGTCAGCGCCACGGCGCGCACGCGCCGGTCATTCTTGTCGGGCCGCACGTCGACCAGCTTGTCACGCTGCAGCGTATTGAGATTGCGGTTGAGCGTGGTCGGATCGAGCCCGACGATGTTCGCGAGCGCGCCGATCGAAATGTCCTTGCCCGTCTTCGAGCGAGGCTCGGCGATGGTCGTCATCAGGCCGAATTGGGCGATCGTCAGATCGTGGGCCGAAAGCGCTTCGTCGTAGAGCTGCGTCACCAGCCGCGCCATGCGGCGCAAACGGCGGCAGGTGCAGCCAAGCGATGCGGCGTTTGCCACCTCGGGTGCGGTCTGAATTTCGCGCGCGTCCATCGTGATAGACATAGCTGGCATGCCTTGCGTTTGCGAGCCGCGAGATTGACGCGGCCCAGAATAGCTGCATATACAGCTAACGTCCACCCGCGGCGGAGTTGCGAAAAATGCAGGCGCAGACAAGCATAGCCGCGATCGTCGTCGCGCCCCTCGAAGCGCGCTCGCGTCCAGCCCGGCTGCCGATCCGCCAGGCGATGCTGGAAGGGCCGATCCTTCCGACCATGCTGCGCTTCGCGCTGCCGACCCTTGTGGTCCTCGTCGCGCAAACGCTCGTCGGCGTCGTCGAGACCTTTTACGTGAGCTTCCTCGGCACCGAGGCACTGGCCGGCGTGGCGTTGGTCTTCCCCGTCCTCATGCTGATGCAAATGATGTCGAATGGCGGCGTCGGCGGCGGCGTCGCCTCGGCAATCGCGCGTGCGATCGGCGCTGGGCGGCGGGCTGACGCCGACGCGCTGCTCTTCCACGCGATGATCATCGCGGTCGCCTGCGGCGTGATCTTCATGGGCGGCGCGCTCGTGTTCGGACCGCGTCTCTATCGCGCCCTCGGCGGTCACGGCGCGGCGCTCGACGCGGCCGTGCTCTATTCCGCGCTCATCTTCATCGGCGCGATCCTCATCTGGATGACGAATCTTGCCTCGGCGGCGCTACGCGGCGTCGGCAACGTGAAGGCGCCGGCCTGGATCATTCTCGCCGGCAGCGCGATCACCATTCCGCTCTCGCCCGCCTTAATCTTCGGCTTCGGGCCGATTCCGCGCCTGGAGGTCGCGGGCGCCGGGGTGACGATCTTGCTTTACTATCTCGGCGCCACGATCGTCCTCTTCTTCTACCTGCGCAACGGCCACGCCGGCCTGAACCTGCGCTGGGCCAAGCCCGAATGGCGCCTGTTCACGAATATTCTGAGCGTCGGGCTCCTCTCCGCCTTCGGCACGCTGCAGAGCAATCTCACTGTCGTGCTCGTCACCGGGGCGGTCGGTGTCTTCGGCATCGATGCGCTTGCCGGCTACGGCACGGCTTCGCGGCTCGACTACATCATGATCCCGCTGATGTTTGGGCTCGGCACGGCGCTGGTCACAATAGTCGGCACCAATGTCGGGGCGGGGCAAGTCGCCCGCGCCCGCCGCATCGCCTGGACCGGCGCGATCTTCGCCGCGCTCGTCCTCGAAGCGATCGGCCTTTTCGTGGCATTCCTGCCGCAGGCCTGGATCGGCATTTTTACCAACGAGCCGGCGGTGCTGGCGACCGGCGCGCTTTATCTGCGCGAGGTCGGCCCGTTCTACGGCTTCATCGGCCTTGCTCTTTTGATCTACTTCGCCAGCCAGGGCGCCGGGACCATTCTGCTGCCCATTCTCGCCGGCACGCTGCGGCTCTTGATCGCGGCGGTCCTCGGCTGGGTCGCGGTCACCCGCTTCAATGCCGGCCTGCCCGTGCTCTTTGCCCTGGTTGCTGCGTCCTCGGTCGCCTTTGCCGCGCTTAGTGCGGCTGCTCTCCTGCGCCCGGGATGGGGCCGCGCTGGGGCTTAAAAATTTTTGGCGCCGCCCTCTTGCGGCGAAAAATCGCACTTCCTAACTCGAAATCAGCGCGGGCCATAACGGACGCGCGTAGACGACGGCGCTTTCGGCCGGTGCAATTGTGCCCTCTCCGGGTGCGCCGCATGTCGCTCGCATGGAGGATATGCAATGCGTTCTTACGATCTCTCACCCCTCTACCGCTCCACCGTCGGCTTCGACCGACTTTTCTCCCTGCTCGACCAGGCGACCGGCGCTGAGCCCGCCCCGACCTATCCGCCCTACAATATCGAGCGCACCGGCGAGAATGCTTATCGCATTACCGTCGCCGTCGCCGGCTTCGGCGAGAACGAGCTCTCGATCGAGAGCCGTGAAAACACCCTGACCATCAAGGGTTCGAAAGAGCAGCGCGCCGAAGGCGACGTCCGCTCCGAAGTGCTCTATCAGGGCATTGCCGCGCGCGCCTTCGAGCGCCGCTTCCAGCTCGCCGACCACGTCCAGGTCACCGGCGCGAGCCTCGAGAACGGCCTCCTGCACGTCGATCTTGTCCGCGAGCTCCCCGAGGCGCAGAAGCCGCGCCAGATCCCGATCGGCAAGACCAACGGCCCGCGGGTCGTAGAATCCAAGGCCGCGTAATTCGCGTCATCAGCGGAACGAAAGAGGGCGCCCGTCTGGGGCGCCCTTTTTGTTAAGCCGCAGCCTGCCTCAGACGCAATCGGTCAACGACGGGCAGCAAAGCTCGGATCGGGCAATTGCGCCGGCCATTCAATGGCCCCACTACGCGCGCTTCAGTAAGCACCAGCAGAACCGCTAGGAGCGCCGCCACCATACTCAGGAGCGGTGAAACGTCGGGACCTCGCTCTTTCCTATCAGGAGCTCGACGCTCTGGCAGCAACATGGGCATGCGGGCACCTCTGCGACGGCTGGACTTATGTTAGTGGCGGCAGACCGGCTCTCCCCGCCCCTCCCATTGTAGTGGTTCCAGACGATCCAGACCTTACAGGATTGCTGAAGGGATCAGAGCCTCCGTTGTTCAGATACATTCTCCCGTTCGAGATGCCGCTGTTATTAAAGCTAAGACCTCTCAACCCCGCCGCACCGGCCATGCCGAGACCACCATGCGCGGCATAAGCTACCTGTGAGGCGGCGAGGACTGCGGCTGCCGACAGCCAAAAGATTGCTTTCCGCTTTGTCATTTCGAATTCCTAATCCCATACATTGATCGAAATAGATCAACCACATTGTTGGTTGCGACCTTGCCGATAACTGCCGATCGATCGAGACAATTTGCGCTTCTTCAGGCAATTTTGACTGGCTGCCATCCGCGATCCGGTTCTCGTTTGGCTGCCTCTTTCATCCTGGCCTCCCGTATTCGTTGAAATTTAGTCGGAATAGCGCTGCTCGCTCCACGGGTCGCCGCGATTGTGATAGCCGCGCACTTCCCAGAAGCCGGGATGATCGCGCGTCGCGAACTCGATTCTTTGCAGCCACTTCGCGCTCTTCCAGAAATAAAGATGCGGCACGACGAGCCGCGCCGGCCCGCCATGCTCCGGCGGTAGCGGCTGACCCTGCCAGCTATGTGCGATCAGCGCGTCCTCGGCGGCAAAATCATCGAGCGGCAGGTTGGTCGTGTAGCCGTCATAGCTCGTCAGGATGACGAAGGCAGCATCGTCCTTCGGCAGCACTTTGGCGAGCAGGTCGCGCGTGGCGAGCCCCTGCCATTGATTGTCGTAGCGCGACCACGTCGTGACGCAATGGATGTCGGAGACTTCCTGAGTTTGCGGTTGTGCCTCGAACTCCATCCAGCTCCATGAGACCGGATGCTCCACCGCGCCGGTAACGTCGAGCCGCCAGTGCTCGCGCGTGATGCTCGGCACGATGCCGAGATCGAGCACCGGCCAATCCTTGACGATGTGCTGGCCGGGCGGCAGCCGCTCCGAATCCGGGCGGGCATGGCGGCCGGTCAGGAATTTTCCTTCGCGCGCCCATTTCTGCTTGGTGCGCGTGAGCTTTGTGTCGGGCGGGGTAGGCAAGTTTTGATCGCTGCCGGTCATGTCCTCAAGCGCGCCCGGCCGAGTGGGCTCACCTTCACCTAAATCGAATCGGCGCGTTCGGCCAGCGCCGTCCTTCGCCGCGGACGCGCTACGCTCTCATGCGCTACACGCGCCTGTTCTGCCTTGGCTGCGGCGATATGGCCGATCCAGTTTAAGAAAAAGCGTGCGGCCGGCGCGCGCCAATCGGCGCGGCCGAGCCGATCGGCTTCGATCAGTGGGAAATGTTCCAAGATGGCAGGCGATCTCGCCGAGCGCGCTTGCTCCGCGAACTTTGCGGTCGTCTACGCGACGACGCAGCTCGGCCTGCCGAAAGCACGATGCTCAACGCCATCATTATCGGCTCATTGATCGAGGTCTTCACCATCCCGCTCTTCGGGTATATCAGCGATATCGTCGGTCGCCGGCCGCTCTACTTTGCCGGCGCGATCTTCACGATCCTGTTCGCCTTCCCGCTGTTCTGGCTTTTCGACACCAAGAATGCGCTCGTCATCGGCGCAACGGTCGCCGTCGCCATAAGCTTTGGCCACGGCCTGATGTTCGGGCTGCTGTCGACTTATCTGCCCGAGCTTTTCGGCACAAAGGTGCGCTATACCGGCGCCTCGCTCGGCTTCCAGGTCGCCGCGGCGATCGGCGGTGGTCTCTCTCCGGTCATTCGACCTCGCTGACGCAATCATTCGGCGGCACGACGGGCGTCTCGGTTCTGTTGATCGTGCTCGCCTCGATCATCTTCATCGCAACGCTCTGCGCCCGCGAGACGCGCGACACGCCGCTCTAACGTCTTATCTTTCACGCGGACCGCACCCGTCGGGAGCTTCGAGCGGCCGACGGGGCGAGCCCAGCCGTAGATATTTTGACTGTTGCGATCAGGCGTTCGGATATCGATGGCCGATAGCCAGCGGCGTGCATCCATGTACGTTCGCCGAACATGAAAGCGGTTGCCACCACCATGGCGGTAGGTTGGGCGCCGGCGAGTAACGCCACCAGCATAATGGCCCAGCAGCTTCCCGTGCAAAAAGCGGCGGAACGAGCTCCGAAGGCAAACGCATCGGTCAGGGCGGCGCGGCCGAAAGCTCGCAAGGTGGGTAGGCGGTGCGCGCCATTGAGGCAGGCCCGCTTAGTCGAACAGACTTGCCACAGGGTTGCGGCGAGAGCGGCGCAGGGCAATGCCAACACGCCAAGCTGCACGCGCAGGGTAATCGCAACGGGCACCAACAGCGCCCCCGCGCACATCCAGGTAGCGAATTGCCCGGCGAGAAAGGCGCTCACTGAAAAGATGCGCATTCGCGGCAAGCTGCCGCGCCAGATACAGCGGAGCGGCGCATAGAGAAGTGGCGGGATCATCACCAGCAGCATCGTCGCCCAAGAGGCAGAGAGAAATAGGACCGTGTCGCGGGCGAGAGCCGGCGAGAAGTAGAGCGCTACGATCGAACGATCTAGCGGCGATCCGCCACACAGCACGAATGCCGGAGCCTGTGCACCGATCGCTAGATGGAGCGCCAAACCACATGAGCTGGCGAGCAGAAGATGCGGCCGCGGCGCCTCGCGCAATTCCGAGAGCAGCGCGAAGACGAGCAGCCTCATTGAGGCTGTCGGAAGATCGTCACGCGGCCGACAGAAAGCCCGCCAAGCGGCATTGTATAACCCGGACGCGGGACGAAGCGGACGGGAAGGTTCTCGACGGCAGCAAGATCTCCGCGAGCATGAAGCGAATCGACGAGGTGAGTGATCTCGAACACTTGATCGAGACCATTTCCTCCGCCGCCTGACGGGGCGCTGGCCTTCGATACGCCGAAGAAAGAGAGCGTGCCTGCGAGGTTCTCCGGGTGCTGTTCCGGGTCGGCTCCCTCGGGTAGGCCGACATACACGTAGAACACCGCAGCGTCGTTACCGCCGCGTACATTTTCCAGTTTGAGGAAGACGCGGTCGGGCTCAATTCTCGCATCGCCAAAACTCAGCTCCCGGCTGGATGCGACGGCTTCCATACCGGTCTGGGCCAAACGCACATGCGTGTCGACGTTGCCGCCGCTCAAATCCACGACGCGCTCGTTGGACCCGATCATCTCTGCCGGTTTATCCTGACCTGTCACCATGATGGCCTCCTCGCCGGCTTGAGCGACTACGGCTGGAGCAAGCTCCTCCAGTCGTCGCCGGCGGCGGCTTGGCGGGAGCGGGGTCAGCTCTTCATATTCGTAATTGAGTTCCGCGGACTTCGTGTCCAGCATTTGCCGGGCCGAAAATTTCCACGGCTGCCCGTCGGGTTTGGGGACGAAGAACGGCTTCGCGGCGGGCCCGTCCAGCCATTTGACATCGTTGGGATCGGCTCCAGGGACGCCCTTCCGCCAGCTTTCCCACAGCCGGTCGATGTTGGCGTGATGCAGCCAGAAAATCGGATCGAGCGCCGCCTGGTCAGGCCATCCCATCAGGCCGCCGAACGCCGGATCGTTTTGGTCATGGCCGCGTTGGGTTCCCCCAACGAGGCCGTGCACCGCGTTATGTGGGGAACCTTCCAAGCCGCCGTTGGGCGCCCTGTCTTCACCACCATGGTGGAACAGGGTCTTCGGTCCGCCGAAGCCCGGTGGAATCGCATTCTCGCCGCCGGGAAAACGATCGTCGCCGAGCGCGTCAAGCCGAATGTCCCTGGCGCGATCGAGCACGATGCGCCCCGTCCCGTCGCCGTACCGCTGCTTTACCAAAAGCGGGTTGTCGGAGCCGTCCGGCATTTTCCGGGCGGCGAAGGCGGGCGGCAACTCATTGGCCCGGCGCTTGGCGCTATTGTAGTTCCAGTACGGAAGCGCCCATGACAAAGGGCCGCCTTCAGCCACGATGGCGGCGCGCACGATTGCCTCGAACGAGGCGAGATAGCCCCGGTGCCAGGGTAAAAAGTACCAGCTCTGGTGTTGGCACTGACTCCAGTAGCGGCTGCGGTCCGCATTGGAGGGCATTTGCTCGGCCGGATCGTAATAGCCGTATTTTTTCCAAACCTCGGGGTCGAAGCCATGCATTGCCGCCAGAAAGCGCCAGCTCGTCGGATCGGCGAGCGGCCGCTCCCGCAGCTTGCGCACGCCCTTGGCGTACCAGACGAGCGGATCGCTCCAGCCATCGCCGAGGTTCCATACATCCTGACGTTTGAAGGTCACAGCATCCTCCCCGAACTCGCAGCCTGCATGGGGGAACGGAACGCGTGATGTGCACCGCCCCGTCCGCTCGCCGATGTGAACGTGTGCGCTACAATTTTCGCGCGACGTTTCCACAACGCGCAGCCGTCTTCAAGCGGCGAGATTACGGTCACGCCCTGCGGCGAAGGTCGCACCAACGGTGTAATTATAGACTCGCGCCGGCGGAGCCCGGCGGGTGTCGCAGTTAGAGCAGCACCTTGTCGAGCGTGATCGGCAGGTCGCGCACGCGCTTGCCCGTCGCGTGATAAACCGCATTGGCAATCGCCGCCGCGACGCCGACGATGCCGATCTCCCCGACCCCCTTGATGCCCATCGGATTGACCTTGGCATCCGGCTCGTCGACGAAGATCACCTCGATCTCGTGTACGTCAGCATTCACCGGCACGTGATACTCGGCAATGTTGGCGTTCATGATGCGTCCGAAATTGTGGTCGTAGACCGTCTCTTCGTGCAGCGCCATGCCGATGCCGCCGACGACGGCGCCCATGATTTGGCTCGCCGCGGTCTTCGTATTCAGAATGCGACCGGCGGCAACGGCGTTGACGACGCGCGTCACGCGGATGACGCCGAGCTCGTCGTCGATTTTGACTTCGGCAAAAATTGCCGAATGCGTGTTGCGGGCGTGCGATGAATCCTCGCCGAATTCGTTTTTCTTTTCCTTGACGATGCGATCGGCGCCGCCGTGACGCATCGCAGCGGCGATCGACACGACGCGGCTCGAGTCGCGCCGGCTCATGATCTTGCCGTCCGCGAGCACGACATCTTCCAATTTCGCATCTGCTAGCGGCGAATCCTGCATCGCTTTTGCCGATGCTAAAAGCTCCTTGCGCACCTCATCGGCGGCGGCGACAACGGCGTGCGACGCCGAGGCGGCCATCCACGAGCCGCCTTCCACCGGCGCTTGCGGCAGACTGGAGTCGCCGAGCTTCACGCTGATAGTCTCGATCGGCAGGCCGAGACTGTCGGCGGCGACTTGCGCCACGATCGTGTACGTGCCGGTGCCGATATCGGAAGCCGCGCAGGACACTTCGGCATGTCCGTTGGCGGTCAGCACGATGCGCGCGGCGGTCGGCATCTGCAATGCCTCCCAGACACCGCTCGCCATGCCCCAGCCGACGAGCTCGTGGCCATCGCGCATCGAACGCGGCTCCGGATTGCGCTTGCCCCAGCCGAACGCTTCTGCGCCTTGGGCGTAACATTCGCGCAATTGCTTGCTCGTGTAAGGCACATCCTCGTTCTGGTCGCGATCGGAATAGCAGCGCAGCCGCAATTCGACGGGATCCATTTTTAAGGCGACGGCGAGCTCGTCCATCGCGCTTTCGAGCCCGTAGACGCCGGTCGCCGCACCGGGCGCACGCATGTCGGAGGGGGTCGACACATCGAGCCGCACGAGCCTGTGCGCGAACTTGGTGTTCGGACTCTTGTAGAGGAGCCCGGCCCAGCCGGTGTCGTTGCGCGAAAAATCTTCGAATTGCGACGTCTCCGCGATCGCTTCGTGCGTGATCGCATTGAGCGTTCCGTCCGATTTTGCGCCGAGCGCGAGGCGCTCGATCGTCGCCGGCCGATGGCCGAGCCCATACATTTGCGCCCGCGTCAGGACCAGGCGCACGGAGCGTTGCAGAGCGAGCGCGCCGAGCACCGCAAGAACGCACTCGTATTGCGGGCGAAGTCCTGCGCCGAAGCCGCCGCCCATGAAGGGGTCGAGCACGCGTATGTCATCGGATTTTCTGTTGAAGACGTTGCAGAGGTAGCGCTGCACGTTCTGCACGCCCTGCGTCTTGTCGTAGACAGTAAGCTTGCCGCCGCCCTCCCAGATGACGGTCGACGCAAACAGCTCCATCGGATTATGGTGCTCGGTCGGGATGAAATATTCGGCCTCGTGCCGCGCCTCAGAATTGGCGTAAGCCTTTGCGGCGTCACCACGCGGCTTCTCCGGCTTCTCCACGACAAAGGCTTTGTCGCGCTGCGCGTGGAGATCGCTGACGTGCGGCTCTGCGTCGTATTCCACCCGCACGAGCGTCGCGGCGAAAAGCGCGGTCTCCCACTCGTCGGCGAGTACGAGCGCGATCGGCTGATGGCTGAACCTGATCTTATCGTCATAGAGCGGACGGAAAGGCGAGCCCTTTTCCGGCGCGACATCGTCCTTCCAGGCGTCATCCTTGTCCGCCATTGGCGGCCGGTTGTCATGTGTCAGCACATCGAAAACGCCCCGCACGCGCTTCGCCGCAGACGTGTCGATTTGCTTGATGCGGCCCTTCGCGATGGTCGAAGTCGCGACCGCGCCATAGACAAGCCCATCAGTGTTGAAGTCGGCCGCATAGTGCGCCGCGCCGGTGACCTTCGCGGGGCCGTCGACGCGAGATGTCGGAGTGCCGATGTAAGCTGTCATGCGCGTGCCTAGGGCGTTCGTGTTCCGGCCGATCAGAGGATTTTCTTATTGGCTTGCGATTGCGGCGTGCCGTGCGCGGCTTGCGTCAGCGCCCGCACGATGGCGCGGCGCGCCAGCTCGATCTTGAAATCGTTGTGCCCGTAGCCTTTGGCCCCGCGGAGCAGCACGTCGGCTGCATCCTTGAAGGTTGCTCCCGTCGCAGGACGGCCGCGTAGCGCCGCTTCGGCGCCCTTGTCGCGCCACGGCTTGTGCGCGACGCCACCGAGCGCGAGGCGCGCTTCGCCGATCCTGTCGCCATCGAGCTCCAGCGCGGCGGCGACAGAGATCAGCGCAAACGCATAGGAGAGGCGATCGCGGATTTTGATGTAGGTGTAATTTGTGGCGAAGCCGCGCGGCGGCAGCTCGATCGCGGTGATGATCTCGTTCGCCTCGAGAATAGTGTCGCGCTGCGGCGTGTCGCCGGGCAGGCGGTGGAAATCTTCGAACGCGATCACGCGCTCGCCCCCGGGACCGGCGACATGCACTTTCGCTTCGAGCGCCGCAAGCGCCACGCACATGTCGGAGGGATGCGTCGCAATGCAAGCCTCGCTCGTGCCGAGGATCGCGTGCATGCGGTTGACGCCACCGATGGCGGAGCAGCCGCTGCCCGGCTCGCGTTTGTTGCAGGGTGTCGCGACATCGTAGAAATAGTGACAGCGCGTTCGTTGTAAGAGGTTGCCGCCGGTCGAGGCCATGTTGCGCAATTGCTGCGACGCGCCGGCGAGAATGGCGCTGCCGATGAGCGGATAGCGTTCGGCGATCAGCGGGTGATAGGCAAGATCGCTGTTCGGCACCAGCGCGCCGATGCGCAGCCCGCCGGAAGCGGTCTCCTCCACTTTCGTCAGCGGCAGCCGCGAAATGTCGATCAGCCGTGCGGGGCGCTCGATCTCGTATTTCATCAGATCGATGAGATTGGTGCCGCCGGCGATAAACTTCGCGTGGGGATCGGCGGCGATCTGGCGCACCGCGTCGGCGACATCGCCGGCGCGCGAATATTCGAAATTGATCATGATTGCCCCATCGCCTGCTCGATCGCCGCGACGATGTTCGGATAAGCGCCGCAGCGGCAGATATTGCCGCTCATCAGCTCGCGGATGTCGTCGGCGCTGTGCGCTTTGCCTTCTGCCCTCAGCCCGACGGCCGAGCAGATCTGGCCGGACGTGCAATAGCCGCACTGGAACGCGTCGCGCTCGATAAATGCCGCCTGCAGCGGATGCAGCGCGCCGGCCTTTCCCAGTCCTTCGATGGTGGTGATCTCCTGGCCTTCGTGCATGACCGCCAGCGTCAGGCAGGCATTGATGCGCCTGCCATCAACGATGACGGTGCAAGCGCCGCACTGGCCGTGGTCGCAGCCTTTTTTTGTGCCGGTCAGGTGAAGGGTTTCACGCAGCGTGTCGAGCAGGGTGGTGCGTG
>Ga0164306_10000292_pt1 | contig 19482 bp, 13 predicted proteins | sample Whisoiple_242_MG_FD_110213 | JGI IMG/M metagenome (GOLD analysis project Ga0164306, IMG submission 110213) | Soil microbial communities amended with fresh organic matter from upstate New York, USA - Whitman soil sample_242_MG | ecosystem: Environmental > Terrestrial > Soil > Unclassified >... | reverse complement strand
GGTAGAACTCCCTGGCGCAGCATGGGCGAACGATACGGTGTCGGGATCCTTCGACTCGCACTTCCCTTTCGCAAGCTCAGGGTCGTGCTCGCTCAGGAAGACAGAGGGATACTGTATTCAGCCCTGATTTTGTGCTTGACTTTGGGGCGAATAAATGGTAAATCTAACTATTTCCCTTCCAGTGGGGAAAAGCTGTAGTTGAAGCTAGCTTCTAGCTGCTGGCTTCTAGCCGCTGGCAAAACCGGGTTACCCGCTGAAACCTAAGCCAATCTGGGATGACCTGGGATGAACCGGGAGGGGTAGGGAAGGGCAGGGATCGGGCTATCGGGAAACCCAAACCCCACCGCCGAGGGCGGCGGTGCCACATGGGCATCGTGAACTCCGAGCCAATCTGCGATGACTTGGGATGGGATCGTGTAAACCGTGTGGAATCCTAATTGAAGGATGGGGGGTAGGGTAGGGAATCGCGAACTGCCATTCAGCCTGCAAGCCGAGCGGGGTCGCTTATTATGGTTGTTTGAGAAATGTTATGAGCATGAAACAAATTGCTGATTGGGCCTTGAACACCGCCACGCAGCGCGGCGCTGGTTACGCCGACGTTCGCATTGTCGATCACCGCCAGCGCTCGCTGGCCACAAAGAACGGCAAGGTCGGCCACGCTGGAAGCGGAGAGACCCTGGGCATCGGCATTCGCGTGCTTGTAGATGACGCCTGGGGATTCGCGTCCACCGACGATCTCAGTCGTGAAGCTGTAGACAAAACGGCGGCGCAGGCCGTAGAGATCGCCAGGGCGTCGAGCCGGGTGAAAGAAGAGCCGGTGCGTCTGGCGCCTGAGCCTGCGGTAAAAATCGAATGGTCCAGTCCGTACAAGATCGATCCGTTTACCACCTCGATTGAGCAGAATCTTGATCTGCTCACGCGCATTGATGCGGAGTTGCTTGCGGTGAAAGGCGTTACGCTGGCCGAGAGCAGCATGCAACTGGGCCGCTATGAGCAGTGGTTTTACAACACTGACGGCTCAGACATTCACCAGACCCGCGTGATTACCGGCGCGGGTTTCTGTGCGCTGGCGTTTCAGGGCACTGAGATCATGAAGCGCTCTTATCCCAACTCTTTCGGCGGCCAGCACCAGAACCGCGGATATGAGCTGATCGACGAGCTGAAGCTGCTGGAGAACGCGCGCCGCATCGGCGAAGAAGCTGTGGCGCTGCACAAGGCGGAGCGCTGTCCCGAAGGAAGGATGAATCTTGTGCTTGATTCATCGCAGCTGGGATTGCAGATCCACGAATCAATCGGCCATCCGATTGAGCTGGACCGCGTTCTGGGCTATGAGGCCAACTTTGCCGGGACGTCGTTCCTTACGCTGGAAAAGTTGCGCACGCTTCGCTATGGCAGCGACCTGGTGAACGTGGTGGCTGACGCCACGGAACAGCACGGCCCCGGTCTTGGAACATTTGCTTACGACGACGAGGGCGTTCAGGCACAATGTACGCCGATCATCACCAAGGGACTTTTTACCGGATATATTTCATCGCGCGAGACAGCGCACACGATTGGCGAAACCCGCTCCAACGGCACGATGCGCGCTGAAGGCTGGAACCGCATTCCGCTTGTCCGCATGACCAACATCAGCATCCTTCCCGGAAACAAACCGCTTACCTTTGACCAGCTCATTGCCGGGACTGACGATGGCATCTTCATGCAGACCAACCGATCGTGGTCGATTGACGACAAGCGCTATAACTTCCAGTTCGGCTGTGAGATTGGCTGGGAAATCAAAGGCGGCAAGCTGGGCCGCATGTTCAAAAACCCTTCATATTCCGGAATCACCACGGAATTCTGGAACTCCATGGACGCTATCTGCTCGCGCGACCAGTGGACGCTTTGGGGCACGCCCAACTGCGGCAAGGGCCAGCCCATGCAGACCATGGGAACGGGTCATGGGGCTTCGCCGGCGAGATTTAGCAATGTGAAGATTGGGACGGCGTACAAAGGCAACTAATTCTTTCATCGCGGAGACGCGGAGGCGCGGAGAAGACGTGAATGCTTGATAAGAGCCAGGCCGAAAAGATTTTTGAAAAAATTAAGAAGTTCTCCACCGTTGACGAGATTGAGGTGATTTTCTCCTCGTCCAACTTCTCGCTCACCCGGTTTGCCAACAACACCATCCACCAGAATGTGGCGGAGGTGAATGAATCCGCGTCAATCCGCGTGGCCTTTGATGGCAAGACCGCCCGCGCCACCACCAACCGCTTTGACGACGAGGGTCTCAAGCGCGCGGTGCAGTCGGCGGAGAGTATCGCCAGGGTGCAGGAACCCGATCCGGACTTTCTGCCGATGGCGAATGCCAGCGAGGGCAAAGGTCCTGAAGGACCATCGCGATGGTCCAATCAGACCGCCGCGATTACGCCTGCCGATCGTGCTGAAGGTGTTGGCAAAATCGTTGCTGTCGCCAAAAAGAACAAGCTGGTGACTGCCGGAATTTATTCCAGCTCGCAGAGCGCGGAAGCCGTCATCAATTCCAGGGGACTGAGCGTTTATCATCGCCAGACAGCGGCCGAGGTTTCCATCACCATGCTGGCGCAAAGCTCTTCCGGATGGCAAAAAGCTAACTCGCCGGATGTGAAAAATGTTGATCCCGTCCGCCTGGCGGAGATCGCAGCGCAGAAGGCGCTCGCCTCGAGCAGTCCGGAGGAGCTGCCACCGGGCAAATATACGGTGATTCTGGAGCCGGCGGCTGTGCTTGACCTGGTGGGCTTTATGTTCTGGGACTTCGGCGGCTTGGCGATTCTGGACCAGCGGTCATTTCTAAACAATCGGATTGGAACGAAGCTGTTTGGCGAAAACATTACCATCATCGATGATGTTGCCCATCCGCTGCAGTCGAATGCTCCGTTCGATGGCGAAGGTGTTCACCGCCAGCGCGTAAGCCTGGTGGAAAAAGGAGTGGTTCGCAACCTGGTGTACGCACGCTCCACAGCGGAGAAGATGCGCAAGTCCGAGTACAAAGATAAGGTCGGTGAGATCAGCGTAACCGGGCATGGCTTTCCGCTGCCCAATGAGATGGGCGAGGCTCCCACCAATATAGTTTTTGTCACGCCCGGCAATGAGCTAACAGTGGAACAGATGATTGCCGGGACCGAGCGCGGCATCTTGATCACGCGGCTGTGGTACATCCGCGAAGTTGATCCCTATGAGAAGATCCTTACCGGCATGACGCGTGACGGCACCTTCCTGGTGGAAGGTGGAAAAGTGAAGCACGGGCTGCTGAATTTCCGCTTTAACCAGAGCCTGATTGAAATGCTCAACAACGTTGAGGCCATGGGCAGGGCGGTGCGCGCCAGCGGAGAAGAGGCGTTCGATATGGTGGTCCCGGCCATGAAAATTCGCGGTTTTAACTTCACTGAAGTAACCAAGTTTTGAGCGGATATTTGGCCATCTCTTACGGCGCATGTCCTTTGGTGCGCTGGGAATACCAAAGTAATCTTGGGATGGCCGCGCTGGCGGTGTAACCTCGCAAGCAGAGGTGCAGGGGTGAACGAAGTCAAGACTCCAGTCGCGGGCCTGGGCCCGGCAGATACCAGAAGCTCGGTACGTTTTCCACTTAGACTTCCGATTACCGTACGCACAGCGGATGCGCACGAATACTTCGCTGAAACCGCGGACATTTCCGCCGGCGGCGTGCTTTTCCATACCAAAAACACGCTCGGCGTCGGCACAGTGATCCGTTTCCGCATCGTTTTGCCCGCTTCCGTTCTGGGGACTGACACTGACGTCCAGGTGAATTGCACAGGACGCGTGGTCCGCTCTCTCGACGAAAAAGGCAAGAAGGCCGTCGCGGCAGTGATCGACGAATACTGCTTCGAACGCATTCTCTCCGGGACCCTGGCCACAAGCTGCTAGGCGATTTAAAAAATTTCTCCTGGAACGCAGGCGGCCCGGCGGGGCCGCTTTTTCAATGAGGGTTGACCGATTCTTCATTGAAGTTTAGCCGCGAATGAACGCGAAATTCGCGAAATAGTTTTACGGGATTCGTGTTTATTCGCGAAATTCGCGGCTACATGGTGATTGGCCGCACTCGGCGATTCAGTCAACTTGAAGCGATTGGCTTGCGCCGTCTTCATCGCCATCAGCCTGTATAATGACTCCAGTCCCAACCTGCGCCGGAGAGATGGCCGAGTGGCTGAAGGCGCACGCTTGGAAAGCGTGTTTAGGGGAAACTCTAACGTGGGTTCGAATCCCACTCTCTCCGCCATATTGTATGTGGTTGATTTAATTATGCTTATTCTCGCTGAAGAAATTAAGGTGACTCTCTCCACTAGCTACCTTTACTTTCAGTGACTTTCAGCAGTTTAAGTGCTTTGGTGTCCACTGTGGTGTCCAGAATTGCTGGGATTTGACCGAACGGCAATCTTAGGACACAACAGAACGTTATGAAAAGGCACACCACAAGCAGTCAGAGCCGCCACGTCAACATTCTCAAGAAAGTAATCGTCCATGGAAAGTGGGGCCTCTATCCCGCCGTTGTCGAGCCCAACGATAAGCTGAAAGACAAGGTCAGGATTAAGGGCGAAGTCGAACTTCACCCCGAGGGCACCTATTACATTGAATGGCGCGAAGGCGGACAGCGAAGGCGGAAAGCCATTCCGGATCGCGCTATCGTTCCGGACCTTGCCTACCGAAAAGCCCTTGAACTCGAGGCTGTCAAGGCTGGACTCGAGCTTGGATCAGATGTCGAAAATTACAGCAAAAAGGCAACTCAGAAAATCCGGCTCGATGCGGCCATTAAGCAATATCTCGACGACGTTAAACCGCCGCAACGCGAGCCCAAGACTTATGCGGCGTACAAGTATGCCCTGCAGGTTTTTCAAAACGGTTGCGCGAAGTCATACCTCCAGGACATCGCGCGTGCTGACCTGCTCCAGTTTATTCGCGGCCAATATCAATCGGGTTGCTGCGCACGCACCGCATACAACCGCGCCAACATCGTAGTTCAGTTTCTGAAACTCAATGGAGTGAAGGGCCTCTTGCATAAATGCGACTGGCCGGAATATGTGGACGCCATTCGAAAAATATACGACGCGGACGAACTGAACGTTTTGTTTGCGGCCTGCCACGAGCACGAAAGGGCACGCTATTTGTTTTTCCTGTTGACGGGTGAACGCGACAAAGAAGTTCGCTTTACAGCCTGGAGAGACATTGATTTTCGACGTGGTACCGTTCGCGTCACCGCCAAACCGCAACTCGGATTCAAGCCGAAAAATAAGGAAGAGAGAGAAATTCCAGTGCCAGCCGCGTTGCTGGTAGCGTTAAAAGTTTACAAGAACCGACAACAGGGACCGAATCCCTACAACCTGGTGTTCCCGACCGAAGAGGGTCGACCGGACAAGAACTTCGAAAGCAAGCTCAAGAGCATTGCCAAGCGGGCCGGCCTTAACTGCGGAACCTGTCTTTCGCAGCACGGAAACCGCTGTTCCGAAGGGCCCTATTGCAGCAACTGGTTCCTTCACAAGTTTCGGCACACCTTCGCCATCGTCAACTTGGAAGGGAATGTTTGTAGTATCCCCGAACTCCAGGAATGGCTCGGCCACAAAGACCTGGCGTCCACCATGGTGTACTTGAAATGCATTCGTGGTAAAGACGTTCATGAGCGTCTCAACCATAGCGAACTTGCCGGTTTCGCGACTCCGCTAACGCTCGAACGCATAGGAGGAACTCAGCATTAGATTCGTTCTATGGTACATGCGCGAAAAATGATGCATGCGCAAAAAATGGGCCAGATGAGCAAACGCTTAGCTGGCCCATTTTCCTTATCCAATCGTCGAATGGCAGATTCCTGAATTGATCTTAGGTGGTCGCCAGAATGGACATAGCACAATAAGCACGCTTAGTTTAGTGAGCAGAAGTACGCGGCTGACTGACTCCGTGCGGCTCACTTCTTGGCGGAGTCGATCATGTAGATTGTGCGAACGATTCGCGAATCATCTGGAGAAAATACGCTAACTTCAACGTGTCCCAGTCATACGAGTGTGGATCGGCAATCACGAACATCGTCTTGGGATTCTTCATAGTGCCGCCAAAGCTCACAAGCTCAACTTTGGGCCGTCGTCGCCACACGGCCCCAATTCTGATCCCAGCGCGTGATAACGTCCTTTATCATTTACTGTCATGGCTGGTAAGCCGCTGGACGTGCAATAGGGCTTATTGCGCGGTATCTCCGCAAGCTGTCAGTGGGTCGAATGAGCGTACTCTCTATCGGGCGAACCCATCTCGCTTCCGCGTCGTCTCCTGACGCGATTGACGCGGAAGCCTGATGTCTTAGAAACTGAGGCTTCAAATTGTTTTCTAGTGTTTTTCACATTCATCGGCTTCCTTTTGTTTTTCGTTAAGTTTGTCTACATAGTGCTTTACTGCAATTGCACCTTCGGCCCCAACTTCAGCACCTTGGACAATCGTCACCAGGGCCCACTGCAGGCCCTACCGCCTCGCTGCCCGAACGTTCTAGTAGATGGCCAATGAATTCAACAACTGCATCCCGGATGACATGCTTGGCTGGCTCCGCCGGGGTTGTGCCGTTTCCATCAGTAGACGCAGGTTGGGGCTGTTGCGGCGAGGACTTTTTTTCGCATGTCCCACAAACTTTTCCCTCAAGTCCGCTGGAATCCGTCATATTCACTGGATCATTCAGCACATAGCCATACAGATTGGTATCGCCGCCTGCAAACCGAAGGGGATCTTTCGCGGTCCAGCGACCGACCGCTGGGTTGTAGTCGCGCGCTCCGAAGCGCACCAGCTTGGTGTCCTGATCGTATAAACCTCCGGCAAACCCGAAAGGCTGGAAGCCAGGATTGGTATCAACGATCACGTTGCCGAAAGCATCGTAATCCATCCGCTGAGCGATCGCGCCGGTGGCCGTGTTTACTACAAGCCGGGGGCTGCCCAATTGATTGGAGAAGATGCGGTAGGTCACACCGGCCCGCACCATGTAATCGGGAGCGCCGGGGCCGGTGGCGTAAATGAACTGGCTTACCATCTGATTGCTGCCATCGATCTGGGCCACAATCCGGGCACCATCGTACAAGAACCCAGTCTGCAATGAGCCGTTGACACGGTTCGCGGGCACAGGTACAGCGTAAATACTGTTTCGCAATGCTCCGCCGCACCTCTCGCTTCGGTCAGCCGTGCATAGCGTGTTGCATTGATCGTCTGGGACCAACGAATAGCCAACAAGGTCCCCGGCCCGGCACTCACCTCTAGCCCTGAACACCTGTGCAATTTCTTTGTCAGACAAATGGCCTGATGTCACGCCTTCCTCATCCAATTCATACAGATAAATGCGGAAATCCTGATGATTCAGGCGTTCGCTGACGGCCCGAACAAGCTCGAATTTCACTTCGTTCCGACATTTGGCACAACGCGGGAAGACTTGATCCTTGAGCAGGGTAACTTCATGGGGCAGACGATGGGCCTCGTGGATAACGCGGTAAATCCCGCTTTCAGTAATCGGCTCACCTGTTCGGAAGGTGGGCTGTTTCCTCATACCACTCGGTATGAATTTTACCAAAATCAATTGAGACTGCTTGGCCGCATTAAGAAATTCCTTACCTACTCTGGTGCAACTCTTTTCACTGGTGGCGGGTATAATTCCTGAGTCTCTCCCTCTGACAAATTGCATCGAAGGCAAATATGCCGTCCAGCCATCCAACCTCAGTTCGGAAGGCCAGCTCGTATTGCGTCAAGCTGATTGAGTCATATTGTGTCGCATGTGGGCTGCTCATTGCCGCGAGTCCCCGGCGACGAGTCCTAACCGTGATGGAAAAGCTGCACAGGTGTCCCGTGTATTTTCATTATCCGCAGCCTATCAGGCGGGCGAGTTGATCGATTCACCTCGAGTCAAGCTCGGTTGCCGATCGTTTCAATTACGTAAGTGGCATAATGCTGAGTTGCCGCGTCACCACTTCATTTACTGCTCGCGTACCTACTCAGCAACCAGTTTTAGCGACCGGAATTCCGGCGATTAATGCAATCATGGGCGGCGTCCCGTGCGGGGAAATCACCGAAATTGTTGGCGCTCAGTGGTGTTCAGCCGGCCGAAAGAGCTTGCAATCGCAACTGCTCTCCGTGGCGACGAAAGACCAGTTCTGCGCGCTAATTGATGCCACCTACTCGTTTGACCCCAAATCTGCCCGAGCTGATTTGGAGATGATTAAAGGAAGAAAAAGAAACTCGGCCTTGTTGGAGAAGTGAGGCCAAGTCAGGGCTTTATTTGGCAGGGAAGATACTGCTGGTTCTGGTAATCTTCTGCTCGCTAGGAGGTGGACTGCACCTCATGACGGCAGGTAAGGGCCGTTCGGTGCCGCTCGGCATTGGAATAGTTCTGTTGACCGACGGTTTTCTTTTCGCTACGGCTGCCAAGTGGGCAAAATAGTTTTGTGCCGCATGCATCGCGAACATACTGAGGCTTCTCGTCATGGCAGCTTTAGGCCGAACCATATCCGTTCCGAGTATTGCGGCTCCGAGAATCGTTTTTGTGGAGCTGATAGTTGTGGCTGCGGTAATGTGCCTTCTGACTTACAGGTTCATGCTTACCAAACCGACCCGGCTAGATTCGGTTGCCCTGGTTGGAGCGCTGACGGCCCTCTTGTACTCATTCGCCAGTGGAGGACTCCGTGAGGTGGATGCTGTTGGCGATCTTGTTGTTAGGGATAGCATTTGTCGTCAGATCTATTCGCACTCGTTTGCCAAAGCGCCGCGGTGGCCGGGCCAAGCCTTCGGGCTTAAAGGTCGTCAGCTAAGATCTCGCCGCCGGCGCGAGACGTTTAACAATTTAGCGGAAGGGCAACATACCCGGCGCGGCACTGAGGCATCTGGTCATGACAGCTTTAGGTCGGACCATATCTGTTCCGAGCATTGCGGGTTGAGGACGGGGGACGCTAGCCGGAAACTGGAGTCTATTTATTCATAGCGGTTGGTAGATGAAACCGCATCGTCTGCGCATCCTGCTTGACGCATCGCCTCTCTTGTCTCAAGTTCAATATTCTTCCACCTTTGGGCATCGACTTGGAGGAGCGCGGGAGCAAGCGCGAGACAATTACGGAGCCGCATGCACACTTCTTGACGTTCGCCCGTTCTGTAGGCTATGTGGGCCAGCCTTTCGAGGTCTTGAAAGGCCCCCTCCGGGTCACCGATATACTCATGAATATTTAAGGCATTCTGAAAATGCGATTTTGCCTTCGAAACCTCGTCTCTTTTCAGCGCCCAATGGCAAGCATTTCCGAATACGCTGGCGATAACTCCCATCATGGTCCGATCTCTTCGAATCACCTCTTCAGGATTCGCGTCAAATTCACGCGAAAACTTGACAGGAACGTGAACCCTTCGTATCCAACGCGAGGAGCCTGTGTTGCTGTCGTCTGCTTCGCTTTGATCCTGCGGAGGTTTGTCCTGCGCCTCGACGCGGCGATGGCCCACCACCACTGGACTACCGTCGGGACCGGATTTCTCCATGATGACGTCGACTACAAACGTCGATTCACTCATGTAAGAATTGCAAATGGGAGCTGCCATTTCGAGGTACTTCAAAGATCGTTCAAGATCACCACGCTGCCCGAAAGCCACAATCAGGTTGTTTATCGTCGAGAGTCGAAACATTTCATCGGGAAGAGATTCGGTAATCTTTAGAGCACGCTGAAGATACTCTTCTGCTATTTTGTACTCACGACGGTCAATGGCCAGTCTGCCCAACCGTTCAAGCATCCAGAGATGTTGCTTTTCACCTGCACCCTGGCCCAGAACCCCGTTCTGAGCGTAAGCCAAAGTTGCCAGAAGCTCTGCCGTCTCTGCGGGCAGCTCCACAGGTTTCTGTGGATCAACCGTTCCATCGTTGACCTCGTGCAAGACTATAAAGAAAGAGTCGACTGCTAACGGCTCGTCTCCGACCGCGACCTTCGGGTGATACCCCGCACGAGCCAGTTCGCTCATATCGAGATACGCAGAAACGACCTTTTCGACGGCCCACTTGTAGAGGAATTCTGGCGTGCGCGGGTTATCACGCCGCCAGCGCTCGAAGACTTCTTTTGCCTTCTCTTTGTCTCGCACCGCGAAGAACTCGTGGGGAATCTCCAAGTAGGAGGTGGCCTCTCCTAAGATCCTTCGGAGGGCTTTGGCTGAGCGTGCCGGCCAATTCAGATTTCGATAGATTGCAGCCAACCGGTCAAGTATTTCGATTCGTTGTTGGTATTCTCTTACGAAATGCTCGAGTTTCTCATAACCGGCTTCCGGTTCGGTTGGCTTTATTTCCAGCAGCCGTTCGTAGAGGCTGGCGGCTGATTCGAATGAACCTCGCAGTAACTCGATGTATGCCATGAACGATACCGCTCTTTGGGCTATAAAGCGCTCCATCGATTTCGACGAAGTTTCAAAACGGCTCAGCGCAATGCCGCAAACGAGCCCAATCGCCTCAGGATGATCGGCTCTTTTAGGATCGCTTTCTAGAACGACTTTCGAGACGCTCTTTCTAAGCGACACTTCCAACAGCTGTTCCCCTACTAGGCTTTTCAATGACCGCCGATGCTCCTGCGCCGCTTTATAGAAGACGCGCTCAGCAAATTCTCCGATTTGTTGGTCTGATTCAGCTTTGGTGCCAATCAACATGCTATAGGGATCCTCGCCTCTTCGTAGCGGCTCGCGCACCGGGTGACCAAGAACGTCTTGAGCCATCTGGTCCACAAAATCGTTTGCGAACCGCATGCCCTGTACGCTTGCCAGACAGATTGCCTCCTGCACTTCTACTGGCGCCTTTTGGAGGCGACGCAAAACGATTTTGACGATGCCGCTGTGTCGCATTTCATCCAACGTTTCCTTAAAGCCATCCGGTTTAAGACTATGGGTAGGATCGAACCCTTCGAAAAGACCGATATGCTCCAGCAGGAAAAGAATCACCTGCTCGAGAAAACGGGGGTTGCCCCCAGTCTCAGCAAGAATCGCCGCGGACTGTTCCGCCGTCAGGCCGGGCAGCTTCTCACCCAGGGCGTCGGACAGATCCGGAATTGGCTTCAGGTCAATCTCGGCGAAGTGATCGTCGCTTAAGTACCCTCCCGGAAGGTCAGCTGCCGGCCCCGTGTCATTCGCCGACCCTTCTCGCGCATGCTTGAGGATTTCACTAAAACAAATCCCGGACTCAGCCAACTCTGGCGCCAGCTCTGCGCGCCAATGGGTGATTAAGACTAAGAGCGGCCAACACTCAACAACAGAGCGGTACATTAGCGTCTCTATAAAAATCGGGAGGGCCGGGTCTTTGTGGATGAACTGAGCGTCATCGATGAACACAACCCCCGGCGCTTTCGCATACGTAATTGAGCTCGGCTTAAACTCGCTTTCTAGATCGGCAAGGACGGAATTTGAGCGGCTCAAAGGGCGCTCCAATGCCTCGCCGAGTTCTCGCTTGTCAGCCGCTCCGAGGATGATCTCCGCAGTGTGCAAGATGCCCTTGCCCACCGCGATGAGCTTGTCGATTCCCAAGGTACCAATAGCGAGATCGATCCCAACGTTACCCAGTGCTTTCGCGAGCGATATTCCATCGTGCGCCATCTCCGACTTGAGAAGGAGCGTTTTCAGATGTGGGGCCAGAAACCGGTCGTATGTTGCGATAGCATCGGCCGCGACTCCGTTTTCAGCTCCAATATCCGCCGCTCGCATGCCCCACCAGAGATAGGGGATCGGCACGTCGAACAGATTGCATCTGTTGGGATCAGGGTTCAGTTCGATATTGCGATCGACCATCTCCACGGCATCGGGCCAGTAGGTTTTGGTAAGCCAGCCGTCCTCGTTCTCGCGAAGCCACTTGTAAAACTCAAGAGCAAGGCGAGTCTTGCCTAGCCCGCGCTCGGCCTTGATAACAACTACCTGGGGGGAGGGGTTCTCTACGTTGCGGGCAAGGCGCCATCGGGCCTTGATCGTTTCGAGTTCGGAGGCCCGTCCACAGAATCTCAGAGCGACTGCAGTGTAATTACCCATTTGAAGGACCAGCCAAGATAAGATACACAAATTCTATCGCCAGCCCACCGCCACTATTGCGCGGCGAGGGTAATTCCGGAGGCAGAGCCGGAAAGGGTTGTGTGTATGGTCGTCCCGCCGCTGGTGCCAAAGAAAACAGCACTAAACGTTGCCGAGCCGGTGACTGAGCTGCCGCTCAGGCTTCCGCTGAAAGTGATCATGAAGTTCTGATCTGGGCTGAGAAAGGTTCCGCCAAAACTACTGGCCGTCCCCGACATAGAGCCAACTGCGTTTTCCGAACCTGAAGAAGTCGTGCAGCCCCCGATGGGGCAGGAGGCGACAGCTACGCCGAGGAATGTTGGCACGCTTGCCGACCCACTGATCGTGCCGTTGCTGTTTTGCACGACGTTCAAGACGATTGTGCTACTCGCAGAAGCGCTGTAGGTATCCCCGGCTGGATCGGGGAAAGTACCGTTGAATGGGGCGACGAAAGTTCCGCTAAAGGTCTGCCCCGGACTGAATTTAGCGGTGACGGTTTGATTGGAGGTCATTTTGACCACGCAAGGACCAATGCCGGAACATGCCCCAGACCATTGGCTGAGTGATTGTCCGGTGGTGGGCGTAGCCGTTAGCGCCACGCGCGCGTCTACGGGAAACGAAGCGGTATCACTGGCGCAACTGCCGCAGAGGATTCCTGCGGGGAATGATTCCACGGATCCGTCGCCCGAAGCGACAGCAACAGTAAGGGTAAAGGTCTGAGGAGGAGGAATTGTCGCGACGCTGGTCGGCTCCGTCCGCTGGACGATTGGAGCAGCGAGAGTGGCTGTGGTAGTGACGCCTTTCGCGGTCTGGAAACCATTGACCACGGTAGTGCCAGGGGGTGCGTTGGCCTGAGGCCCCGTCAGCAACGGTCCGGTGCAAGGAGATACCGGGGAAGGCGTGAGAATCTTGGAAGCATTGCTATACAGATTGGCAGCGTCAGCCGCCCATTACTTCTACTTCTAGGCGCGGCCGGGCTGACGGCCGATCATTCGACCTCAGCTCAACGCATTCGCGCAACAGACCATCACCACAACTGTGATCAGTTGTCTTCCGAGCATGGCTGACATTCTATCGCCGATGCGCCTGCGCATCGACTTGGCTTGCAGTTGTTTTGGGCTCAGGATACTGAGTGATAAAGGACTTGGTTTCGGAACTCTGAGTCTCGTGCGACAGTTCAACGGGCCTAGCCCGAATCGATCCTCCGAGTCGTTGGCCGGATATACCAATCAAAGCCGCAACACGGCTGAAAAGTTTCCGTAGATGGAGATCCTATATCACGTGCAGATCAACTTATATTGCGCGATGTACGGATTTAGGGGTTGCAAGCCCACAAAGTCCTGTAATACCGATTCCGCTGTACAAAATGCCCCTTCAACCCACGCTTGGTCGAAGGAGTAGCATGAGCCGATCACGTAGGTCTTTCGCTTGGGATGATTGAGGACTTTCTGATAAGGCGCACGGATGCAATCCATTGCCTGACAGATGTTGTAGTGGGCTGCCCAACCGTGGTAGCCACCGCCGAATGGATCCTGTCCCCAATCTTGGAAATAGATTGCTCTTGGCGAAGGCATCTTTTGAATGTCCATGCCATGTGCCTCCGACAGTTGCTTTAATAGGATTCCTGCGAGAGGCGAACCTACCGGCACGGAGGTGGGGCCAGTCAAGGATTGGCGGATCAGGGATGGCGCAGTTTTATACTCGCCCGCTGTTTCCAACTCGCGCCAGAAGCTCGAGTAGTTCATGTCGTCGTAGCTTGCCAACATTACGTAGGGACCGCCAGCAGTGCCGGGGCCGCCGGGTATGTTGTTCGCGAAGTAGTAGACCATGCGCAGTGGCAGATCCGTGATAGTGGCTCCGCCCACCCATTGCGTCTTCGGCGTGTTGGGTGGTGCATTCGCCGGCAGCACAAGTTGAGGTGGATATTTACAATCGACGCTCGTCCACCAGGCTTGATCAAAGACCAAAACCACCTTGATGGCGGGCTGGTCGATCGAGGATTCCAGAAAGTATTTAACCTTCGCGTCGTTCAGCATGTACGTGGGCGGGCAGCCGGGTGCGATCAATTCCAGCGAGCGGCGCGGCATCGCCAAGAACAGTTGGTCCGCTTGGACGGAATACGCCGCGTGGGGTTTCGCATGGTCGATGAACATGCAGGTCGTCGTGTTGTCCGTCGTCGATTCAATAAGTCCCGTCAGTTGCTGGCCGTAAAAGATGCCGGAGCCCGGATATTTGGAGGCCAGTTCGGTGACTTTTGCCGCCATGGCATCGAAGAGCAGGCCGTAGCCGCCATCCAGGCGCTGGTAACTCACCGATGAGGCGTAATCGTTGTTGGCCTGCATGGCATCGGCCGCGTTCCAGTTGATTACGTTGGACGTGTAGCCGGTGCCGTCGGCCGAGTAGTCGAAACCCTCGTCGTCCAACTGATCGTAGAGCAGGTTCCAGTAACCCATGTTGCACACTCGTGTGCCCGTAGGAAAACTCGGCGTGGCGTTGCCCGGTCCCACCTTGCCATCGGCGTAGTAGGAGCACCATCTGCCGCGGTCGGCATTGGACGCGCCAAGACCGGGCGCGAACCGGCTGCCAATCGTACCAAGGATGTTATCGGCCGTGTACGGTTTCGGCACGTTATTGGCTGAGATGAAATTGGCGAACTCGCTGCTGAAGTTGTATGGCAGGCTGGACAGACTGGTGATTCCGTCTTCGTACACGTTGACGCCGCGCAGGTAGTAAAGCCGGTTGGACGATTGCTGGAACGGTACCACCTTGCCCTGCAGCCCGAGGTTGATGATCATGTGCTGCACCAGCACGTGTCCCTCGGAGATCTTAGCGGTATTCGGGAAATTGGGGTCTGTAGCGAAGCGCATACCGCCAAATTCGCAGTATAGGCCGTTTCCGCCCACCGTGTCGGGAAACGTATAGGTTAAGATGCGTCCGCCGGGCCGCTCGGCCCATTCGTACACCTTGACCGTATCACCGGTCCTCAGTGTCCCGCTCTGCAACAAACGGCAGGCGGTGTAAAGCCCTGCGGCTCCGGCACCTGCGATCACATACTGCGTCATAGCTGCTCCCGATTTTTCATTTCGAATAGTTAGTGGTTTACAGGGTTTGTGCTTAGCCGGATATTGCCTCAGTTGAGGATGCCTTTCCGGGTGATCTTGAATTGCGAGATGTCATACGCCGTCGCGCCTTCGATGACCAGTTCCGACAGAATCTTGCCGATCAGCGGCACAAGTTTCATCGCCCAGCCCGCTGTAAACACGACAACGTTGTTGTGCCCCTTGCCCACACTGGGCGGCAGAAAATCGAGCACGTACATGTTGTCGGGCACGTTTGTTTGCAGGCAGGTGCCGGCATAGTTTGGACGGTCATCGACGCCGATGCAATGCCTGGCGACAAAATCAGCCGTGATTTGCAGATCATTGGCGGCAGGCGATATCTTTCGGTCGAACGGATTGGTGATGATGTTCACCGCGTTGTCCACAGCAATGCGCGCCAGGTTGGGTGGTCCCCAGGGCACCGCTGGAAAACCATAAAACAGGTTGGACTTTGCCGGGTCGCCGCCTGTCGGATCAAGAAACTGGAACCACATGCTCGGAAACAGCGTGCCTCCGGGGCCGGGATCCGTGGCGTAGTATTCGTACACCATCTCCCAAATATTCAGATCGATTTGCAGGCCAACGCATTTCAGAATGTCATTGATATAGGCGCCGGGCGTGATGATGCATTTCGATGCGGTGACCATTTCCATTTCGCCGCTGTCGAAGCTCACGCTGACACCATCCTCGCTCACCTTGAAATCCTTCACCTCCGCGTGCGCCCGTAACTTGGAACCGTAGGATTGCGCTAACCGATAAAGACTGCGCAACAGCAGCGGGATATTGATGCATCCGTTGGTGGGAGCAAAAACCCCTACGAAATTGCTGGGTAGCCTTTGAAATGGATACTGCTGCATGATCTCCTTTGCGTTCAAGATCTTGTAGGGCAGGCCTAGCCTGTCCATGTTCCTGATCGGATCGGTCAGATTGCCTTCAGGGCCGGATCGGTAATTGGGATCTCCAAAATTAAGTAATCCACTCATCCAGATGAGCACCTGGCCGGCATCCGCTTCCAGTTCCCGCCAAACGGCGATGGATTGAAATGCAAGATTCGCCATAAAATCTTGTGTATACATTGTCCGGAACATGCGTACCAGATCGTTCGAACTACCAGATTGATTGAAAAAGCTGAATCGCTCCAAAAGCACGACAGACTTGCCGGCTTTAGCGCACTGGTAAGCTGCGGCCAGTCCGATCGGGCCACCGCCGACAACGACAACGTCATACTGATTGCTCATCGCCCTCCTCTACTGCATTCCTATTTTGCGTGCGTCCTTCTCAGGAAGTGTGTGGCCTTTGACAGCAGGAATCGCTCATCATCCAAGTTGGTCGCAAACAAGCGCTAGTTATAATTAACGTAACTGTTCCAGGTGTAGAAACTACTGTGTCGCTAGCAGTTGGAGTCCGCCGATGCTTAAATACTCTCTGTTGAGTGGAATCGTGCTCTTCCCCGGAACCGTGAGTAGTGAATAAGGAACTGCAACTATGCTGAGGCCCTCGAAATTCAGATTTCCGATGGCACTTACGGCGTTTGAAATGTCGAAGGTCTCATCCATTTCTGAACTTGCTTTGGCGGAATGTTGATCACCTGCATGCATATGCCGGAAGAGTGCGATAGATCCAATGAAACTCGGGTCAGACCGCGTAAGCTCAGCGTTTGGTTTTGCCGTCAAATGAAGATCAAAACCCGTCGCCTGAACTAAACCGAGATTCGCCTTTTGCAACCGCAGAACAAGTCTGCGAGGATTGGCTCCAGGGTTCGGAGCTTCATGGAAACGGATTGCGGTTGAAAATTGCTGCTTCATAGCCGCTGGCAATGGAATCACGGCACGTCCGACATTGAGGACATTTGCGGAAATAGGAGTCTCCACCAACAGTTCTGCTGGCCTTAGGGCGAGTAACCGGAACTCCGCGGCTGCAGGTCTGGCGCTCGGCAAGGCTAGAGGTTTGCAGTTGAAGTTTTCGTATTTGAACTTTATTCCTAGAGCCCGGTAGTCGAAGTACGTTTTGCGGGGCTCATTTATGACCTTTCCATCAACGTCAAAGAAGAACCACGGACGTTCGTTGAACCAGTAATCGGAGGGAAGCTTTCCCCATTGCTTCCCGGGCATGCAGGACCATTCCGCCCAAAGCCTGTCGATATTGCTGTGATGGATGGAGAAAATGGGATCAAATCCGGCCGTCGGAGGAGTTGCCATTGCACCAGCCGCTCCCTCCCCAGTTGACGAATCAATGATGCCACCAACGGCTCGGTGGATCTGGTCGTGGGGATAGCTTTCGAGAAGGCCGCGAGTCGAGGGATCCTCATCAGCGATGCCGCCGGCCAAGCCCTCCCTTTCTGTCTCACCGAAGAACACAGGTGACCTCATAGGCAGAGTTGTGTCGACAGCTGTGTCCGATAGCTCTAAGAGCGGTAGGCCCGTCGCAAAGGGGTGTTCGTACCCAGTGAAGTAAAAGTCACGCTCAGCTAAATACAGAGGGTTGATGTTGTCCTCAATGTCATTATTAATATTACCGTCAAGATGTTTGATCCCAAATTCCCGAGGAAATTTCCGGTTCTTCTTGTCAGTGTAGTTCCAATAAGGCAAAGAAAAACGATCCTCCTCCGTATGCATGCGGAGGATCTTCTCGAAGTGATAGGTGTACCCTCGGTGCCATGGCAAGAAATTCGCTGAGTTTTCACCATCATGGGGGCACTGGTTCCAATATCGCTTTTTGAAAACGGCATCCACATTCGGATCTTGAGCGGCGACTTTCTTGACTGCGGCATCAGTAACGCCGTGGATGGCCGCTTGGTAGAACCAACTCAGGGGATCTGATGGTTTGCGGCGTTTCATCGCAAGTACTCCCTTGCGCAAGGCCGCCAACAATTGTGCATCCTGCACAAATTCGTCGAGGGGCATTCGAGGTGGGACAGCCGCCGGGTTTTGAGCGAACAAAACATTGCCAGTAACAAAAGTAGATGCGGCGGATACGCCCAACAGCTTGACCGCTTCGCGACGTGATATTTCCATCATTTTCTCCGGCTAAAGAAATTAGAAGTGTCGTTCACAAAATCGCTAAACATCTCTGGGTAAGAAGTACATTAAGGGCCATTTGTGCCTCTAATGGCGGCTTCCGTTTGGTAAACAGCGGGAGGGTGTAAGTTGGCTTTTCGCTCGCAACTTTCAGAGGACTGGCGGCTCGTATTCTTGCGAAGCGGGTTCTTACAGTTTCACTTGTACGATGTTCCATGTAAAGGTGAACGTCTCTACAACGGCAACGACTCCGAACCACTCGGTGTTGTGCCATGGCGCGCTCTTAATCTCTTTTTGCTGATGCGTCGGGCAGTATACACTCATTTGCCTAGTCAAGATTGACGAATGAATATGTTTATGCCTTTTATTTTGCCGCTGATCTTTGTGTGCACAGCGACGACAGAACCGCCTTAAAGATAAAAATATTCTAATTTTTGGCTTGAAACAATCGCGAAACAAGGTTTGTTGGTATTCTTCACTACGAGCGCTATCAGTCGCTCAGTTGCACAATCGGCAGTTTCTCACCCTTGATCGACACTTGATGAACGCCGCGGTATCTAACCAGATCCAGAAAATCTTTCGGTTGCTGCCGTTGATTTGTTCGACAAATCGCCCAGGTTGTATATAATGACGCGCTATGAATTCCGGGTTTTGAGAGCCGTCAGGGAATAGAAGCATTGATAGCTTGTATCATCGTCCTTCCGAAAGCGAATCACTGTTAGATTTCCCAGGTTGCTTAGTTCATTTTCTTTCAGCGAGGCGCCTGTCTTGGCACTGACCAAACGAGTACGCCGGCATATCCTCGATCTACTGGACAGCTCTACCACCATCCCTTTCGGCGAAAACAACGTGGCCGCCGCGGCAGCAGCAGTTCCGAAGACGCCGCCCATCGATGTGCCATTTGAATTTACTGCGAGAGAGTATGCATGCATGCTATTGCACATCGCCGCAGGGATCGAGCATGTCCTGATGGTGCAATATCTGTACGCGGGTTATTCCCTCGGCGGTCCTCAAATACCAGCGGACAAAGCTGCACAGGTGAGGCAATGGCAAGATGTGATTCTTGGTATCGCGAAAGAAGAGATGGGCCACCTCATGACCGTGCAAAACCTCCTGAGGTGTGTGGGCGGTACTCTCTCATTGGACCGCGGTGATTATCCGTGGGACTCGGAGTTCTACCCATTTGCATTTCGGCTGGAGCCATTGACACGCAAATCGCTTGCGAAGTATGTGGTAACGGAATCGCCGGACGATGGATCGTTCCATGGGCCTGAGGCAGACGCGATTCGCAAACTTGCAGAGGAGAATTCAGACGGAATACCCGTCAATCGAGT
>Ga0164306_10000290_pt1 | contig 19567 bp, 22 predicted proteins | sample Whisoiple_242_MG_FD_110213 | JGI IMG/M metagenome (GOLD analysis project Ga0164306, IMG submission 110213) | Soil microbial communities amended with fresh organic matter from upstate New York, USA - Whitman soil sample_242_MG | ecosystem: Environmental > Terrestrial > Soil > Unclassified >... | reverse complement strand
CACCTAATCATTCAAAAAGGGAAAATGAATTAGAAGATATCTCAAAGGCTAAATTAGTTTAATAATGATTCTAGGAAGTAAATAGAGCACACATCTGTTAATTGACAACGGATGTGTGCTTTTTCTTTTCATATAGCTATACTTTGTTGAACACTCCTTGAGCACCAATGGAGTGCTTTTTAATTTGTTCTGGAAAAATCCATTGCGTAAAGTAAATTTTTTACAAACTAAAGGGTTTAAGACTTGCAAGCAAGAATTTTCCTTATAAGTAATCTTAAATTAGATGATAAGGAGGGAAAAAATGATAATAGGCGATGAAAAGTTTGGGATTCGAGAGCTTTTGGAATCGGATAAACTTTTTTTGGTAAAGTGGCTAAACGATCCTCTGATACTTCAATATTATGAAGGGCGTGACAACCCTCATGATACTGAAATGGTTAATCAAAATTTCTATCAACAAGAGGATAATGTTACGTGCTGCATCATAGAGTTTGAACAAAAAGCTATTGGTTATATTCAATTCTATCCCTTAGATTCTCAAGAGAAAAAAGAATATGGATATGACGACTTAGATGATATATATGGAACAGATCAGTTTATTGGGGAGATAGATTATTGGGACAAAGGAATTGGAACACGTTTAATGAAATTAATGATTGATCATCTAATGTATAAGAAGCATTCAGAAAAAATTGTACTGGACCCACAAGCATGGAACCAAAGAGCAATAGCATGTTATGAGAAATGTGGCTTTAAGAAGGTTAAATACCTTCCCAAGCATGAATATCATGAGGGGGAACTTAGAGACTGTTGGTTAATGGAGTATAGTAGATAGAGCGTATAGACTTAGTATTCTATGCGCTTTTTAATTACAATAATACGTCTTACGTTAAGTGAATTTTTGAAAGAGGAAGACAGACTCGTCCTCTAGAAAATAAAAAGAAAGTTTTTTTATTGGAATTCATTTTAAATTTGGAGGATTACATATGTCATTTGAAAAATGTAAGTACATTACCTCTCTTTTATCTGATTTTGACAAACCTTGGTTTTTTGCTGGCGGTTGAGCTATTGATCTTTTTATTGGCAGGGAGACAAGAAACCACTCAGATATAGAAATTGCATTATACCGAAAAGACCAATTAGAAATAAAGGCCTATTTAAAAGAATGGGATTTTAAAAAGGTCGTTAAGGGTGAGTTCTACCTCTGGAAAAATGAATTCTTAGAGCTCCCTATTCATGAAATACATGCTTTCAATAATCGAAATAAAGATATTATGGAGATACTCCTTAATGAAACAACTGAAGGTAACTGGTTATTTAGAAGGAATTTTAAAATATCATATCCTCTCAATTCATTATGGAGTTACTCTAACGAAGGTATGCCATACTTAAATCCTGAAATTACTCTTTTATATAAAACAAAGAATACAAGGAAGAAAGATCACGATGATTTTATTACTGTTAAAGACTTTCTTAGTGAAAAACAAAAAGAATGGCTTAAGAATGCAATCATATTACAAGAGCCAAACCATAGATGGATTGATTTATTATAGTAATTGAAAAAGGATTGCTACTAAGGGTGAGCTGAAGGTATATCTCAAAACTGGGGGGCATTGGCATGTTAGGATTAGAACGTGGTTTAGTAAAACTCGAACCTTATAATGATAAATGGAGTAAGTTATTTGACGAAGAGAGGGAATTGTTATCTTCTCAATTAAAGGAACTTATTATGGCAATTGAACATATGGGAAGTACGTCTATTGAGGGCGTCTTCGCTAAACCGATCATTGATATTGCAATTGGTGTTAGTTCTTTGGATAAGGTTATAAAAATAAGAGAAAAAGTAAAGGGAATTGGATACTTTAAGGTTCCCGTAAGTATAGATGGCAAGCACGTATTTGCAAAGAATAAAGAAAATAAGATCACTCATTTTTTACATATAATGATATATAATCAGGGATTATGGAGGGATCAAATTTCCTTCAGAGATTATTTAAGGTCCTTTCCAGATGCAAAGATGGAGTATGTAAAACTAAAGGGAGAACTTGCAAATAAATATCCTAATGATGGTGTTTCATACACAAATGAAAAGAAGAAATTTGTGGACAACATATTAAAAAGGGAAAAGGAATTGGAATGAAAGAAATTACTTCTATTAGGATTGATCCAGCAATAAAAAGGCTGTTATCTTATGCGACTTCAGAAGAGAAAATTGATGAAGAATATAATAAATACATTTGTTCGCCAAACCGAAAATTATATAGTGGTGGAGTTAATGGAAAAATAATTAGTTGTATAGGAGTTGAAATTCTTAATTCCAGAGATGGTGTAATAAAACACATTGCTGTTTTACCAAAAGAAAGAGGAAGTGGAATGGGAAGTAGCATGATTAGATTTATCTGTAAGGAATATAATCTAAATTCGATTTCGGCTGAGACTGATAAAGATGCAGTATTGTTTTATGATAACTTTGGTTTTCGCATAACTAGCTTGGGTGAAAAGTATCCTGGAGTGGAACGCTTTTTATGTGAGCTTGATTTGAAATGAATTCTTTAAGGTGACTTAGTGCCAGTAATGTCTGTTATGGTAACTTGCAAATAATGATAGTAGTAAAACTAGGCATATTGATTTTTTAAAAGGAGGGATCCTTCTTGTTAGAAAATTACCTTGGTAAAGAGGTAGTTGTAAAAGTAGACAGACCTTTGGGGTCGAAGCATCCAACGTATAATTATATTTATCCTTTGAATTATGGTTACATCCCTGGAACAAAGGCTGCCGATGGCGAAGAGGTTGATGCTTATATATTAGGGGAAGCTCATTCTTTAGACCAATATAAAGGCATTGTAATAGGGATAGTACGCAGAAAAAACGATATAGAAGATAAGCTTATTGTATCTAATAAAAGCTTTTCTTTAGAAGAGATTAAACAAGCCGTACATTTTCAGGAGCAGTACTTTAATACTGAAATTATTATGAACAGAGGCTTCTTATAAGGAGTCTTTTTTTATTAATACCGATAAAATTATATAAGTAAACAAGAACTTACTTTTGTTCTTTTTATTGTTTTATCATTTACACTTAGTGACTGTACGCATGTACATATATAAAATATAGTGCTGAGTTATAATTTGTCCAATCAAAAGGTAAGCAAAATAAAAAGCCACCCAGTATTTGCAGGACAGGTGGCTTTTTACTATAAAATGCATGTACAGATACATAATATCACATTTTTTCCATATGTACTATATTTTCCCTTACGAGCATATGTATAAAAGGTGCACTTCTTATACATTAGTTTCTCAACCGCCTACTGAGAAAGCGTTGATAAATCAAGGATGTATAAAAAGCTGCATACTCCGGAAAAAGAACCCTTGTCAGAGTCCTTCTGCCATACGGGTTCTTTTTGTGGTGTCTTCCGGAAAGAGACATTATGTTAACTAACTTTGTATAGAGTATACAGATTAAAAAGAGAAAAACTCCTGTCGTTGGTCAGGAGTTTTTTCAGTAACGTATCAAGGTATTAAAAGTGATACGTAACGTATCTTGAGTAGTTTGCCCAAATTTTAAATATAAATCCTTTGTTTCATATATTAAATTTAAGAAGGGGGAGGGATTTGAAATTTTTTATTATGAAGTAATTTGTATAAGTTGCAGAAAAAAGTTCAAAGTATATGAAGGCACATTGAAATATAAGCTAGTTAAAGAGAATATGAAAGGGAAATACACTTGTGAAGATTGTGGGCATAGGATACGTCTAGAAGCTATAAAAAATTTTTTTAATAGGTAAATAGATTTTTTGAGAATCTCTGATAAATTTACATTCTTTAAGCTTAACTAAACAATTTTTACAAAGGCCTTTGTAAATTATAAAGGCCTTTTTATTTCCGATAATTGTGATTATGTTAACTAAATTTGTATAAGATATACACAAATGCGTCATTCGTAAATACCATCTTTGAGAGACGTTACGATAAAAAATAAAATATGAATCGTTACTTGACTGATCACTGTAAATATGGCGAGTTTACTTCTTAATTGATTACTGCATTTTATATGCTCTATAAATTATATAAAGTAAAAGAGACTATTAATTTCAGAAATCATAAAGGTACTGATTATCAGATAATAAACGCAAAAGAAGGGAGCGAGTTTATAAATGACTGTAGTAAAAAATGGGACATTACAAATACCTGGAGCAATTCTCTACTACGAGGTACATGGATCATCAGGTCCAATCCTTCTTCTAATCCACGGTGGAGGCGGTGATGCTGACAAATTCGATAATATCGCTGATCATCTTGCTGATAGGTATACAGTTGTTACTTACGATCGTCGTGGTCATTCGCGCAGTAATCTTATTGATAAGACAGAGGATTATAAAGTGGAAACACATAGCAAAGATGCCCACCTATTGCTAGCAGAACTTACAGATAAACCGGCGTATGTATTCGGAAGTAGCTCCGGTGCTGTCATCGGACTTGATCTGTGCATGCACCATCCTGGACAGGTACGGGGAATGATTCCACATGAACCAGTCTTATTTCAACTTTTATCTGGAAATGAGTTAAAACAAGCAGAGCAATTCATGGAAGACCTTAAGAAGAACCATCGAAGTGAAGTCATTAAGCTATTGTCAAACTTAGAAAAGAACGATACTAAACCCAAACAATCAATGGATGCACTAACAGAGCGTCTTCTCAGCAATTCAACGTATTTCACTAAGTATGAAATTTCCGGAATTCTTAACTATACATTAGATATCAATACATTAAATACTGTATTAAAATCTGCATCAATTAGGATATCTCCAGCCGGAGGAAATGCTTCACGAGATTTTTTTCCTTACAGTTGCGCAACTACCTTAGCAAGAAAACTAGGAACGGAAATTGTTGAGTTACCCGGACATCATGCAGGGTTTAACACAACGCATCATAAAGAGTTTGCTGAGAGGTTGCACAGTATTTTAGTCGATTATCAGGATAAGGTATAGTAAGAAAATCTGTAAAAACCCAGCTAATATGATGACAATATTAGCTGGGTTTTTGTCACCAATCATAATAAGAAAGGTTATGATAATTTCAACATAATAAGGATTCGCTGATTAACATTGGTTTAGTCACAAAGTTATTTAAAGAATTTAACGAATAATCTACTTCTGAGAAGAGTGATTATGGTAACCAAAAATTATGCGTTGCATTTGATTAAAACCATAAAGGTTTTTTTATAAATGAGGCGAAGTAAATTATTTGAATGGTTATAAGTTGATGATCAAGGTGAATGGTTCTTCAAAGGAAAAGTACCTTAATACTTTTTGAACAATGACTAAACGTTCATTCAACAATAAAATAATATTAAATGGTAATGGGTGGAGGGGCTTTAATGGATTTGTATTATAAAATTAATGGTAATGGTCATCCTGTGGTTCTTCTAACTGGTGGTGCTGATATAAGGAACTGGACATTTGTCGCACCTCTTTTAGCGAAACACTACAAGGTCGTTTCTTTTGACGGACGTGGGACTGGAAAATCACCGTCCCCTTTAGAAGATGTCAACCCTATTGAAGATTTGCTGTCACTACTTGATCATCTAGAAATCAATCAGGCGACACTCATCGGTCACTCAATGGGTGGCCAAATTGCCACTGAGTTCGCTCTAAATTATCCTGAAAGGGTTTCAAAACTTGTTTTGATTGCGCCTGGATTATCTGGGTTTAGCTATTCAAAGGAATTTGAAGAGAATATAAAGAAGATTCATGAAGCTGCTCCTGATATCGATAAGATGGTTGAGCTTTTGCTCAGTAATCCATCTTATCGTGTTGTAACGGCGAGTCCTCACCGGGATTTGATGGTTCAAATGCTCCGGCACCATATGAACCGAATGTTTGAATGGCCGGCTGTTAAATTAATTTGGCCGCAACGACCAGCCATCGAAAGATTAGAAGAATTGACACCCAAAACATTATTGATAATCGGTAAGGAGGATTCACCCGATAACCTTCGTGTTGCCAATTACATTCACAAGCACTCAGACGCTCGAATCATAGAAATTCCAGATGCTGATCATATGGTCAATTTGACTCATCCTGAAAAGCTGTATCGTCAAATTACTGACTTTATGAAGGAGTAAAAAGTGTACTTATTTTATTCGGGCTTCTAATTATTTATTTGGCATTAAGTAAGATATTACGTAGCTACAAAAAAGCACAAACCACTATATGTGATTTGTGCTTTTCTGGCTAAGGAATAACACTAAAAGAAAGATTGTCTAATAACATGGTAACAATTTAACGTTTTAAAGTAAAGATTTAAATTGTTCCTTATTATATCCTCGTTATTTAAGTAAACAGTAAATTATTTTATAAAAAATAAAAATTTCACTATTTACTCTACATGACGACAAATACATAGTTTGTCTACAAAGAGAGTAATAACTAACCCTATTATTTAGCTATATAAACAAGTTGAATTTACTTGTTAAAAATAAAAACAAATAAAAATTCAGTTCTTTTGGACTGGTTATTTTATTGATTATTTTGAGCCTTCTTTATTATAAAAAATAAAAAGATTGCCTTCTTATTACATAAATAAAGATCTAAACTATTCTATTTAGAATAAAAATCATTATAAAATTCAACAAATAATATTTATCTCATGATTAAATTGAAATTTATGTAAAAAAACACTGAATTTCATCAATTTAAAATTTAGTAGTATTGGCATTTTAAAATATTTTGAATATTCATTATATTTATCATGCAGAAATATGTATTTGGGTGTTTCTGTATATAGATCTTATTCATATTAAAGTTAGGGGGGATTAGGATAGCTGATTATAAACGTCCCACTGTAAAATCAGAAAAAGTACTAACATAAGTAATAAAAGTGGGATTTAGCCATTGGTTTACAAGCCGGAATCGGCTTTTCCATCATGATTGTACGCAGGGCTGTTAACATCGGTCCACTTTTTCCTACTAAAGTATCTAAATTAAAATAATACGGGAGTGAAGAATTTGCGAGTAAAACTTTGTCTTTCCGCACTATGTTGTCTTTTCGCTGTGATGGGATTTATACCAGTATCTACGGGCGCGGCGTATGCAGAAAAAGAGTATTCGATTAAATCGTACCACTATTTAACTGTGGATGGAAAAGATGTGAATTCCCAGGCTAAAGTGAATACCGTTTCCGACACAGACATAAAAGTAACCATGGTTCTACCTAAACAGAATAAAAATGGTGATTGGTTGGCGTATGGATTTACGAGCAGGGAAGCTTTGAACGCATTTATTGAAAAAGATAAACAGAAACTTCAAAACAAAGTCAATATGATAGGCAGTGGTTCTTGTTGCACCGATTTCTATGAGTCTAAAAATAAAGGTGGGCAGTATATTTATTGGAGAGACGGGTTTAAAAACTTGCCCTCCAGCTGGAATGACAGAATTTCATCCTTAAGTACGGCGTCACCTTCTTCAAGCTATTCCACGACGCTGTGGGAGCATACTTCATCTCAAGGGTATGGGAAAGGAGTCTCCTTTAGACACTCCGATTGGTATGGTAAAACTGCTAATATGGCTTCGGATTGGGACAACAAGGCTTCTGCAATCGAAATTAAGTAATGGGTGATTGCCAAAGGCCAGGCTAAGGAGTTTCAAAATCACTATTCTCTCATCCATTTAGAAGAAATGGGAGGATAGTGATTTTTTGTAAGTTTCGTTGCTTGATTCCCAGAATAGTAATTATGTTAACTAAAGATGTATAACATATACAGCGTAAAAAGAGAAGAAACCACCTCAGTATTTAGGTAGTTTCTTTCTGATACAATCGTTTAATCAAAGGATTGAAGCCTTTCGGCCTCTTGAGTAGTTTGCTCAAATCATTAAACGTTATTCTTAGGGAATACAAAATAACCCATATTTCCACTTATAACTACAGGGATTTTCGACTTTATTTTGTTTTACTGAATTTCTTCTAATTCATTTAACATCATATCCAATACTTGACTCATCTTTACCGTATTATCACTTACAAGACCTTCTTTTAAGGCTGTATATACCATAATTTCTCTAACAAACTCTATTTCTTCTAATAGAACTTTCTGTGTTACATGTTTATTGACGTGTTTACTCTCCATCCACCTCATCACCCAATTAATTCCCATGTTAATTATTGATAAATTTTACACTAACCTTTAATAGAATACTTTTCAATAATCAAAATTTTACATTTTTTTATAAATACCTGTATTCTGTCTGGAAGTTGAGTAATTTAAATTGAATAACCCTACTTTATATATTGTGAAAAATAAAAGAAATAAAAAAGGACAGTTTCACCGATAGGTGAATTCTGTCCAACATCAGAGTTGAAGTTATTTATACTCTCCAATTTCCGTTTAACTTTTGCTTCTGTTAATTATTTAGATAGTGTTCTAAAGCCACTGTATCAAAAATTATTCATCAATAGAAATCGGAAATATAATATCAACAGTTGTTCCCTGATTCATCTCACTTTTTATATTTATCCTTCCTCCATGCTCTTCAATAATCTTGTAGCAGACCATTAAACCTAAACCTGTTCCTTTTTCCTTTGTTGTATAAAAAGGTTCACCTAACCTACCTATCAAGTCATTTGGAATGCCATTCCCATTATCACTAAAGCTAATACATATTCTATTGTTTTTCCATTTTTCAACCTTAATATGGATTTTGCCGTTATTCGGAACAGCTTCTATTGCATTTTTAAAAATATTTATAAATACCTGTTTTATTTGATTTCCTTCACATTTTACTAAAGAAATATTTGATTCAAACTCTCTTGTAACTTCTATATTCTTCATGATAGCAATTGTTTCAAGTAAAGTTATTACATCTACTAATAAAGAGACAACATTTTTGTTTTGATATGTAATAGCTTGAGGCCTCGAAAGCATCATAAATTCACTCACAATTAAATTAATACGTTCTATCTCTGTCAACATAATATCATAATAATGTTTATCTTGATCTTCATTATTTATATTCTTATATTGGAGTAGCTGGATAAAGCCTTTTAGAGAGGTCAGGGGATTCCGTACCTCATGTGCTACGGCACAGGCTAATTCACCTACAACGGATAGTTTTTCAGATTTTCTTATGAGTTCCTCTTTTTCTTTTACTGCTGTAATGTCTCTAACAACTGCAAAAATCCCAACTAATTTTTCATTTATTCTGATGGGTTCACTCTTTACATCTAAAAGGATAGAATGCCCCTTTTTGTGGATCCCACTCATTTCGATTCTAGATGTCTTTCCTTTACTTGCACCTATAAAGTTTTCAGTAACTTTTGTCTGATCCTCTTTATCTACTAAATCTCTAAAAGGTTTTTTAACTAGTTCTTCTTTGCAATATCCTGTTATTTTCTCAGTGGCTTCGTTAACAGATAGAATATTGAAATTTAAGTCTAAATTGATAATTGCATCCGTATTGTTTTCAACAAGGGATCTATAGAGTTGTTCATTGTCTTTTAAACGTTGTTCGATTTTCTTTTTATCTGTAATATCCCTTCCTATTACTATAAGTCCCTTCCTTTGCCCATTTGTATGAAAAATGGGCACTTTAATCGTATCAAAAATCTTATATTCTTCATTGGATATAGGAATCACTTCTTCGTAACGGATGAGCTTACCATCTTTCCATACTTTTTCATCTGAATTTTCACAGGATATTAATTTCTCCCGAGAAACATTTGTAAAGTTTTCTAATTCAGAATCTCTTTTTCCTTTAAATTGAATGCTCTCAAGGTTAAATAATTGAATAGCAAACTTATTGGCCTTAATCCAATTTCCTTCTCCATCTTTGAAATTAACAAAATCCGGCATATGGTCAATAAGAGTATTCAATTGTTGCTCACGATCTTCAAGAATTTTCATATTCCCTTCAATTAGCTTATATAATAAAAAACCTGTTACGATAGTAAAAAAAGATGCTTTTCCCATACTTATCCAAATGGTATCCAGTATATTAAGTTTCGATAATATCGAGTCCGTTATAAAAATGTAAACCACAGTTGATAAAATATAAATAATTGCTATTTTCCATGCAACTTTCTGACTGCAACTAATACTTTTCTGCATAATAACTCCTTCTCTAAGTTGAACAAACTTATTAGTGATACATCAAAATTCTATTTTCCATTAATTATTTTACTTATTTATCGTTCTTCATTCTATATTATAAGACCAGAAGTCTAGAAAGAAACTAGAAATATATAGATTATAAAGCTCTACTTCAAAAAATTCCTCAAGCTAAGAAAGACAATTGGTATCAAGATAAAAATCTATTTAGTATGAAATATTATCAGGGATTCACTTCTGTCAACAATTCTTAATATATGTACATATATATAAAACAAAATGAAAACCCATGATATATAAAAAGAACCTTTATCACAGGTTCTTTTTATGGTTGGTTCCTATAGGAGACATTATGTTAACTAAAGATGTATACCATATACAAGTTAAAAACAGAAAAACCACTGGCGTATACCGGTGGCTTTTTTATGTTCCTTTCTTATAAAAAACAGATGACGTTGACTTTAATAGTTTGCTGTGGTTACGATGTTTTAATTCATATAAAAAGCAAATAATATAGACTGCTGTTAATTCATAACTCAAGGAAATAGCCGGTCTCTTTACAAAAACTTTCATAATGGTGTTTTACCTAAAAGTATAAAAGTCTTGTCAGTCACTCTTTTTTTCATTTTTTTTCAAACGTTCTCCTAGTCCATCCATAATGATTTTAATAAATTCTGTTTCTGAAATACTGCAATAAGATTCAAGTGGCTTCAATACTGAATCGGGACGTATTTTTATTTCGATTATATTATGAGTACATCTTCTAATTTCCATCCACTTTTCGTCTGTTAATTGAAATGATAAATGTGCTCCCATAACATTCTCTCCAACTTTCTCTAATTTGGTTGTATTAGAACTTTTAAATGTTTATAAATTAGAATTAATTAATACATAGTATGCCAAATTAGTTAACATAATCACTTTTATTTATGTTAATGCTTTGCAAGCTTGATTTACTCTACTGACCTGAGTTCCAATTACAACTGTAGCATCTAGTTCGACACAATGTGTTACTTTGGGAATTAGTCCATTTTGGGCAAGTATCTTAGCCGTTTGCAAGGCCTGTTTCTGGCTAGTCTCGACAAGTAAATAACCACCGGGCGCCAGCCATATTGGTGCTTCAGAAGCTACCCGTTTCTGGACAGCTAGCCCCCCCATCCCTCCATCGAATGCCACCCTTTTCTCATATTTACGTGCCTCCTGGGGTAACAACTCCATTGAATCTGTAGGGACGTAGGGCGCGTTTGCGACCAAGATATCGACACGGTTATGTAATGCGGATGGGAGTGGATGATAGAGGTCACCTTTATACACATTCCCCCAAAAGAAAGTAGTATTGTGACGTGCACACTTTACTGAAGCTGGATCGATGTCGGTTGCATACAGCTCAATGTGCCCTATGATTTTGGCCAGCGCGGCTCCAACTGCACCCGTACCACAACACAAGTCAACTATGATGGATCCTGGAGTAGTAAGGGAAGCTGCCTGTTGAACAAGAAACTCGGTGCGCCGGCGTGGTATGAAGACTCCTTGTTCCACTTCTATTCGAATACCGCAGAAATCTGCCCAACCAACAATGTGTTCGAGAGGAAGCCCAGTTGTTCGCTGTTCCACCATGTCAGTGAGTTTGTCCAATGTCTGAGCTTCTGAAATAAGTAATCGGGCCTCCTCTTCTGCAAAAACGCAACCAGCAGTTCTAAGCTTGTTTATTATAATTTCTTCTGTTTTCTTGTCTATATAATTATGAATCTGTTTCTCCATTCATTTCACCATTCCAAATACCTTAATGAAGTTATGTTCATTGATAACTAATTCCTTGGAATTTAGAGGAATCCTTCTTCAACGGTCCTTTAATTACGCAAGCAAGGTGTATATTATATAGTTAGTTAAGTTAGGCAAGAGGCATTCTTGGGAGTACCCTCCTACCGTAACTAGTAAAGAGTATTGCGTATAATGAGAGATACTGAAACCTCAAAAACCGTATTTTCTTAATTAAAAACCATGAGATTTAGCAATAAAGTTCATTAAATTAAATTTTTGGTAATGTATGACTAAGTCCTTTACCAATAAGGTTGGCGGAAACTGGTTTCTTTCCTATTTCCCTAGCCCATACCGATAATTGTCCAATATGATGTATTTCATGAGCAATCATATGACGCATAACTTCTCCCCAAGTATCAGTTACTACACTTCCGTCTGGTTGTGGGTCATAAAGAATATTGTTTTCTTTTTCTGCATTCCAACACCTAACAAACTCTCTTACCTCAAACTGAAAGTTTGTATCTAGCTGGCGAACCTTTTCTAAGCTTTGATATTCCTCAAAACTCTCCTGGAAATCATCCTTTCCCTGAAGAACGCGAATCCAACTCCACTCTACATCAACAACGTGAAAGAGAGTATGTAATATTCCTCCTACTCCTCCTGTTCGTTTCCGAAGCAATTCCTCTAGTGGAATATTCTCACACCATTGATACCACTCTTCTCTAACCAACCAGTTATAATGAAACATAGTTTGCAAACTAACTCCTCCGTTCACTGTATTTTTCACTTTTTACCTTTTTTAATGGGGGTATTAATTAGTTCGACAAATATTTATAGATACCTATTTCATAGGAATAAGAGAAAGTAATAAATAAAGGCGTATAGGCTGTTTTGTTTCTATAAATTGTGATTATGTAAATTCACTTCTAATAAATTACACCTAATAAAAAGAAGCCTTTGTGGACATAGACAAAGGCTTCTTATATTTATCGGCACAATGAGGAATACTCTAACTAGTTAAATTTGATAGATGAAATGAGAGAATTCAATACCGATTTTAACTGTTCACTCGTTGTAGAGTCTAAGATTTCGATTTTATTATTGATTTTGGTTCCTACAGCACCAATTCGTAAAGTGCTTTCTTTTGGAATTTTCGCTTCAATCATCTCTAATGTAAGCATAATGGATTCGTGAGCTTTATCTCCACCTGAACTACGTGAAGAAGCACTAATAACAGCTACTGGTTTATTCACAAATTCTCCCGAAGATACAATCCAATCAAGAGCATTTTTTAAGGATCCTGGGACTCCCCTAGCATATTCCGGTGTACATATTATTACACCATCAGCTAATTTCAGTTGGTTACGTAAGTCCTTAACAGGATCAGGAGGACTATCAGTATCTATTTCAGGATTGAAATAAGGAAGGTGTTCCAATCCTTTATAAAATTGGAAATCAGTATTTTCAGGTCTTAGACTAGAAACAGCATACAAAACATGTGTATTAGAAGAATTTTTACGCAAACTACCTGAAATAGCGAGTATCTTTATTCTGTTTTTATCCACGATATTATCCTGCTCCCTCATTATTTATACGGCTTTCATCATATTATTTAAAATATCATAAACCAATTGGAAAGTAATGAAACCATCATCTTCTAGAAAATGCCCACCCTTTTCAACGGAATAAAAAGATGCATCCAATTGTTTGGAAAAATTTTGACTTAATTCACACGGAACAATATAGTCATCTTTTGCAGCAATAACAGCACGTGAATTAGCTGCAGAAATTATTTTTTGATAATCCACTTCTTTAACTGTAAAAGGATCCAGTGAAGGTAAAGATGATAGTCGTTCAGAAAATCCCGAAACAAGAATAAATCCTCCAAACTCTGGCAACGGATCTAATTGTTCTAGATAGTTCAATAGTGTAATAGATCCTAAGCTATGTGCTACAAAATAAGTATTGGTATCTAAATTCTTTATTTTGTTAGCCAATGTTTCCAACCATCCTTCTTTCTTTGGGTCAGACGAATTTGGCATGTGAAGAACCGAAACTTGATGATCATCTGCTATTAATTTTTCTTTTAACCATGGGAACCAATGACTAGATGGTGAAGCTCCGTATCCATGGATAATATGTATCTGCTTTCCCATTGCTACTCTCCCCTTCTTTTATAGATATAAAAATAGTATATTACTAACCTAAACCTATATGATAGGACAAATACTTGAATAAGCAGTTAAAAGTTTTTTTGAAGGAAGATTCTTTTTTGGTGCTGATAATTGTGATTATGGTAACTAAGTTTGCATGCGATATACATTTTTCATCTCATTTTTTTACTGTGTAATAATTCTCTTAGGATATTAGCCTAGGACCCGTACCATCTCTGCTTGCATACCTCTTTGGCCATTCACTACTACAAAAGTAACCTTTTGCCCTTCTTTTAAGCTTTTAATAACAACCCCTTCAGTTCCTTTAGTCCGTTCAATAGCTGTAAAATGGACAAAAAGATCAGGTCCACTTTCTGGTGTAATAAAGCCAAATCCTTTCTCATCATTGAACCACTTAACTGTTCCAAATTGTCTTTCTGCCATATAAATCTTCCTCCTAAAGTATAAGTATTTTTTTGTTCTTATAATGTGCTTTATGTTAACTACAAATGTATACGATATACATGTTAATTTTCTAGGATGTACACTTTAGTGATTACTGATAAACGTTTAGTTTTAGTAGTTCCTCTAAGTAATTAGATAATGATTTTAAATGGTTTCCAACGTAAGCACCTGTTTTTGATTCAATAATTTCTGCTGCAGGTACCATTGACAATTGCGCTGCCGAAACAATTTTATCAGGATGATTATGTATAAGATGATTCAATCCACTTGATACAGATTCTATATATTCTTCTTTCTTACCTTCCATAACAAGATTAAATGTGTTTTCTAAGAGAGAAGGTTCAACATGAATGTTTTTTTTCTGTTTAGTTGCAAAGTTAATTAGTTGATTCATAGTACCTTCTACGGTGTTTGGATTAGTGAAGACTAAGATTTGGGGCTCACCTTTTTCACAGATTGAATGAAATAAAGGATCATCAATTTTAATAATAGGAATTGAGTAGGCAAGTTTATCTTGTTCGATATTAGCTGTAAAAAAGGTACATGTAATCAAAATAGCGTCTACGTGACAACTTGATATCCATTCTAACGTATCTTTAATTTTCTTTTGTGCTACTTCTTTTGTAAAGTTAGAATCCATTTTAATACGATCTAAGCCAGGATCTACGAAATGAATTAATTCAATGTTGTAGGGTTTTAGAGCTTTTTCGATATGTTCAATATTAGAGTGATGAGCATGGAAACAACCTAATCTTTTTTTCATTAAATAACCACCTTAAGTATTTTAAATAACATAAATTAAATTTAACACAAAATGGTATTTTTATATTGTTTAATTGAAAAAATCTTATCAATAAATGCCATGATTTTGGTTCTTATAATCTCCATTATGTTAACTAAACATGTATATCCTTTACAGCCTGAAAACAAAAAAAACTCCCTGCCATCTGGGGAGTTTTTTCTGTTTTACATATCAATACTTATCAGGTGATGATTGATTCATCTTGAGTAGTTAGCTCAATAAACAAATTTTTATTCATCATAGATAGTTTCAATAGAATAAGTTATACAATCGGTTTATAAATTATAAACATATGACAACTTAGATTGAAATAAAAAAGGAGGTTATAATGTATGTCCCAAACTACCATTCCCAGGACTGCTGTGCGTGGTACAGCTTCTGGAGTTATCTTCATGGCTTTTTTTGGCACTCTTTGGGCAGGAATTGGAATTAGAGGAATGCAAGGGTGGGAATTTCCTGTACTTATCACCCTATCTTTATTAATTGGAGTCATATTGTTTATCAGTGCAATTGCATTAATAAAGAATTCCCGTCAATTAACCAATGAAGTAATTAAAAAGGATGGGGATCGTTGGAGAAAAAAGAATAGATGGTTCGGTATTATTTTCAGTTTAGAAGGTCTTTTTATTGCTATTGCTGCTTTTATTTGCGTATCTACTAATCACTTAAATTTGTTTGTTCCTGTTATGGCCCTTATTGTCGGTGCTCATTTTTTCCCTCTAGCATCCCTGTTTCAAGTTCCAATTTATTATGTTACGGGGACACTTCTTTGCTTACTTGCAACTATTGTCATGTTAACTTTTCCTGTGAAAATAATAATAAGCGATCATCAAATCATGGCATGGTGGGTATCTATAGGTTTTTGCTCAGCTCTAATATTATGGGGAACTGGAGTAATAGTTTGCCTTAGAGGATTTAGGCTGCTTAGTATGGCCCAGAATGGAGCTGAAAATAATAAAGTATCTACCCGATTATAATGTACTTTTTACTACCAATAATTCACACTAAATATTAGACAAGAAAGGGCATAGCAAGAGGAAAGACAGAAACAACAAAGTATGTAAGAAAAATCTTAGGAAGCTTTTGATGATTAGCTTCAAAGTAAATGCAATGAAACCTAAATGACCAAAAGATAGAAAAAGCCCTTTCTTTGTGAAAAGGGCTTTTTAGTACGTTATTGTCGATAACACTCATCATGGTAAGTAGGTTTTATACTATCTATAAAAACGAAAAAGCACAGACCACTATATATAGTTTATGCTTTGGGCTAAGGAATAACACTAAAGGAAAGATTGTCTAATAATACATTAACAATTTAACGCTTTAAAGCAAAGAGTTAAATTGTTCCATATTATATCCTCGTTATTTAAGTAAACAATAAATTAGCTTATAAAAAATATGAATTTTATTTACTCTATCTGACGACAATTATGAACTTGTTCTTCAAAATAAATAGTAGTTAAAAGGTTTTATGAATCAATTAATGATATAGATTTTCCATATGCTCTTCTTTTTGCTATCTATAAAATTACTCCATCTTTCTCCTTGGTTAATATAATCATTAAACGTAGCATTCTTCATTACAATATGACCTCCACATTTATCTGCCAATTGTTTAGCAGACTCTTCGTCAATGGGAAATGCTAACGATTCATCATTAGTAAATTCGTAACTGGATACCTCTTTCTTTTTTACGTTCTTATACGAATGATATACGTAATATAATTTACCTAACTTTATAAAATAGTATGGATACTCTCTGTTAGGCAACTTACTTCCCTCCATTTCTACATCCTTCAATTGCTTTATAAGTCACTATTACTATCTTACTTGGACTTAAAAAGGTAAAATCCTTCTATGTCAAAGATTTTCCTTTTTCATATGTGCCGGAAAGTTCTATTATGTTAACTAACTTTGCTCGTCTTATAAAAGACTTCTTTGACAGGAATCTAATTATCTTATAACGAATTACTAAAAAGAAAAAAAGGGGGAAATTAATTGATTGTAAAAATCAGAGAATACGAATTACCTCATGCAGATTCCGGGCCTTATGGAATTACCTTGGGAAAAGACGGCGCACTTTGGTTTACCCAACATAAAACCAATCAAATTGGGCGAATGACTGTAGGAGGTAAGGTGAAACATTTTAATGTCCCTACTATTAATGCAGGGGCGCTATCCATCACTTCTACAACTCAGGGGGACATTTGGTTTGCGGAAAATAAAGCTAATAAAATTGGAAAACTAACAATAACAGGAGAGATTATGGAATATGTCCTACCTAACCCAGATTCAGCACCTTTTGGAATAACTGAAGGACACAACGGAGACATTTGGTTTACAGAAATGAATGGAAATAGAATAGGACGAATTTTACCATCAGGTGAAATAATCGAACATGACCTACCTCGGCCTGGTTCCTACCCTTCTTTTATTGTGGCAGGTTCTGATAATGCTCTATGGTTTACTCTAAATCAAAGTAATCAAATAGGACGTATTACGCTAGAAGGAGACGTGACTACATATAATTTACCGACGGAAAAGGCTGGTCCTGTAGGCATTACGAATGGACCAGATGGTGCACTTTGGTTTGTAGAAATTAACGGCAATAAGATTGGAAGAATTACTATTTCTGGGGTTATAAGCGAGTATCCTATTCCTACTCCGAATGCCCGTCCACATGCAATCGTAACGGGTCCCGATGATGCTTTATGGTTTACTGAATGGGGAAGCAATCAAATCGGTCGTATTACAGTGAATGGGAAAATTACGGAATATCCTATTCCTACAAAGAAGGCGGAACCACATGGTATTGTAGTCGGATCTGATAAAGCCTTATGGTTCGCAGAGGAATGTAATAAGTTAGGTCGATTGAGTTTTGGCCAAAAATCATGAGAGGCAGTGAATATTTATGGAATCAAATAAAGCACACGGCCCAAATCCTACAGATAAATATCCTATTAAAGGAAATAATGTTGTACAATTCATTAAAAATACAACAACTAGGCCAAATATCATTGTAGGCGATTATTCTTATTACGATGCAAGAAACGGAGAATCCTTTGAAGATCAAGTATTGTACCATTATGATTTTTTTGGTGATCGACTTGTTATAGGGAAATTTTGTGCCATAGCCCCCGGCGTAACGTTTATTATGAATGGAGCTAATCATAGGATGGATGGCATCTCAACGTATCCGTTTAATATTTTTGGAGAAGGTTGGGAGAAACACACACCCATGTTAAATCAATTGCCGTTTAAAGGAGATACGATAATTGGAAACGATGTCTGGGTTGGGATGGATACGGTCATTATGCCTGGGATTAATATAGGTGATGGTGCCATTGTAGCAGCCAAATCAGTTATTACAAAGGATGTAGAACCCTACACGATTGTTGGAGGAAATCCTGCACAGAAAATCAAAGAACGTTTCCCAGAACAAATTATTAATAAATTACTAGAAATTCAATGGTGGGATTTAAATATTGAGATTATTTCTGACCATATTGATGTAATAGTAAATGGAGAAATAGAGAAGCTAGAAAAATTAAAAAATCACAATTAAGAGAAGACAACTATCTATATATAATTTCTATAAGGTTAACTACAATGCGTAGGGTACACTGAGGAGAAAACACAGAGGTTATTTGGTAAATAAAGAGAATTGTATCATGAGGAGGGGATTGAATTGAAACTGCTACAAATCAGACTATTAGTTAATGATTTTAAAAAGAGTACTGAATTCTATAGGGATCTGTTAGGAATTCCAATAAGTTGGTATGAGGAAGAAATGGAGTATGCACTTTTCAATAATGGAGAAACGAAAATCGAGCTTTTATCTCAAAATGCCATGGCAGAAGTGATTGGAAAGGAAAATAGGTCTTTAGACGGCGAATCTCAATCAAACTTTTTACTTCAATTTGAAGTAGAGAACGTAGATAAGACCTATAATTATTTAAGAGAAAATGGGATTGAATTTGTTACTGAACCACACGATCGTAAAGAATGGAGATCACGTATTGCACATTTTCGGGATCCAGATAAGAATCTTATTGAAATATATAAAATGCTGTAATTAACCAGGAAATTTTCATACTCATTGTAACTCTGTTTCGATTTATTTGAACAGAGTTATTTGTGCTTCTACCCATAATTGTGATTATGGTGCGACAAGAAGTCGCTTTCTTACAGTGTAGCTAACGCTACTCATCTAGACGCAGAGATGATCTCCATCCGAAACGGCATTCTTGGTAACGAGTCTGTCGGTTGCATGAGGAAATGT
>Ga0164306_10000289_pt1 | contig 19614 bp, 19 predicted proteins | sample Whisoiple_242_MG_FD_110213 | JGI IMG/M metagenome (GOLD analysis project Ga0164306, IMG submission 110213) | Soil microbial communities amended with fresh organic matter from upstate New York, USA - Whitman soil sample_242_MG | ecosystem: Environmental > Terrestrial > Soil > Unclassified >... | reverse complement strand
GCGAAGATGAAAACGCGCCGATAGAATTGAAGTCCAAGCCGCAGGGCAGCGAGAAAGAGTCTGTGAATGACCAGTAGAGCGTGTTCATAAATGTGGCTTTCCTTTACGACCATTCGTCATCCCGAACCCCGTCCACGAGGGCGCGCTTCCGCCGGCGCCCGAGTAGGGGTGAGGGGCCTTGCGTTACGAACTAACAAACAAAAGGTCCCTCGGGCCTGCGCGCACAATGAAGAAGACTGGTGCTCGCTTGTGGCCCTGGGGATGACGATTGTTTTTGAGAAATGATAGTTTTGAAACACCCAACGCAATATGTCTTCGCCGCGTGACATCTCGCCCGTCTTTGTTGAAGGCCTGGATATTTCCGCTTACGGCATTGCGCGCAGCGTGGGCCGGCACGGCGTTCCGGTTTATGCGCTCAATGACAAGCTGCGCGATCCCCTGCGCTACTCGAAATATGTCCGCGAATGTTTTGTTTATCCTGACGATCCCAGCCAGCCACGCGCATATGCCGGTGACAGCGTCGCCAATGAAGACGTGTTGTGCCGCCTGATGCTGGAGTGGAGTGGACGTTTCGCGCATAAGCCGGTCCTGTTTGCGACCTCGGACTGGTTTGCCCGTTTCTTGTCGAATCGTCAGGCAGAGCTGAAGGACCGTTTTCTGTTTCACTGGGCGCCGCCCGCGCTTTTCACCACCATCGTGGACAAAGGATCGATGGTCCGATTCTGCGAGCGCACCGGAATAAAAGTTCCGCGCACACACATTACTCGCCCGGAAGACGACATGGCGCAGGTGGCGCGCGGCTTTGTCTATCCATCATTAATAAAGCCGGTCCATCGTTATACCGCAGGCTTCCCGGTGGAGTCGGCCAAGGTGCTGGTGGCGCAGAATGCGCGGGAAGCGCAGGATTTTTTTGCCCGCTATCCGCAGATGAAGGGCGCAACCTTGATGCAGGAGTTGATTGAAGGCGCTGACGACCAGGTCTTCCAATACACCGCGCTGGTCAACACCCAGGGTGAGATCGCGGCCTGGTCCACGGTGCGCAAATTGCGGCAGTATCCGGCGGGATACGGCAGCATGTGCTACGGGCAGACGGAGTACAACGAGGCCCTGGCGCTCGCGGGGCGCAAGTTGATTCTGGCGCTGGGATATCGCGGGCTGGGATCGCTGGAGTTCAAGTACCGGCAGAAAGACAGCGGCTACTACTTCATTGAGATGAACACGCGCCTGCCCTGGTACAACGGGCTGTTTGCCGACGCAGGCGTGAACCTTCCTTACCTGGCCTATCTCGATCTGGCGAGCGGGCTTTCCGCTCACAATGCAACCGGCTTTGCACCGCCGCAACAGCGCGACGGCACAACCTGGGTTGGTTATCACAACTATGCCGCCTGCTTCCGCGATATAAAGAGGACGAACCCCATCAGCCGAATGACGTTTCTCGGCCACGTCGCCCGGGCAAAATCCTACGGCTGGTGGAACTGGGCCGATCCCAAGCCGTTCCTGGCTTCTGGAGTTCTGGCCGCGCGCCGCGCCGTGGGAAAAATTCTGCGCAAAACAGGACTGCGGTAGACGCTTTACTCCGGCGCGTTACGCGCGCGCAGCAAGGCCTCTGTTTCTATGATTCGCGTATTTCCGCGTTGATTCGCGGCCCAATTATTTTGATCCGCCTTTATCCGCGCAGGTCCGCGGTAAGTCCCTTTTCTGATCAGTGTTATCAGTGCAAATCAGTGGTGAGCTATTTCCCGTTGCCGCGCGGAGCAGGGTCCTTTGGCACAAGCTGGATTTCAAAAATCTTCGGCCACAGCTTGCCGGTCACGAAGAGGCGCTTGTGCGCTGCATCGTAGGCGATCCCGTTCAGCACCGCGTCTTCTCTGCGGCGAAAGACCGGGCTGAGCAGGCCGGTAAGGTCAATCCAGCCCACCACCTTGCCGCTCGCCGGGGAAATGCGGGCAATGCGGTCAGTCTGCCAGACGTTGGCAAAGAGTTCGCCTTCCACAAATTCCAGTTCATTCAACTGATCAATGGGCGTAGCGCCATCGCGGACGGTGAAGCGCCGTTTCTCCTTAAACGTGGCGGCATCCAGAACGCGGATATCGGCCGTGCCATCACTCATGAAAATCTCGTTGCCGTGCGAGGTGAGCCCCCAGCCTTCACCGGGATAGGAAAACTGGCGCAGCAGTTTGAAGTCGGCCAGGTTATAGACAAAGCCAACGTGCGATTGCCACGTGAGCTGAAAAATTTTATTCCCGGCGATGGCGATGCCTTCGCCAAAGAATTCGCTGCTCAGGTCCGCGTGCTGCACCACCTCGCCGGTTTCCAGTTGCACCTTGCGCAGTTGCGACCGGCCATTGAGTCCCGTGCCTTCATAGAGAAAGCCATCACGATAGACCAGCCCCTGAGTAAAAGCGGCCGGGTCATGCGGGAAGGCGTTAACGGCCTTGAACGTATATTCGCGCGGCCGTGGCGAGCCAGCCTCGTGGGGTGATTGGCCGATGATGGATGGCCACGACATGATTAAAAGAAATGCGAGTATCAAACGTCGGCGAATCAGGCGCATATCGCTTTCTGCATGCAGCGATGATAGCCGAACCGATGACGGGCGGGCGATATTGGTCCGAAGTTAAAAATCAGATTCGTGATAGCGCAAGCGATTTAGGCCAACCGCTTCGCGCTTCCGCGATTGCTTACGCGGCAGTCTGCAGAAACTGCCTGACTTCAGACCACAGCTCTTTTTCATGCCCCACGGCGAGGTGCCCGCCCCTGGGAAAGCCGAGAAACCGTGCTCCTGGAATATTCTCCGCCGTATAACGAGCGCCAGGGTAGGTGTTGTACAGGCAATCCTCGATGCTGGATACCAGCGTGGGGACCTGCAAGTGTTCCAGGTCATATCGCGGCAGGGACCGGGCAATGGCCGTCTCGTTCTGCAAGCCCTTTTTGCGCCGGCTGATTGGCTCGATATGGCTCAGAAACTCGGTGACGCGCGCCTGTTCCTCCGCGCCGGCCTGCTCTACGTCTTCCGGCGGCGTGCCGAGAACGGTCTTGAACATGGTGTTACGCGCCAGCTTTGACATGACCCAGAAAATGAAGTCAGAGCTGATCGCCATGTTGATCAAAAATTCCCGCAATGCCGAGGGAGTTGGGCCTGCGGGGACGCCGCTAAACACCAGAGGAACTGCGAGCACCAGCGCCGTACAGCGCGACGGGTGCCGCAGGCAGAGCTGCATGGCCGAGGGAGCCCCGGCGGAAACGCCCACCACCGCAACCTTCTTGAGCTGCAAAGCGTCGAGCAGACTGGCGTGGGCATCGGCTTGTGCCATGGGTGAAGCATCCTGGGGCAGCGGCGTGCGCAGATAACCGAAGCGCGACGGAGCGATTACGCGGAAGCCGGCATCAATCAGAGGACGGGCGAATTCCAGTCCCTGATCGAAGCCGCCGCCTGCCCCGTGAATCACGAAGATGGGAGCGCCCGTTCCAACATCGGCATATTCGATCAGGCCGGACGGGGTGGTCACCAGCTTGCTTCCTGAAGCAACCCGCGCCCTGGCGGCTTTCAGATCGCGACGGTAACGGCGGTAGACCAGGGCCCCTGCTACAGCGAGCGATGCGGGAACAGCGGCGAGAAGCGCAAGAGAAATTGTCCGTTTTGCAGATTGTGATTTCATAAATCGCCCCGGCTGAATCACTTCCATTGAAAAGGGTTAGAGCGCGCGGGGCTATGACGGCCGTCACATCTGGTTGGGAGAGCAATATGTATGCTAACCATGGAGTAACAGGTTCGTGAGACACACGCGAATCGTCGTAACCCATTATGGCGGGCCCGATGCGCTGCAGGTGGTCCAGGAAGAATGCCCTGAGCCGAAGCGTGGTGAAGTGCGTGTGCGAGTGCTGGCCGCGGGCGTCTCCTTGCCGGACATCATGGCGCGCCAGGGCATTCATCCGGAAACCCCCGCGGTGCCCTTCACGCCGGGTTGGGACCTGGTTGGCGTGGTGGACCGGCTTGGCGACGGCGTCGTTGGAAGCAAACCAGGAAGCAAACCAGAAAGCAAACCGGGAATCGAACCAGGCCAGATGGTTGCCGCGCTGCCGATCCACGGCGCGTACGCGGAGTTCGTCTGCCTGCCGCAACGTGAGCTGGTTCCCGTGCCATCCGGGTTGGACGCCGCTGAAGCTGTCAGCCTCGGCCTGAACTACGTCACGGCGTACCAGATGCTGCATCGTTCCGCCAAGGTCAAACCGGGCCAGCGCGTGCTGGTCCACGGCGCGGCGGGCGGGGTTGGCACGGCGCTCCTGCAACTGGGACGGCTCGCCGGGCTGGAGATGTACGGCACCTGTTCGTCGCGAAGTGCGCCGGCCGTGGCCGAGCTAGGCGGTGTCCCAATCGATTACCAACATCAGGACTACGTGAAGGAAATTCACCGCCTCACGGGCCAGGGCGTGGACGCTGTCTTTGACCCAATCGGCGGCGCGCACCTCTGGCATTCCCGCGCGGTCCTCCGTCCGGGCGGGAGAGTGGTGGGTTATGGCAATACAACCGCGCTACGCGGGGAAGGATTGGCTTCAGAACGTGCAGGCCGCCGCAATCGACTTCATGGGATCCCCATCTACGCGTTGTATATCGCTGGCGGCTGGCTTCTTCCGGGCCGGAAACGGATCGTTCCTTACAGCATCCAGACGCTCAAACGGCTGAGGCCGGCATTGTTTCGGCAGGACCTGATCGCCCTGCTCGACCTCCTGCAACAGCAGAAGATCAAGCCGCTCATCGCGCGGCGATTTCCTCTTGCCGAGGCACGACAAGCGCAGGAGCTGCTGGGCAAGGGAGGCGTGACCGGCAAGATCGTGCTGGTGTGCAACGCGTCATCGCGTGGGGCGGGAGCGGCGTAACAGCGGCAGGAGCGAACCGCAATTCACGCCGTCTCTGGTGGGCAGATGTTCACTGAATCGGTTGCGCGAAGACCAGCCGGTGCCCGTTCAAGTCCATCACGTCAAACTCCATCATCCCGTAGTCTTGCGGGCAGAGCGGGCGCGAGATCGTGACTCCCGGCAGGGCCGAATACTCCGCGTAGAGCGCTTTCACGTCGTCGGTAACGATGTATACATTCCACGCTGCGCGCTTCCGCCGTCCGGGATCCTCCGGCGCGGCATACCCGGGCTGTTGCTGAAGAAATATCTCGACGTCATCGCGGCGCAGAATCGCAAATCCGGGCGGATAGTATTCGGGTTCGAACCCGAGTTGCTTGTACCACTCCATCGCCGGCTCAATGTTGCCGACCAGAAATACCGTAGTTGAGTTGCGCAGCCTGGCGCGACCCGTTGCCGGCGTCGCTTGTTCCGCGTTTGCCATGGCGGAAGCATATCACCGTAAAAGCGACGATGATGAATGATGATGAATTCTGCACCACCAGACCGCCTTAACTTCGGCAAGGCTGTTATTGCCGGCTAGTCGATTGCCGCCGTTCCAGGCGCTGCAACACTCGCCGCAATCGGCCACATCTACTGAACGCCCACTTTAGCCGAAGCCTCTGCCGCGTCAGCGCGTGCGGTAAGACGGCGCAATTCATCTACCAAGGTCTCGGCCGATTGTCGGAGAGCTTTTTGTGATGTCAGAAGTTTGAGACCGAAGGGTGATCCCAACATCCCCCACCTGAGAGGCATGTTGTATCCATATACCAGGTTCGAGGAAGCCAGGGTCATCCTCACTTCAGCTTGGGGAACAAAATGTTGGTCCTTGAAATCCTGGCCGGAGTGCATGGATACCGCCACGTCAATCAGCAGGTCGGCGCCTTCGGAGCTGGGCAATAGCTTATAACGCCCCCACTTCTGCATTGCGGCGTAAAACATCTTGTAAAAATCACTGGGCGCTTTCGCGCTCATTGCGCTTGTCTTGTCCTGCACCTCGGCGATAAATACCGTCTTGACGCGGCTGAAGGGTGCAGGCGCCGGCGGTTGGGTTCTTTCATCTCCCTGGATTGTCAGCTTGATGCCGGCCGGGATTTCTTCAGGGGAGATCTGCCTCACCAGAGTATCGATTGCCTGTCGAAGGTTCTTTTCCACGTTTCTTTGCAGGCGTGCTGATTTCACCTTTACGCTATAAGGTCCCCGTAGAAACCTGCCCTTGTTATCAAGGATATTCAGGTAAATGTAATAGTCTGGAGACAGCTTGTCGGGGGAAGAGTACTCGGATTCGACATTCTGTATTTCGAATATCTGGTCCGCCAGCGCAGGGTCGTTCACGAGTTGGAATTCCCCTGACCTCTTGAGCGCGGCATACAAGGCGTTATAACCCTCGCTTCCAGAAGAATGAGGGGCCGAAACAAACACACGGGAACGGACATCAACCGGCCCTGCCGCTTCCGTTGTGGAAAGGAACCGGCCGGGCGGCAGCACATGGACGGGCTCTTCTTCTTGTGCTCTCAGCAGTGGTGATGCGGCCACCATCAACAAAAGGCAGATTAGTCTCAGCCTTCGAGCTGTGAATCTGCAAATCTCAGCTCCGCGCGCATTCGGTTGAGGGTTCAAAGGATTGAATTTTTTCCGCGCACAGATCGACGGCATCATCTCTCCAGTCATGCAGGATACGCTGCATGCATTCTCGGTCCAGATGAACGGAGGCTAACCAAATATTTGCGAACCTGCGTAAAGAATGTTGGTGGCTCCGATAGACTTCTTAACCTTCGCCGCCAGGAGAAATCACGCGGTTTCCGTGAGGGGTATTGGCCGGCCCTGGTAGACGATTTTTCGAACTCTTATAGCCGCGCAGGGTCAGCAAAGCAGCTTTTGACCATCTAATTTCTTGCCGTGTTGGCAATTCACCGCGGCAACTCACCTCTCCGTGCGCCTGACGCGCCTAAGATTTTCGGCCTTCCTGATGCAAACACTGCGCATTTCCCCAGGCGCGTCTTTCTGGAGTGGGCAGACGTCGAAGTCTCCGAAAACTGCGTACTCGTCTGCCATCTGAATGAAATTGTCGTCGTTTCCCCTTGTCAATACTTTGTAGAGCGGTTCGGCGCCCCGCACGACCCTGAGAAGGCGATGCGTACGCACAGGCCAGAGGACCTCTTGAGCGTCTCCGGTGTAGACGGTGAATCGCGCATGCACACGAAAGCACGCGCCGTATGACGACTCGTCGCAACGCTCTTCAGGAGTGGCAGGGCTGCCCAGAACTCTTGCAATCAGAATGAAACCCAGAACCACGGGCAATTTTCGCAAGAGGAACATGCGACCACTTTACGCCCATTCCCACGCGAGTTCCACGATTGTTGGCTGGGCAACAGCCGACTTCATTAGCTCTTGCACAATGCTGATTTTGTAAGGCTGCGTTCGCTTGCTAGTGCCCGTCAGAACAATCTCAGGTGTTAATTACAGTAGAAATTAAACAACACTAATAATTAGGAACAGCAGCTCTGCTGGAAACTCAATTCCAAGTTCACTCATCCTACTGGCTCGAAGGACCAGAGTTGACAACTAGATTTGTCTCCTGTGGTTCCTCGGGTCGATGCCTTTTAGCGGGGTGAAGTTAGAAAGGCGCCGCTTCACCGCTTGTTCAATAGCGCCGCTTTGGGGACCATTATGAACATGAATCGAAATTGCACACGGGCCGCCCTGATTCTGTTTTTTACCATCACAGTTAGCGTTTCAATGATTGCGCAGAGTTCCAAAAACATTCCGCGTCTCGCTGCCAGCGCCAGCGTTGGGCTGGACGACGATGATAAGGACAAGAATCAACGTCAGGATTGCTGCCTGCAGACAGCTACCGGCGAGCCGGGCTGGACGCTCGTAAGCGCGCCCCAGGGGGTGCAAACGCCCCATGCCGCCGTAATTTTAACGCCGCCCAATGGCCTTTATGCGCCGGCCCTTCCCGGTTCTGCCTGGGTCGGTCCAACCGCGGGCAGCGGCCTTGACGACCTGCCGGTAGGCAACTACGTTTACGAATTCAAGTTTTGCCTCTGCCATGCGAACCACCACCAAATTCATCATCTGTCGCTTTTGTTTTTTTCAGATAATCCCACCGTCTCGGTTACCCTGAATGGCGGCCCCAGCCTTATTGCCCCCACGCCGTCGGTCAGCTTTACCAATCCTCCCGGACCGTTTCCGGTGATGTTTCCAGGGACGGCCGAACCTCATGGTGTTGGCAAATTCCGTCCCTGCCCGGAGGTAAACACACTGGCAATTACGGTGGATAACGAAGGTGGTCCTACAGGATTGGACGCAATTCTCAGCATCAGCGGAGCAATTGCCGGCACTGACGGCCATTGCAACTGCAAAGATTAGGCATTCAGGCTGCCGCTTCTTTTGGGTGCGGAATTGTTCTTGTTTCCGGACCGACAATCCGGGTGTTTTCGCATGGGCGGAGGGCCGGCTGCCGGCGCTTCTACGCTCTCCGCTCGTCTTTGGTTCGATGCGAAAGGCTTTCTCTTCTCGAAATCACTTGCCCGTTTTCTGTATAACGCTCAGTACCGTGACGATCCGTTCCCCCGGGTCTGAAAAAAGAAATTTCTCGGGAGCGGATGGCACGTAGAAGGCGGACAAGTCGCCGTCAAGGTGAAGGCCTTCGGAGCAATGAAGCTTGTTCACCATGAAAGTCGCCAAATCAAACAGCGTTACGGGCTCACTGCTCACAACCAGATGGACAAGCTTTCGATTGGATTGATCGACCCCGATGGCGGTGCGACGATAGGACCAATTGGACCGGGCCTGGAAACTCTGGTTGATCTTGCCCGCGCTGGCAAGTTGCGGACCGGATTGCGTGGCGGCAATGATGTGCCGGCTCTCCCGCCAATTGCGTACAGGCACGATGGAGGCCATGCCGTCATCAGAAATCTGGAATACCGCGCTGTCCCATGAAAAGTTCCCCCGCGCGGGCCCGCTCTCCGACCTGGTGTTCGCGTCGTGCAGTTTTCCTTTGGGCGAAATCAGCAAACCGAGCGGACGATTGTCTGTGCCGTAAATCCCGGCGTTTGTCACCAGGAGAGGCTTCATGCCCGCGCGCGATAAATTGCCGGCCACCTCGGGAAATGATTTTCTCTGGCCATCATCCGAGGTCGTAAAGACAATTTCCTGGGACTGCAAATGAATGTCCGCCACCGCGTATAGGTGCCCCTGGAACGATATACATCTTAGAGAAAGCGAGCGGTCCAACGTTGAAACACAGGTCGCGGCTCCGGGCGCTGCGCTGGAGCGCTGCCCTTTCTGCACATTCGCGAACAATCCACGGGGATTGAACAGAACAATATGGACCACAAGAATGACGGGCAGGAATGCAACAAGCGAATAAAACCACAGACGCCTGTTGGCGGGTTCGCGTGCTCGTTCAAGCCAATTATTTTTGACCCAGTTCTCCAAGGACATTCTCATCTCCGATGATGAACAACTTCTTGCCGGCTAGAACTGTCATAAGGAAATTCTCCCGTGCCTTTTTTCGGAACTCCTTCACCGAATAAACTGTGGAATTGATTTCTCGATTCAGGATTCTCTGTTTCGAACTTTCATGGCAGGGCAGGCGCCAGAAAGGCAGCTTTTATGGATTTGACTTATTGGTGTAATGGCGATGTTACGCTAGTAATCGCGAGTTTACGGGCTAGTGTCGGTGAGCCGATCCAGCGACTCAAGGAGCCACTTATCTGATGGGTCGTCCTCGTTCGATTTCCAAACGACCTTTCCGTTGCGGTTGACCATTGCCCAGCGTGCTCCGATTTTCACCTCGGCAAGGCCATGCGAAAACGATGTCGCGTAATCGAACTGAGGCTCTATCAGAAATGCGCCGTCTTGCCCGATGTATCCCCACTTCTCCGCTATTCGTGCTGGAGCCAGGCCGTCACCGAATTCAAACACCGATCCGAATTGTGGGGCTATTACCCATTGGCCTGTCTTATTAATGAATCCCCACTTCCCACCACTCTGAACGGGTGCTAATCCGTCTTGGAATCCCCAAGCCAGTTCAAACTGGAATGCGATTACTACTTTTCCGGTGTGATCAATAAAACCCCATTTATTCCCTTTGGAAACAGGAGCTAGACCCTCAGAAAAATCATCAGCTTGCCAGAAGATGAAAGGGATAGCAACATTGTCCTCTTTGTCTATAAAACCAATCTTCCCATCCTTCTTAACACAAGTCACACCTTCGTGAAAATTGCAGGATGGATCCTCATAAACATCAGGGATTATCAAGTTGCCGGTCTTATCGATGTAGCCTACGCGAGTTGGTGTAGTCCACACTTTCGCCATTCCCTCAGAGAACTCGCTTGTCCCGAAGAATCTCGGGAATACGGCTAGTTTACCTGTCACGTCGATGTAGCCGTTGCGCTGTTCTTGCTCCACGAAGGCCAGCCCATCGGAGAAGTTCCCAGAGTTAAGAAAGTCGTATTTTGGCGCGATTGAGAATTCACCAGCAGCGTTTATGTATCCGCACCTGTCACCAATCTCCGCCTTCGCGAGGCCATCTCTGAATTCACCAGCGTATTGGAATTTGAAAGGGATTCTGACAAGACCGCCCGAATCAATGTATCCATACGTGCTTCCCTGCTTCACGGGGAAGAGGTGAGGTTCACCATCTTGTGCCACGCATACAACGACTGCGATCAATAGCAGAGCGAATGCGCGTATCACGCTGAAAACACTGATTTCACGTCTTACAGGCACCCTGTCCATACGGCATGATTTTAACCCACGTCCGGATTACTGGCGATATCAAGCCTTTACACCAACGACCTGACAGACCGGACGAAACGTGCCAGATTGGGAATGTTTGCAAGCCCTTGAAATGATGACGATTTGAATGGGTCGGCCGGCGCAGACGATTTTTCGAACCAGCGTTTTCAGCTGTTTAAAACTGAAGTGAATTATTTGGGCGGCCCTAGCAGACGACTTTCGAACTTTCATGGCAGGGCAGGCGCCAGAAAAGGCGTCTTTGAGCGCTTGACTATTGGTGTAATGACGATGTTTCGCCAATTACACAGCGTCGGTCCATCTGACTTGCACGGGACGCTTAACGCCTTTGGCATACTCCCCGCTTCCGATTCGCTCGAACGAGCCGTGCTGAATGGCGCACACCGCCGTGTCCGTTGTCAACGCTGAATCAAGAATAGACCGAATCTCTTCATGACGCGCTCTGTCCAGCGGAAGCGCCGGATGGGATTCGTGGGTAGCTTTTCCTGAGTGGAACGCGGACTCCCACCTTTTCCAGATGGCCCAATCTTCTTTTGCAAGCTCAAAAATCCGCTGCGAGATCGGCGTCAAGTGGTACAAGTCGGAATATTCGTCATTAGCCTCATCAAAAATGCAATCGTAAAAGTGGGGTAGACCTTTGAAGTTCGCAACGCCCTTACGAGGTCCATCGTAATAGTCCAGAACCGTAAACACTTCCTCATAGCCAGGTTGGAGTTCTGTCACGGTCATGGAAGTATTTTAGCTGAGGAGCAATGTTAACTGTCGCAATCAGGCGTTTACACCAACGACCTGACAGACCGGACGAAACGTGCCAGATGGGAATGCTTGCAAGCACCCGAAACACATAGGACGATCCGAACGAATCGGCCCTAGCAGTCGATTTTCGAACTGGTATTTTCAGCTATTTAAAACAAAAATGAATGTTTTGGTCGGGGCGACAGGATTTGAACCTGTGACCCCCTGCGCCCAAGTTGAGGCGTTTAGCGGGCGTCTGAGCCCGTTGCCGAAATCCTGAGCGAAGCCGAAGGAGCCCTCGGCTAATTGATAATCGGAAAGATTGGTCGGGGCGACAGGATTTGAACCTGTGACCCCCTGCGCCCAAGGCAGGTGCGCTACCAGGCTGCGCTACGCCCCGACATGATTGCTGATGAATTTCATTCTAACCGATTTTTTTGAGTGCCTGGATTCAGGGCTGGGATTTCGGTCCGTTCGCCCGCTTTCCAGCGTTTTGAAGCCAGTGTTTCTGTTTCCGTAATAAAAAACGGCATCAACGAAAAAGATGGGTCTGGAAGGTCCGTAGCTGGAACGTTACGAAAACCAGAAAACTGCGGCTGCAGAAGTCCCGCCATGTCAGGTTTTTAGAGTCATCTTCAGAGGCCGGCGCCGCGGCGGGGAATTTCTGCGACGGGAAAGCGTGTTTCGTAATCCGGTAACAGGAAATCCATTCAGAGGATGAGGAACAATCCTCCTATAAGGCATCCGGGTAATAAAGTGAAAGGTTCCTTCAGGGTAGTTCCAAAATGGGACTTCAGTAAGTCTACTGTTTTTACCTGAGAGTGCTCTAATCAACAGCGCGTCAATCGCCCTCCTCCAATTTCCCATTTTGGGAAAGTTCTGTTCCAGATTCGGAAATTCCCACTAAAGTCAATGGATTGTATGGGATAGAGAATGTGCGGTAGAAACTGACAGCTTAGTAATTTTTGCACACCAAGGAGAGAACTCAATGCAGAATATTTTCGCCAAGATGTTGATACTAGGGGTATTACTGTTAAGCGCCAGCGTGGCATTGCCGGTTGAAGGCGCGAGATTCGATGGTGGGAACCCAACGCCGACCTGCCTTCCAACTCCCCAGAACCCGAACTGTCCTCTTTAAGGTTTTAAGGCACTGAAGTAATGTGGGAAGACATAGCTGCTTGCTGGGAAAAGGCTTGTGTGCCGGTTAATCAGGCAGTATTCTTTACGTGCTATGTCTGGGCGGTTGATCATTCACGATTTGTGGATCGGAAGCATTGTTTTGCAGGTAGCGTTAGCGGTGGCACTGCTGGCGAAGAGAACCTGGCAAAACTTTCCCGCTTTCGCCGCCTACATTTTCTTTTGCCTGTTTGAGGCGGGCGTCACGTATGCGCTATTCGGGAATAAGGTAGCGTATTTCTGGGCTTTTTGGACTTGTGAAACGATCGGGATCGTTCTGGGGCTTGCGGTGGTGCGGGAGATATTCACGAATGTTTTTTCTCCGCATCCGGCTTTGCGCAAACTGGCCACAATGATTTTCGGCGTCGCGGTAATCGCGCTGGTGTTATTGGCGTGTGCCGTGATCTACGTGCAATCCGCAAACGCCACAGGCATGGTCAATGCGGTCCTGCTGGCTGCGGAGGCGGCGCGCCTGGTGGAAGTTGGACTCATTATGTTCCTGTTCCTTTCTTCCTCTGCTTTCGGGCTGCATTGGCGCCAGAATGTGTTTGGAATAGCCCTGGGACTGGGAATGTTTGCGGCGGTGGATCTGGTCACCGTGACCTTGATCGGCCATGTGGGTGTGACCACGCAGCTGGCGTTCAAACTGGCCCGTGGTGTTTCCTTTTCTGCCAGTCTTTTTATCTGGCTGGGTTACCTGCTGGTGCCGGAACACGCAACCAGCGGCGCAGAGGTCCCCAAGCGGGACCAGTTGGAGCAGTGGAACCAGGCAGTGATGGAGCTAATAAGTAGATGACAATAACCGTAATTGTAATTGCGCTTGCGTTGTGCGCCGTCATGTTGTTTTACATGGCGGTACGCAGCCGCATAAAAAAGGCGGGACAAAGTTTCCGCCCGGTAGACCTTAGCGCTTTTCGCACCCTGATCGACCGGGAAGACGAGCTCTTCATGAAAGAAAAGCTCCCACGCTCGAAGTTCGTTCGGCTCAAACGGCAGCGTATCCGCGTGACCGCGCGTTACGTCGGCAGGATCGCATCCAACGCGTCAGCGGTGTTGCACGCCAGTGCGGCGGTGCGGGTGAGTCCCTTGCCTGAAGTGGCGGCGGCGGCTGCGCAGGTAACGGAACTGGCGGCCCAGATCCGGATTCAGTGCCTGGTGGCGTGGGCCAAGCTGTCTCTGGAATACGCGATGCCTTCACTGCAACTGACGCCGGCGCTGCTTGTGCCGCGGTACCAGACCCTGCGGGAAAATGTGCGTCGCCTGGGCGATTTGCAGACCCAGAGCCAGATTCCTCTGGCTTCCGCGATCTGACCGTTTCTTTTCTTTGACGAAGAGAAAGCCCTGTGCAAAAGCGCAGGGCTTCTTTTCTTTTAACCACAAAGGACACAAAGGAGCACGAAGAGGAAGTCTTCTGATCTGTTGAAAGCAGCGATAAAAGAAGCTTTCGCGAACTTCGCTCGCGGTACAAATCCGAAAAATTCCTTTGTGTTCCTTTGTGTCCTTTGTGGTTGATTTTGCGTTTAGCGTGGTTGAATTTTGCGTTTAGAATACAGCATGCTCCTGCAAGGAATCTTTCCCGCCGTAACCACGCCGTTCTACCCGGACGGAGCGGTCTACTACAAAAAGATTGAACACAATATTGACCGTTATTCGCGCACGCCGATCTCCGGCATGGTGGTGCTGGGTTCCACCGGTGAAGCCGTGATGCTGAGCGATGAGGAACGGCGCGAAGTGCTGCGCGTGACCGCGGAAGTGGCGTCGCCGGAAAAAGTATTGATCGCGGGCACGGGCGCAGAATCGGTGATCGAGACATTGCGCCTGACGGAAATTGCCGCCAAATTGAACTATGACGTGGCCCTGGTGCGCACGCCCCATTTTTACCGTCCGCAGATGAAGCCCGAGGCGCTGCTGGCGTTTTATCGCACAGTGGCGGACCGGTCACCGTTGCCGGTGCTGCTTTACACCGTACCGCCATTTACGGCCTATGATCTGCCGCTGGAAGTGATAACGGCGCTGGCGGAGCATCCGAACATTATTGGGATCAAGGAATCGAGCGGCAACGTGGAGAAAGTGGCTGCCATGGTGCAAGCCGCCAAACACATCAAAAGAAGCGCGACCGTGACGGAAACCCAGCAGGCCGTCACCGCGCGCATGCTGGCTGCCACGGCCAGCGACGAAAGCGGCGGACAACTGGTAAGCGTAAGCCAGTTGAACGGCGGTCCGGAGGTGGCCGTGGCCACGCGGCCGAAGATCAAAACGAGCAACCTCAAAACTAGAACCAGGGAAGTGGGCTTTCAAGTGCTTGTGGGCGCGGCCCATACCCTGCTGGATTCGTTAATGGCCGGAGCCAGCGGCGGGGTGCTTGGGTTTGCCGCCCCGGCGCCGACCATTTGTTTTGAGATACATGCTGCCTGGAAAGACAATGACCTGGAACTGGCCCGGTCAAAGCAGTTGGGGCTGACGCCGGCCACAAAGCGCGTGGTTTCCGAGTTGGGCATTCCGGCGATCAAGTACGCGATGGACCTGAATGGCTATTATGGCGGGCTGCCCCGACTGCCGCTGTTGCCGCCGACAGCGGCGCAGAAAAAAGAGGTCGAAGCGCTGATGGCCTTTTTCCAAAACTAAGTGGTTCCATAGGACCATGGAACGATGGGGCGAATGCGCTTTTATTTGTTCGCCAATTGGCATGATGTTTCTTTACCCAAGTCGGCAGGCTTGGGGTTAAACTATATGGCAGTTCTGAGTACAATTGCCGCTACACTTTATCTTCCGGCGTGAACGATGAGAGTTTTCTAGTCTCTACGCGGTGGGTGCCGGGGCGAGAACCGGCCAGGGGAACCAGCTTAAGCGAGCCGAGGCAAAAATAGTGTTGTCAGCGGGTAAAAAGTTACGCGAGTTGCGCGAGCACATCGGTCTCACATTAAGAGATGTTGAGATTTCAAGCACGTCTTTGTCCGAATCCAGAGGGATTGAAGAGTTCATCATCAACCCCAGCAGGCTGTCTGATATCGAGACCAAAGGGGTGATTCCCAGCATTTACCGTCTGTACGTGCTCTCGGTGATCTATCGCGCGGATTTCACCGAACTGCTCAGGTGGTACGGCGTGGACTTGAACTTTACCGCCGCGGACTTTGCCATCTGCAGCCCGGGCAAGACGCACCGGATAGAAGTCCCGGAAGGACGCGGCAGCGCCTACATCCCGACGAAAATCGATCCTGGATTCGATGCCCGGCGCAGCGTCGACATGGGGCGCATGATCGAGGGCTGGGGCACCGTTCCGCTGCAATACCTGCAGGAAATCGCCAAGAGAAAATATATCTACGCTTACGTGGGTTCGGAAGACCTGACCATGTATCCGCTGCTGCTGCCGGGATCGTTTGTGCAAGTGGACGAGAAGCGGTGCCGCGTGGAAGAAAAGAAGTGGCGGTCAGAGCTGGAACGGCCCATCTATTTTGTGGAAACGCGGGAAGGCCACGTATGCTGCTGGGTCTCAGTGCGGCGCGGGGAAATCATACTGCAATCCCATCCTCTTTCGCCGGTGCCGCCGCGAATCCTGAAGCACCCGCAGGAAGCTGAAGTCCTGGGCCAGGTGGTGGGAGTGGCTATGCGACTTGCGGAGTGGTACGCTCCTGACGAGCCAGAGCCGCCACGGAATCCTGAAGAAGACGTAAGTGAGCCGAAAGAATTGCGTCGCCGTTGACCGGGGCCTTCAGGACAAAAGAGTCAGGCTTAAGAATCTCCTTGACCGTTCCTGAGCGCGCGACGGCTGCCTGATATTCCTGATAAATCTCACGGACCGGGACATGGCTCAGGGCGGCGGCCGTCTCCATGTGGGCGGCGTAAATTGCGTCCTGCGTGGGCCGGTTGCCATAAGCGCGGGCAAAGCCCCAGTGCATGTAACTTCCGTTGCCAGTCTGCAAGGAACAGATATAAGCCAGTTTTTCCAGCAGCGTAGGCAGGGCGTTTAACGTGCGTTTCTTGAAATCTTCAGCAGCTTTGAGCATCATGGCGCGAATCACCTTGAAAAAGGCCCGGTTTCAGACAAGTTTCAGCGCTACGGGCCGGGGTGATTGTCTGACAGAAAACATAGCATAAACACAGGCCGGCGGCAGGATTTTTAGTTTTTGTTCTGAAAATGCAAATTTGGGTACCGTGGTAACCACGAGCCCTGGACGTGGCAATTTCCCGGCGGCTTTTAATCCTTAAGGGCTTCAATATCCTCCAGATCAATCGCTGGGGGAAACAATGTCTCCCAGGATTTCAGCCTGCCCCTTTCATGCTGCCCAACCAGTAATTGCGCTTTTCTGAAGCTACAGGCCTGATTTCCGCGATTACCTTTCCGCGGCGGGTGATCTGGATGGATCGCTTCGTTGTACGGACCTGCTCAACCAGCGCGGAGCAATTTGCCTTGATTGGGAAGGCGCCGGACGAACATTTGGTCGCAGAATTTCGATCTGCTACATTCAGGCGAGAGGCGATCCACGCGTATGCGCGTTCTCATAGCAGGTGGAGGCACCGGCGGGCACGTGATCCCGGCGCTGGCGATCGCCCGCGAACTGAAGGCCCGGTACGGAGCGGAAGTGTTGTTCGTGGGCACGGCGCGAGGCATGGAGAACCGGCTGGTTCCGCAGGCCGGCTTTGGGCTGATGCGGGTGAAAGTGGGAGCGCTCAAGAACGTGAACCTGATCACGCGCATGCGGACCATGTTCGACCTGCCCCGCGCCGTGGTGGACGCGCGCAAGATCATCAAGGTGTTCGGGCCGGACGTGGTGGTGGGAGTGGGCGGATATGCTTCCGGCCCGGCGATGGCGGCGGCCATCATGATGCACATTCCCACGCTGGCGTTTGAGCCCAACTATGTGCCCGGTTTCGCCAACAAGATCGTGGGACATCGCGTGTCGGCGGCGGCGGTGCACTTTGAGCAGACGGAAAAGTTTTTTCGCAATGCCCAGGTGGTCGGCGTGCCGGTGCGGGCGGAGTTCTTCAAAGCCGCGGTGCCGCGAGGCGGCCATCCGCCAACCCTGCTGGTCTTTGGCGGAAGCCAGGGCGCGCGGGCGATCAACCAGGCCATGGTGGCGGCCGCGCCTGAAGTACTACGGCAAATTCCTTCCCTACGGGTGATACATCAGACAGGCGAGCGTGAATATAATGACGTGGCGGCCGCGTACGAGAAAGCCGGGGTGAAGGCCGAAGTTTCAGCGTTCATCGACGACATGCCCGCGGCTTTTGCGCGGGCCGACCTGCTGCTGTGCCGCTCGGGGGCAAGCACCGTAGCAGAGGCGACAGCGGCAGGGAAGCCGGCGATCTTTGTCCCGTTTCCGCAGGCGGCGGACGACCATCAGCGGCGCAACGCCGAGGCCATTGCACAGGGCGGCGCGGCGGTGCTGGTGCCGCAGGCGGAACTTACACCGCAGCGGTTGACGGAGGTGGTTACGCAGCTGTTTGGCGATCCTGGACGTCTAAAGGAAATGGCGGAGCGGGCGCGGGCGCTTTCTCACCATGACGCCGCGGGCCGGGTAGCGCGGATGGTGGCGGAGCTGAGTGGATTGCCAAAATTGCCATAATTGCCAAAATTGAAAAGCAGGAGTTTAGCCGCGAATAAACGCGAAGAAACGCGAATCGGAATTGATTGTTTGTGGGAATAAAGGAAGGCCGCGAGCCCAACGTAACAGGCGCAGAAAGAATAAGAAGTTAGCGAAGCTCTTTAGCGGTTTGGAGCGAAGCGAACTAGGTTTTCCAAGGTTTGAGGGGCGAGCCCGGCTTGCGCGGCGAACGGCTAGCATCAGCAGCAATTGATAGATTGAATCGACGAAGCTCTTTAGCGGTTTGGAGCGCAGCGGTCTGGTATTTTCGGGTAAGGCCGCAAGGCAGGCTTGCGTGGCGAGCGGCTAGCATCAGGAGCATTTGATAGATTGAATCGACGAAGCTCTTTAGCGGTTTGGAGCGAAGCGATCTTGGTCTTTTTGGGTAAGGCCGCGAGCCCGACTTGCGCGGCGAGCCCAACGTAACAGGCGCAGAAAGAATAAGAAGTTAGCGAAGCTCTTTAGCGGTTTGGAGCGAAGCGACATAAATAATGTTTGCAAAGATCCAGCGGATACATTTCGTAGGCATCGGCGGCATTGGCATGAGCGGCATTGCCGAGGTGCTGCTTACGCTCGGCTACAAGGTGTCGGGGTCGGACCTGAAGAGCTCCAGCGTTACGGAGAGGCTGGCGGAAAAGGGCGCGATCATTTTTGAGGGACATCGCGCGGAAAACATAACCGGCGCCGAAGTGGTCGTGGCAAGTTCCGCGGTGAAGCGCGACAATGCGGAGATCGTGGCGGCGCATGCCGGGCATGTTCCGGTGATCCAGCGCGCGGAGATGCTGGCCGAACTGATGCGCCTGAAGTACGGAATCGCCATTGCCGGCATGCATGGCAAGACCACTACTACAAGCATGGTGGCGGCAGTGCTGGCGGCCGGCGGGCTTGATCCCACGGTCGTGGTCGGCGGGCGCGTGGACGCGATGGGCTCCAACGCGCGCCTGGGCAAATCACAATATCTGGTGGCCGAAGCCGACGAGAGCGACCGGTCATTTCTCAAGCTGTCGCCGATCCTGGCCGTGGTAACCAACATCGATCGCGAGCATATGGATTGCTATCGCGACATGGCCGACGTGGAGCAGGCGTTTCTGGACTTCATCGATCGCGTGCCGTTTTATGGCATGGCCGTGCTTTGCCATGACGATGAGCGGCTGCGCAACATGCTTACGCGGCTGGCCCGCCGCGCCACAACATATGGGGTGCACGAAGATGCGGATTTTCGCGTGGGCGCCGCCCGGGGAAAATGCACCGGCGCCAAGCACTATGCGCACTTCTCGGTGGAATACCGGGGCAGGCAACTGGGCGATTTCCATCTCCGCGTGCCCGGCAACCACAACGTGCTGAACGCCACGGCGGCGGTTGCCGTGGGCGTGGGACTGGATATTGAGCCGGAGCGCATTCGCGAAGCGCTGGAAAATTTTCGCGGCGTGGACCGCCGCTTTCAACTCAGGGGCCGCGCGGC
>Ga0164306_10000288_pt1 | contig 19623 bp, 18 predicted proteins | sample Whisoiple_242_MG_FD_110213 | JGI IMG/M metagenome (GOLD analysis project Ga0164306, IMG submission 110213) | Soil microbial communities amended with fresh organic matter from upstate New York, USA - Whitman soil sample_242_MG | ecosystem: Environmental > Terrestrial > Soil > Unclassified >... | reverse complement strand
GCGGTGAGTCGCGTCCAGCTCAAAGCCATATGCCATTCTGGGCCTCGCAATCGGGTCGGTAAATACTATCTCCTATGGCCCAAGTTTGCGGGTGAATTTATTACCGTCGCCAGCCACCCCTGGGAGCAGATATGCCAGCGATCGTTCCGCCTTCATTGACCCCTGCAAAACGCGGATGGTAACCTTAGAGGTTCGCCACGTCTCCCCGGCGAACTCTGTCACCTGTATCAAGGGTTGAAAGGGAAAACATTTTGTCCTCTACCGCAGAAGGCCAGACGCTCAGGAAGACTGCGCTCAACGCGATGCATCGCAAGCTTGGCGCCAAGATGGTGGATTTTGGCGGATGGGACATGCCGGTCGAATATCCCTCCAGCGGCGGGCTGGTGAAAGAGCACCTGGCGGTGCGCACCGGCGTAGGCATGTTTGATGTCTCGCACATGGGCGACATCCTGATCCGCGGGCCGCAGGCGCTGGACGCCGTGCAGTGGATCAGCATGAACGACGCTTCCCGGCTCCAGGAGGGCCAGGCGCACTATTCAGCGCTGCTCTATCCCGAAGGGACGTTCGTGGACGATGTGATCGTCCACAAGATGGGCCAGAACGATTACCTGCTGGTGATCAACGCCGGCACGCGCGAAAAGGACCACACATGGGTGCGCAAGAACGTGAACAAGTTCCGCTGCCATGCTGACGACGTGGGCGACTACTACACGCAGATCGCGATCCAGGGGCCGAAAGCGGAAGCCACGCTGCAGAAGCTGACCAATGTCGATCTCTCGCAGATCAAGAATTACTGGTTCAAACACGGGACGGTCTGCAACCTGCCGAACACACTGATTGCCAGGACGGGTTACACGGCGGAAGACGGATTTGAGATTTACGTTCCGTCCGACGTTGCGACCAGCGAGCGCGTGTGGAACGAAGTGACGGAGGCGGGCAAGGAGTTTGGCCTGGTGCCCTGCGGTCTGGGCGCGCGCAACACTCTGCGGCTGGAAGGCAAGATGGCGCTCTACGGGCACGAGATTTCAGACACCATCAACGTATGGGAGGCGGCGCTGGACCGCTACTGCAAGATGGAGAAAGCGGATTTCATCGGCAAGGCGGCGCTGGAAAAGGCCAAGGCTGCCGGTCTGACGCGAATCCTGGTGGGACTGGAAGCTGTGGACCGAGGAATTCCGCGCGATGGTTATAAGGTTTTCGATGAGGCGGGAAGCGAGATTGGCTATGTGACCAGCGGATCGCCCGCGCCGTATCTCAAGAAGAACATTGCGCTGGCTTATGTGCCGCCGCAACATTCGGAAATCGGACACGAGGTGTTGGTGGAGATTCGCGGCCAGAAGATCAAATGCAAAGTTGTGCCAACACCGTTTTACAAGCGACCCAGGAAGTCATGACCCGGAAATCATAGCCCCAAAAATCTCACTACCCAGGACAGGATGAATCGATGGCATATCCGAAAGACTACAAATACACCAAAGAGCACGAGTGGATCCAGATCAAGGGCAACACCGGGCTGGTTGGCATCACGGACCACGCGCAGGAGTCGCTGGGCGACATCGTTTTCGTCGAACTGCCCAAGGGCGGAGCGGAGCTTCAGGCAGGCAAGAGCTTCGGCACCGTGGAGTCAGTGAAGGCGGTCTCCGAACTGTACGCGCCGGCTTCGGGCAAGGTGATCGAGGTGAATGAGAGCCTGAACCAGGGCCCGGAGGCCATTAATAAGGACGCGCACAGCGCCTGGATGATCAAGCTGGAGCTTTCCAACCCGAAAGAAGCGGATCAACTGATGTCGGCGGAAGATTACGAGAAGTACATCGCAGAAGAGAAATAGAACCCACCACGGAGGCACGGAGACGCGGAGAACTGCAACAGAGGTTCTCTTTAATGTCAGCAAGCCCCATGGATTTAAGCAAAGGTCCTGAAAAATCCACACATGCGCTACTTACCAAAATCTCCGGCTGATCGCGCGCAGATGATGCGCGAGATCGGATGCAAGTCCATAGATGATCTGTTCGCGCCGATTCCGGCGGAATACCGGCTGAACCGCGACCTGAAAGTGCCGCGGCAGATGGCGGAATCGGAAATCATCGATTATTTTCACGCCCGGGCCGACCACAATGCCGCCGGCTATGCGATGTTTCTGGGCGCCGGCGCCTATCACCATTACCGTCCGGTGGTGATTGACGCCATGGTTTCGCGCGGCGAGTTTTTGACCTCGTACACGCCTTACCAGGCGGAGATAGCGCAGGGAACATTGCAGGCGATTTTCGAATTCCAGACGATGGTCTGCGAACTTACCGGAATGGAAGTGGCGAACGCCTCAATGTATGACGGCTCCACCGGCGCGGCCGAGGCCATGCTGATGGCGGTGCGCATTACCGGAAGGAAGGCAGCCGTAGTGGCGCGCAGCGTGCATCCGGAGTACCGCGAGGTAATGCACACATACACGCAGCATCAGGGGCTGCCCATCAGCGAATGCGGCTATCTGGAAAACGGCCGCGTGGACATGGCTGATCTGGAAAAGAAGATCACGCCGGACACGGCGTGCGTGCTGGTCCAGTCGCCGAATTTCTTTGGCACCATTGAAGACGTTGCCGCCGTGGCCGACCTGGTGCACAGGAAAGGCGCGCTGCTGATCGTGTCGATTGCCGAAGCATTGTCGCTGGGAATCGTAAAACCGCCGGTGGAAGCGGACATTGTCTCGATGGAGACGCAGTCTTTCGGCGTCCCGCTGGGCTATGGCGGTCCATACGCGGGCGTGATGGCGACGAAAGAAAGGTTCGTGCGGCAGATACCGGGACGGTTGGTGGGCGAGACCAAAGATAAAGACGGCAAACGCGGGTTCGTGCTGACGCTTTCGACGCGCGAGCAACATATTCGCCGCGAAAAGGCGACATCGAACATCTGCACCAACCAGGCACTGATCGCCACCATGGCCACGATCTACCTGACGATCTATGGCCGCGAAGGGCTGAAAGAACTGGCCGCACAGAACCTGGCCAAGGCGGCCTACGCGCGGAACGAGTTTGCGAAGAAAGGGAAGATGCTTTTTGAAGGATCTCCACGCTTCAATGAGTTTGTGGTGCAGACGAAAGACGATCCGCACACTATCAATAAAAGACTGCTGGCCAAAAAGATGATTGGGGGCTTCCCGCTGAGCTGGCACTATCCGGAGCTGGGCAACGCGTCATTATGGTGTTGCACGGAGCTCAACAGCAAAGAGCAGATTGACGCGGCAGCGCAGGCGGTGGGCCAGTGAGCAATAAAGACATCAAGAAAGCGACGCACCACGTTAACCAGAATGAAGGGCTGATCTTTGAGCGGTCGTCGCCGGGGAAGAAGGGCTATCGGCTGGCGCCGCTGGATGTGCCGGAGGTCGATTGCGAGAAAGCTCTGGGCCCGGCCGCCCGCGCGGACCTGGGCAACATGCCGGAGGTGAGCGAGATGGAGATCATCCGCCACTTTACGCGGCTTTCCACGTGGAATTACGCCATTGATCTGGGCATGTATCCGCTGGGATCGTGCACCATGAAGTACAACGCGCGCGTGAATGAAGTGGTGGCGCGCTTTCCGGGACTGGCCAACGCGCATCCTTACCAGCCGGCGGAAGTTTCGCAGGGCGCGATGCGCGTGATGAAGACGCTCTCCGACTGCCTGCTGGACATTACCGGCATGGACGCTATCACGCTTCAGCCCGCGGCCGGCGCGCATGGCGAGATGACCGGAATCCTGCTGATGCATGCTTATCTGCAATCGAAAGGGAACCCGCGCAAGAAGATACTGATTCCCGACTCCGCGCACGGGACCAATCCTGCGACGGCGGCCATTTGCGGTTACGCGGTGGAAAATCTGAAGTCGAACTCACGCGGCATGGTGGACGTGAGCGCGCTGGCGGCGCAGATGAATGAAGACGTCGCCGGCCTGATGCTCACCAATCCCAACACGCTGGGGATCTTCGAGCAGGAGATCCACAAGATTGCCGAGATCCTGCACCAAAAAGGCGGTCTTCTATATATGGATGGCGCGAACATGAACGCGCTTGTCGGCAAGACGCGCCCGGGCGATTTTGGCGTAGACGTGATGCACCTCAACCTGCACAAGACTTTTTCCACGCCTCACGGCGGAGGCGGGCCGGGATCGGGACCGGTGGCGTGCAAAAAAATCCTGGAACCGTTTCTGCCCAAGCCGGTCATCGTGGAACGGGCCGACGGTACGCTGGCCTTCGATTACGATCGGCCGAAGTCAGTGGGACGCGTGCGCATGTTTTACGGGAATTTTGGCATGCACGTACGGGCGCTGGCTTACACACTGGCCAATGGTCCCGACGGTCTGCGGCAGACCACGGAAGACGCGGTGCTGAACGCTAATTACATCCGCAAAAAGCTGGAAGGCGATTATCAGCTGCCGTACCCCAGCGCGTCGATGCACGAGGTGGTTTTCAGCGACAGCATCCAGGAACAAAAAGGCGTGAAGACCGGCGACATTGCCAAGCGCCTGATCGATTACGGCTTCCATCCTTATACAGTGTCGTTTCCGCTGGTGGTGCATGGCGCCATCATGATTGAGCCCACGGAAAGCGAGTCACTGGAAGAACTGGACCTGCTGGTGGACGCGATGAAAGCGATTGCGAGAGAAGTAGAAGAAGATCCTGAACTGGTGAAAAGCGCGCCGCACACGACCAGGGTGAAGCGGCTGGATGAAACGGGGGCGGCGAGAAAGCCGGTCTTGAGATGGAAGCCTGCGGCGGCAAAGACCGCCGGAGAATGAAATAGAAATTGCCAAAATTGCCAAAATCGCCGGAATTGCCAAAATTGAAAATCTAAACTCCAGAATCAATCTTCACCAAGGACACACAAGGCACGGAGAACATCAGAACAGTTTTACTGCGGATTTACGCGGATGAACTGGAGCTCAACTTCGGAATAGTAGGCCTTACGGGAATAGTACGCCGTCTCGGGCCTTTGCGGTGAACGCCTTATCTCGATATACGGCAATTAAGATAGGAAACCCACCTAAGTAACATTTCCGGTGTCTAACGCTTGAGGTACACTCATCTGTAGCCATGTCATTCGTAAAGTCTTTATTTCTCTGTTTTTTTCTTTTGCTGTTGACTGTTCCGGCATTGCCGGGGCAGACGGCCGCCGCGGGCGCCAACGATCCGGTATTGCTGCAGACCCTGCAGCAGGAACTGGACCGGGCCATGACGTCGCTGGGCAAGGCCGATCCGGCGCCGTATTTCATCAGCTATGCGGGCAATGAGGAGTTCAGCTCCATCATTATGGCCAGCAGCGGCTCTCTGATAGCCGACATCAAGCGGCATGAGCGGACGGTGGATGTCTCTGTCCGGGTGGGCAGCCGCGACCTGGACAATACACACGGGGAGAACCGCTTCAATGCGGTCACAACGGCTTCACTGCCGCTGGAAGACAAGCCCGATGCAATCGCGCGCGTCCTGTGGATCAACACGGACAGGATGTACAAGAAGGCGGCGCAGGGGTTCCTGGAAGTAAAGACCAATACCAAGGTCCGGGCCGATGAAGAAGATTCGTCGCCGGATTTTTCTTCAGAGAAACCCCAGGTTTATATCGGGCAGGAAATCCCGCCGCCCAAGTTTGACCAGCACGACTGGGAAGACCGGATCAGGCGGCTGTCCGCGATCTTCAAGAAGTATCCTGACATCGAAAGCAGCACGGTGGTGCTGCTGGTGCAGGATGCGACCCGCTACTTTGTCTCCAGCGAAGGCTCGCGGCTGGTGGATTCGCGTCCGCTGATCCGCGTGCTGGCGCTGGCCAGTACCCGCTCGGTGGACGGCATGGAACTGGCGCGGTCGGAGACATTTGACGCTTCCACGTTTGACAAGCTGGCCCCGGAGCAGACGATCGCCGCCAAGATCGACAAGATCGCGCAAGACCTGCAGAAACTCAAGAAAGCGCCGGTGGTGGAGCCGTTCAACGGGCCGGCATTGCTTTCAGGACGCGCTGCCGCGGTGTTCTTCCATGAAGTTGTGGGCCACAGGCTGGAAGGCCAGCGCCAGCGCGGAGAAAACGAAGGCCAGACATTTACCAAGATGATTGGGCAGGCGGTGTTGCCGAAGTTTTTGAGCGTGGAAGACGATCCTACGTTGAAGTCGCTGGAAGGCGTGGAGCTGAGCGGCAATTACAGCTACGACGAAGAAGGCGAGAAGAGCCGCAAGGTGGAGCTGATTTCCAACGGCATACTCAAGCAGTTCCTGATGTCGCGCATGCCGGTGAAAGGCTTCATGCAGTCCAATGGGCACGGGCGCGGGCAGGCCGGACTGATGCCGGTGGGCCGCCAGGGCAACCTGATCGTGCGTTCCAACAAGAGCGTGGCCGATTCGCAGCTGCGCCAGGAGTTGATCAACGAGATCAAGAAGCAGAAGAAACCTTTCGGGCTGTATTTTGAAGACATCGCAGGCGGCTTTACGCTCACGATGCGCAATATGCCACAGGCATTTCAGGTGATGCCGCTGATGGTGTGGAAGGTCTATCCCGATGGGCGTCCGGATGAACTGGTGCGCGGCGTGGACATTATTGGAACGCCGCTGAATGCGCTGAACCGGATCGTGCTTACGGGGCAGAGAATGGACGTGTTCAACGGCGAGTGCGGCGCGGAATCGGGGTCGATCCCGGTGGCTGCGGCGGCGCCGGCCATGCTGTTTTCAGAGATTGAAGTGCAGAAGGTGTCACAGGGGCATGAGCGACCTCCGTTGCTGCCGCCCCCGGGCGTAGAGAAGGCCGAAGCCGCCAACCAGCAATCCAGCAAGCCGGAGGTGCACTAATGCGCCGGCTGATTCCCGCTGCTTTGCTGCTGTTTGTTTTTTCGGCGTACGCGCTGGCCGCGGACAGCCCGGCGCCGTCAGCCCCTTCGGTATCAACCAATGATCATGGCGACCCCGTGCTCAAGGCCATGCTGGCCGAGCTGAAGCGGTCGCAGGAAAAACTGCAACTGGGCCAGTTGCAGAGACCGTATTACATCGATTATCAGGTCACTGAGATCCAGGACAATACCGCGGACGCGACGCTGGGCGCGTTGCGAACGGACCAGGTCAATACCGGACGGCTGGTGCGCGTGGTGGTACGGATCGGCGACTACAAGCAGGACAGCTATTTCGGCGAGGGCATGGGCGCGGTGGAAGTGATGCCCATGGACAACGACGAGACGGCGTTGCGGCGGCAGCTGTGGCTGGCCACGGACAAGGCGTATAAATCCGCGCTGAGCGGCTTCACGGAAAAGCAGGCCGCGCTCAAGAGCGTGGAAACGGAAAGCGACCTGGCGGATTTCTCCGAGGAAAAGCCGGCACAGTCCGTACGCGACCTGGCCAAGATGGACGTGGACCTGGGCAAGTGGAAGCAGACGCTGCGCACCACTTCAGACCTGTTCCGCAGCGACCCAAACCTGGAAGCGAGCAGCGCCATGCTGAACTTCCGCGTGCTGAACCGTTACTTCGTCAATACCGAAGGGACGGTGGCGCGGAGCGGCAAGACGATTTACACCCTGCTGTTCTCCGGTTCCGACCAGGCCGATGACGGCATGCACCTGGAGCGCAGCCACGGCTGGGTGGTGACCAGGTCCGACGAACTGCCTAAGCAAGACGAGATCGATAAGGAAGCAAAGCAGCTCATCGAAACGTTTGCGGCGCTTAAGAAGGCCCCGCTGGTGGAAGACGATTATCGCGGGCCGGTGCTCTTTTCAGCGGACGCCACGACTGCCTTATTCGAGCGATTGATCGTGCCCAACATCCTCGGCATCCGTCCTGACCTGGGGAACCCGGCGCGCACGAATGGAGAGTTTGCGTCGTATTACAAGGGCCGCGTGCTGCCGGAGACGTTTACCGTGGTGGACGACCCGAAAGACAAGGAGTTCGACCATCAAGCACTGGCCGGCACCTATGACGTGGACGATGAAGGCGTGGAAGCGCAGAAGGTGACCGTGATCGATAAAGGCATGCTGACGAATTACCTGTTGGGACGCCAGCCGATCCGCGATTTCCCGCATTCCAATGGCCACGGCAGAACAGCGCTGGCGGGAGCGCCGCGGCCGCAGATTTCTAACCTGATCTTCAAGGCCGAGCACAGCATTTCCGCCGACGAGCTGAAGAAGAAGCTGATCCAGATGTGCAAGGACCAGGGACGGCCTTACGGATATTTTGTGGAGACCACCGGGCCGCAGCTTTCACCGCGGCTGCTGTGGCGAATCTACGTGAGCGACGGCCACAAGGAGCTGGTGCGCGGAGCGGTCTTCAAACAGCTCGATACGCGCGCCCTGCGCAGCGATATTGTCGCCACCGGAAACGACAACTACGTTTACAACCGCGCCGAGCCGCTGCCCAGCGCGATCGTAGCGCCGTCAATCCTGTTTGGCGAGCTGGATATTCAGCGGGCCAACCGGACGAGGGAAAAGCTGCCCCAGTATCCGGCGCCGGCGCTCAGTTCGGCGACCGCATCGCGATAGGGACTTAACCACAGAGGGCACAGAGGGGATTTGGTAATTGGGTAATTTAGTAATTGGGTAATTGAAAAGCTGCGAAGCCGCGAGTTACGTGAACCACGCGAATCTGATTCTTTGATTCGTTTTTATTCACGAATTCGCGGCTTATCGTTTCCAAAATTACCAAATTACTAAATTACCAAATTACCAAATTCCTTCGTGTCCTTTGTGGTTAAATTGAGTTTCCTCTCATGGGGCGAATCCACGTACTTTCCGAGCATGTTGCCAACAAGATCGCTGCGGGCGAGGTGGTGGAGCGTCCCGCATCGGTGCTGAAGGAGTTGCTGGAGAACGCGCTTGACGCCGGCGCGACGCGCGTCCGCGTGCAGGTGGAAGCGGGCGGCAAAAAGCTGATCCAGGTCACGGACAACGGTTGCGGCATGGTGCGCGACGATGCGCTACTGGCCTTCGAACGCCACGCGACCTCCAAGATCAAAGACGCCGAGGACCTGCTGAACATACACACTCTGGGTTTTCGCGGCGAGGCGCTGCCCTCGATTGCGTCAGTGGCGCGGGTGCTGCTGGAGACGCGCGCGACGGAAGAAAACGGCGGCACGGTGCTGGAGATCGCCGGCGGCAAGATCTTGCGGGTGGAAGAAGCGGGGCTGCCGGAGGGAACATCGGTGGCGGTGCGAGACCTGTTTTTCAATACGCCGGCGCGCAAGAAGTTCCTGAAGGCGGAGTCCACCGAGCTTTCACATATCGCGTCGCTGGTGACGCACTACGCGCTGGCCCATCCGGAAAAGCATTTTGAGCTGCATTGCGCGACGGAAGCGATGCTGGTGGCCGCGCCGGTGAGGTCGCACTCAGACCGCATTTACCAGGTTTTTGGCCGCGAGACGCTGGACCAACTGCTTCCGCTTGCCGCGACGATGAAGCTGGAACGCGTGGGCATACCTGAGCCTCCGCCGTGGCGCAGGGAAGAAGACTACCAGGCGCCGGTCCCGGGCGACATTCGCGTGCATGGCTTTATTTCCAAGCCTGAGCTGCAGAAGCTGAACCGCAATTCGATCTATGTGTTTGTGAATGGCCGGCTGATTCGCGACCGCATGGTGCAGCACGCAATTATCGAAGGCTATCGAAATATTCTGCCGCCCACGGTTTTTCCGGTGGTGCTGCTGTTCATCGAACTGCCGAATGAAGAAGTGGATGCCAATGTGCATCCATCGAAGACCGAGGTGCGTTTCCGCCAACATGGGCTGGTACACGATTTTGTGCGCGAATCGGTGCGGTCGGCGCTGATGAAAGCGCGCCCTGTACCGGAGTTCACCCGTGAGATTACGGCCCAGCCGACGGCCGGGCCGGGACTGAGTCCGGGTGCGCACCAGCATGCCGGCGGCGATTTCGCGCTGCGCCCCGACGCACTGCCGCCGATGAACGAGCGGCTGCAGTTTGGCGGGGAGCCGATCGCGGTGGAAGCCAATATGGCCATCAGCGGATTCGGGCCGGTGGGCGCGCCGGCGATGGCGCAAAGCGTGAACGGCCACGCCGACTCCTGCGGCAACGTGCTGGAAGACGAACCGCAGACGGTGGTCGATCAACTGGCGCTGGCCAGCCTGAAGCCGGTGGGACAGGTGCGTGACTCGTTCATCCTGGCGGTGAACGCCGATGGGCTTTGGATCATTGACCAGCACGTGGCGCATGAGCGCGTATTGTTTGAAAAAATCCTGCGGGAGCGCGGCCAGAACGACGCCGCGCAGGACGGCCAGCGCCTGCTGATGCCGCTGCTGGTGGAGCTGACGCCGGGGCAGCAGGCGGTGTTTGCCGAAATTTCAGAAGAGCTGCGGCGCAACGGATTTGAAGTGGAACTCTTTGGAACGCGTACCGTGGCGATAAAGACGGCTCCGGGAGGAGTGCGTCCGGCGGACGTGGAAAAGCTGCTGGTGGAAGTGCTGGACCAGTTCCAGAAGGAAGAGCAGGCGCTGAACCTGGACAAAATCCGGGCGAAGATTGCGGCGAGCATCGCTTGCCACGCGGCCATCAAGATCAACATGCCGCTGGAGCAGAACAAGATGGAATGGCTGCTGAAGGAGCTGGCAAAGACCGAATGCCCGATGTCGTGCCCGCATGGCCGCCCGGTGGTGTTGCGGTATTCTGTAAAGGAGATACAGAAGGCGTTTAAACGAATCTAGCAGTCAGCAGTCAGCGGTCAGCATTCAGCCCCGACGCAGCGACGTGAAGCACAAAAAAACTTTGAAACATAGAGGAGAGGAGGAAGCGGAGGATACCTGTTAAGTTGTATGCAAAATTATTTTAGTCCTGAATTCGAAGCCGAGCTTAAGCGAGCCGCGTCAGAGCGCGGGCGCACAGCCGACCAGCTTGTACAGGAGATCGTGGACACTTATCTCGACCATGACAAATGGTTTCGAGCGGAAGTGCGGAAGGGTTTGGCGCAACTGGACAATGGAGAGAGCGTGAGCCATGATGAGGTAGTGGCGCGCATCGAACGGATGTTTCAGCCCTGATGGAGATCCGCTGGTACTGCCTCAACCTCAACAATAGAGATGCAAATGTTTTGAAGGATTGACGGCTAGATCTTGCAGTCTAACAGCCAAGGTCTGCCATTCATTTGGTTGACGAAGAAGTTTCGTGAGAACTCCCTGATGCGGCATGGTACGAGAATAATCCTCTGGGTGCTTCGACTGCGCGACGCCACGCTGCACAGTGTCGCTTCGCTCAGGATGACAGATCGAAATGGTGTCGCGGTTGGGCGATGAGCTGGTTGGAACTAAACGAACCCAGGACTCCAAACCGAAAAATGCAAAATGACTGAACAAGAACTCGAGCAGCAGCGGGCGGCAAACTGGCGGATTGACGGCAACGCTGTTCATACCGTGGAAGAAGCGCGCAAGTTTGTTGAGGCCGTGGGATTCTGCCTGATGTATCCGGAACGCACGTTGCCGCGGGTGCCCAGTTTCATGGCGGCATACGCTGGTTCGGCGGCGGGGTTGCCGCTGGCGAAGAATGCTTACGCCGATCCTCGGGCGCAGCAGGCAACAGAGCTCATGGTGCGTTTGCTGAGGGAGCGCTCGGCGTTTGAGATGATCCTGTCCGGCGAGACTACGCTGGTGGTTTCGGCTGCCGCGTTTCCTTTTTTCTACGGTCTGGTGGGCGACCGCACGCCAAAACTTCCACCCAAGACCAAGGCGCAGGGCGCTAAGGTATCGGAGCTATCGGCCAAAGTATTTGAAGCACTGCAAAAACATGGGCCGCTAAGCAAGACCCAGTTGCAGGAGCACGTGGGGCGGGAAAGCAGCCAGGCGGCGCTGGACCGCGCGCTGGCGGAGTTGTGGTCGATCCTGAAGATCACGCGCGTGGATTACAGCGCGAGCACGGGCGCTTCCTGGGACGTGCTTTATCGCTGGGCGCCCGAGCCGGTGAAGGAAGGCATCAATATTTCCGAGCTGGAGGCCATCTCCGCGCTGGTGAGCAAGTATCTGGAGACGGCGATTGCCGTGGAACAGGATGACATCGAGCAGTTTTTTTCTCATATGACGTCGCGCTCAAAGGTGCGCGAGGCGGTGGGCGCGCTGTTGCAGGCGCGCGAGCTGAGCCTGGTGACGATCGGGGCCAAGGGCCTGATCCGCCTGACGCCGGCGCCGGACCAGCGGAGGCGGAACTAATGGGCGACGGCATGCCGGCCGGAGTGAAATCCGGCCAGGGCGCAAGAAAACTTGTGATCGCCATTGACGGGCCTGCCGGCTCGGGCAAGAGCACGCTGGCGGCATTGCTGGCGCGAAGATACAACTACACCAACATCGAAACAGGCGCGATGTACCGGGCGCTGGCTTTCAAAGCGACGGAAGACGGCGTTCCGCTGGATGATGAAAAAAAGCTGGCGGCGCTGGCAGCGCAGTCGCGAATTGAACTGGCGCCGGACCCCGAGGGCAATCGCGTGCTGCTGGACGGAAACGACGTGACGGAGCGCCTGCGGAGCCAGGAGGTGACGGATGCGGCTTCCAAAGTTTCAGTCCATCCGGCGGTGCGGGAATGGATGGTGGCGGCCCAGCGCAAGATTGGCGCGGGCGGCGGCATTGTGATGGAAGGCCGCGACATTGGCACGAAAGTTTTTCCCGACGCCGAGGTAAAAATTTTTCTGGATGCGGCGCCGGAAATCCGGGGCACGCGGCGGTTTCTGCAAAGCCCGGCTTCAGCCGCGCATGAAGCGTCTGTAGTGGCCGAATTGCAAGCGCGAGACCAGCGCGACCGCACACGCGCGAACTCGCCGCTGGCGCCGGCACCGGACGCCGTGCTGATCGACTCTACTTATCTCACGCTGGACCAGGTGCTGGCTCGGGCGGTTGAGGTGATCGACGCCACGCTCGCGCGTAGCAAGCAGGGCTGAAATGCAGGCATAAATGGCTGCACAGGAACCCAGCAACTGAACTGTAAGCGTGCGAGCAACACACCTGTTCATGGCGTGGGGCCTATGTTGAAGTGTAAGAATGTATCCGGAAAAGAAAGTGGTCCGAAGGCGGCGGACGCGAACAGAGGTTCAGCGGTTAGTAGCTGAGGTCGTACTGAGCCACGAAGACCTCACTTTATTATTGAGCGGAATCAATCTGTGCAATTGCACTATCATGTCTGGGCCATACTGCCAACCTGATACCGCAGTCAAAGCGCTATGAAAAAAGTCTCATTAGCCGACTTTGCGACACCAGTGGTCACTCGACTGCCACAAGCACCTTGTCATTGTCGGGAGGATCGCGTTAAGGAGGATCATTGCGTTTTTTCAGGCGAGAACTTACCGGAAGTACCGCCCCTGTTGGTTACTCATGATCTGGTAATTACGCGGACGGAGCACCGTTACGGCAACTGCATCCGCATCGACCAAGTGCACTTTTACGGATCGGGAGAAACCCACCGACAAGTTGCCGTTCTGATTTTGGCGACGGTTTTTTCGGGAAAAAGCCAACGCATCATGCTCGACCTGGAAAATAAGCATTCGACGATCAAGCATTTGGAAATAAATTATCGCGGATTCAACCAAGCCTACTGCTGGGACTACGTGCGCAAACCACACCACTTTGTATACCATCCGACAATTCCTCAGCGAGTTCCTCAGGAGTGGCCTGCCGATGATAGCGACCTTCCAATGTTTGATCTGGACTTCAGTCAAAGCGACAAGCATCATCCCATAAATGACATGGACAAACGAGACAAAGTAGAAATTACCGGCGAAGACAATGGTCTCGTGCTAGTAGCGGAACTTCTACTGAATATCGGATTACCCGGTTGTGATGTCAAAGCGAGCGACGAAGGGATGCCACCAGACAAATCCTATATTCTTGAATCCTTTCCGGGGCATCATAAGGTCAGAAAATGGAGTGCCGAAGCGCTCTTCCATCTGCCCGGCACCTTCTCCTGGCCTGGCGAATACCCGACACTGGGCAGGTAGGTTGCTACAGCAACCAGCCGTGTGATTTCGTCACTATGTATTTCCTCTGACGCATACCCAGAACCTACTGCTTGCGAATTTGAATGCTGCCGCGGTCGGTGCGCAAGCGGATGTCGGGGCCGCCTTTGCCGATGGTGGCGCGCGCGGAAGCGTCCCGGCGCTGGTTGTCGACATCGATGCCGAAATCGTTTACGTCAATGTTGCCGTTCGTGCTCTGCGCGTCCAGGCGGAAGCCGGCGGATGCAGGCAGATCAAGTTCGATGCCGCCGTGAGCGTTGCTGATATCGATATTTCCGAGCGGCGCTTTAGGGCGGATTTCGACCACGCCGTTGCGGTTTTCCACCTCAACTTCACCGCTGACATCTTCGAAATGCACTTCATTGGAGCGTGTGGTCAACTTGACAGGACCGGCAAGGGAACTGGCGCGCAGGCCGCCATGGCCCATGGAAATTTCGCCATCGAGCTTGGCCAGTTGCAGGTCAGTGCGGACTGATTTGAAGTGGAGGCGCTGGCCGATGTGAGAGAGCTCAACATTGCCATTGTATCCCGCGTTGAAATCGAGCGTACCGCTCACGTCTGAAACAGTTCCGTCGTCGACTTCGCCATCCACCTGAACATTGCCGGTTATTTGTTTGATGCTGACCGAGCCGTGACGGACATGGAACGAGGCGGCGCCTTTTACATTGTCAGCGCTCAGGTCGCCGTGGTCAGTGGTGAGATCGACGTTGCCATCGTGCTGCGAAACGCTGAGACTGCCTCGCCGCGTGGCCAGGGAAAGGGCCATTTGCCTGGGCAATTGCAGGTCAAGATTAAAGCGGGCTCTTTCGAAATCACCGCTGGTGAGGTCGAGCAGCCAGACGTTGCCTTGCTGGATGAATTTGGGACGCGTCGAGTCATTCAGGCGGTTGGCGTTCTCCTGGGAATCGCTGCGCACGGACTTGCGAACGACGACGTGAGCCTGATTGTCGTCACTGGCGGTAACGTTGATATCGCCCCGGGCGGAAAGGATTTTTACTTCGGAGCCGCCGGCGAGCGGCTGGGCAAAATTGTCAGTAAAGTCATAGTTCTGGCCGAACCAGTTGCCCCAGTCGGGATCGGCGCCCATTTCATCGCCGATACCGCGCCAGTTCCAGTTTGCGGTGTGGGTGGTTCCGATGCCGATCAGAATAAAGAACACAAGCAGCACGATGCCGCCTGCTCCCAGACGCGGTGTTGGTTCGCCGCGCTGCCGGGCCCACATGTGCTCCAGCAGCTTGGCGACGCCCCAGACAATCAGCAGCAGGGGCCAGTAATGCACCATCCAGTTGTGAAACCCCTGGGAGGAAATGATTCTGGTGGTGAGCAGCAAGAGGATGACCCCGATCGTGATCAGGACCAGCGGGCCGACGATGGAGCGCGGCCGCGGATTATAGTATGGCGTCTGTGTAGGCGAACTCATGGCTCCACCTGCGAATCATTTTGATCTGGCGACGAAGAAGGATTATCGGCGCCGGACGCCCATTGCTGGGGCTGGGGTGACGGTGGCGGCGCAGCACCGGTCGTCCAGGGTGGTGTAGCGGGCGGCTGCGTGCCCGCGGGCTGTATCCAGCCGGGTTGAACGTGACCTTCAGTTGAGCCGGTGCGCGCAAGCAAAAGCATGCCGCCGATGACCAGTATAATGACAGGAATGCTTTCGTGGATGGGCACGATCCCGAAATTTCTCAGCAGGATGATTATGCCCAACGTGACGAGGACGGCCGAGAGCATCAATCCGTGGGCCCGGCAGCGCGCACACTGACAGTTGCTATTTCGGATGTAGGGTGTCATCGAGCGCCTCCGACACCTGGCTGTATGGTGCGCTTGTAAGCGAGCCACAGGCCCACGGCGATCAGAAATACCGGCCCCAAATGACGCATGCGCAATATGCCCAGGTTATTCAGAAGAAACAACGCCCCCAGACCAATTAATACGATCGCGCCAATGGGAACGTTGTTCGAGGGCGGCGGTGGCTCAACCTGAAGCGGCGGAGTCGTCTGCGGCGATACGGGCGGATATGCCGCGGCATTGCCCACAGAGGGCACGCTGGTGGAGTGGATTTGCTGCGATTCCTGAATGCCAAACATCTTGTCGAGACCCAGAGGATCGGGCGCGGGCAGGCCGTGACGCTTTGCCTCGGCGGTCTTATAGGCTTCAAACGCCATGTAAAAGACGAAGAAAGCGATCAAGAAACCAAAGACGCCAGAGACATTGTCGGCGGCGATGATCAGCATGACAAAAATCACCACGTGGGCAAAGGCTTTCACGAATTGACCGTTGTACATGGCCCCCACGCCGGGAATGAAGCCAAATATACCAGCGACTACCGGGTTGGGCGCGCCTGGGACGCCAACTGGCGGCGGCGGTGGAACGGCGCCGGGCGCAGTTGCGCCCTGCAGTCTCGCGGCAATGCACGGTTCGCAATAGATGGCGCCCATGACGTCGCGCTTGCATTCTTCGCAGAGCGCTTTGCCGCACGTACGGCAGTACGCTACTGCCTGGGTCTGATTGTGTACGGCGCAGTTCATATCCGGGCTCCTTCATGCCAAGTAAAAGTTTGGGCGATCAAGCTGCCATCGCGCTCAACGCTGTATTCCTCATTCGGCCGCGGACGTCCGCCATCCTCCGGCGCGGACTTCCTGTTCTGCTGCCGATTTTCGCTCCCCGATCCTTCCGCCGGCGCCGTATTCTTCTTCAGCTCCCGGACTTTGGCTTGCATCTGATAGACCCACCGCAGGTTCTCGTAATAGCTGGTCACTTTGGCTTCGACGTTGGTAAATCCCAGCACCACGTTTTTGCTCAGCAAGCTGGGGTGCTCCACCATGTTCTTCACGTCTGTGACCTTCACTCCGGCCAGCGTGAGCGTAATGCTCAGCGAGAAGAAGGCCATGGCAAATGACATGGCAAAGCGCGAATGTATCAGCCCGCCGATTCCCGGCTTCAGGCTCCGGCTCAGCCGCTCCATCCAGCCGAGTTTCGCTTCTTCGGCAATCTGCTCCGCCGTAGCTTCTTTTCTGCTCGTCGCCGCCAGGATGTTATGGACCAGGTTCTTTGGCGGCTCCAACTCAGCCAGCCCCCGGACCATCAGCATGCCTTCCCGGGCCTCTTCCCACATCGGCCCGCACACCGGGCAGCTTCGGCCATGGGCTTCAAAGGCCGGGCGCGAGTCCCCAGCTGCGGCATCGTCCAGGGCCTCAGCCAGCAGGGCCTCAAACTCGCTGCATTCCATCTCGTGTTGTGGTTCTTTATTCATTGCTTGCCTGCCTTTTATTACGAGAAAGTAATCGCGCTAGTTCCATTCTTCCGCGGTTTATTCTGGACTTGACCGTCCCCTCCGGCACCCGCAGCACCGTGGCAATCTCTTTGTAGTCCATATCCTGTAAGTCCCTTAGAATCACTGCTTCCCGCAGGTCCGGACTGATTCTTGCCAGTGCCATTTGCACCATTTTCTGGGTCTCCTTGCTGGCCAGCCGATCATCCGGCGTGGGTCTCGGGTCCTCCAGCCGGTCGCCCAGAGAGAGCGAATCGTCCGCTTCCCGCAGCCCGGCATCGATCGAATCCGTCACCCGGTCCTGCCTGCTGCGGCGGAAATGGTCCACCAGCAGGTTGCGCGTCAGGGTGGTCAGCCAGGTGGTAAAGGCCCCTTTTTCAAGGTTATAGCTGCCCATCGTCCGATAAATGCGGATAAACACGTCCTGCGTCAGGTCCTGGGCGTCGTCCGGGGAGTTGGTGAACCGATAGCACAAGTTATAGATCCGCCTGTTGTACAGGCGCACAATCTCCTCCCATGCCGCGGCATCGCCTGCCAGGCATCGGCGAACAAGTGCCCCTGTTTGTTGCTCTTCCAAGCAGTCTCCCCGTCGAAAGGATACGTAGCTGAACGGCCTTTTGTTTCAAAGCGTGCAAGGCCGTGGTCCAGAACCTGGGCTTTCAAGACAATGATTTTACGAACTCTGGTTCAGGACTGGGCTGGCTTCTCAAGTGACAAGGTTTACAGGAAAGCACGACAGGGTGCAAATGGACGGAAAGCAATTCGGAGCCCAGGCGCCCTCGTCTGCCAATTTGATCATGTTATTTTTGTTTTTCCATTCGCGTTCATACGGGAAATAGCCAAAATCGCCGGAATTGCCAAAATCGCCGAAATTGAAAACCAAACCCTCATTAATGGTAAGTTTTAGCCTTCCTGATCCGCGCTCATCCGCGTTGATCCGCGGTAAAGCCCCGTTCTTCTCCGTGTCTCCGTGGTAGGTTTTGCCTTTCGATCACCCGATCTTTTTCCCCAATCTGCGCCTATCTGCGTAATCTGCGGCGAAAAGGTTTAGTTTTTTTTTTAGATCAGTGTCATTCCTCATCGAGGTCTGACAACCGAATCGAAAAACCCTGTCAGAGTTGCCAGGGTTGTCAGAGCTGTCTATCCTGCATCTAAGTATCTGTAATCAATAAAGATGAATAGCGGCGGTCGTAATGCCAAGCAAAATGCATCCTGTCAAACACAAGCCAAAGCCCAAACTGAGCAAGGCTGCGCAACCGCCCCTGTCATATCCGGGGTCGGCCCCTGACTCAGACCGTGCCAGCCGACCATCGCTGGTTGATCCCCCTGTTACACGCCAGGAACTGGAGCCAGGAGATCGCGTCGAGGGTTTGGGGAACTTCGGCAAGCCGACGGGAGAAACAGGCACAGTGGAGCAATCGAATGACGATGACGCGGTCGTCAAATGGGATGATGACGGTCGCACCCGGCTCCATCAGCCATGGCTTAAGAAGGTTTAGCAACGTCCGCAGCCAGTCCCGCACACGCCGGCGGGCGCATAAACGCTTAAGTGTTCAATATTGAACAGACATTTGTCTCGGCCGGACTTACTATTGCAGAGACTTTCATTTATCTGAAGACTCCACCGCTTGCTGAATTCTCAGCATACCCTGCCGCCTTCCCTTTATTGAGCTGAGTTCCCGGCTCATTCAGAAACCAGGCGCACATGACCACAGCATCATCCATTCTGACCGTAAGTCGTGATCGAGTTCTGCAAGAAACCCGCACCATCATTCTGGAGCGAGCGGGCTATAGCGTTTCCGCTGCCTTGAATGACAAAGACGCAGTAGGCTTCGTTGAGGCCCCGAATGACATCAAGCTTGTTCTCATGTGTCACTCGGTTCCGGAAGCAAGCCGGAAGCTCCTGGTTACCAGGATCAAAGCGCTAAAACCGAAACTGCCAATCCTGATGTTGTACAACGGCTACGATCCTACAGACGCGAAGGTCGATGGCTCATTGCACAGCTTCGAGACACCAGAGGCTATGCTGGACATGATCGGCTTCATGACGCGTAATATCGGCGACCATGTTTAAGCCGGGTGATCAGTGTTAATCAGCGGTAAGTTTTGTTCTTCCTGATCCGCGCTCATCCGCGTTGATCCGCAGTTAAGTCCTGGTCCTCTCCGCGCCTCCGCGTCTCCGCGGTGAGCTTTTGCCTTTCCGATCACCCGATCACCGATCACCCGATCACGCGCGATCACCGAATCTTTCCCCCAATTTGCGGTATAAAGATTTTGTTCTTCTCCGTGTCTCCGTGCCTCCGTGGTGCATGTTGTTCTCGCTCTGTATTTAGAATGCCGGGATGACTACAACCCGCTGCGCCTGGGCCACCACTCCGCCGATGATCGCCTACCACGACCGTGAATGGGGCGTCCCGCAACACGACGACCGCGT
>Ga0164306_10000286_pt1 | contig 19663 bp, 23 predicted proteins | sample Whisoiple_242_MG_FD_110213 | JGI IMG/M metagenome (GOLD analysis project Ga0164306, IMG submission 110213) | Soil microbial communities amended with fresh organic matter from upstate New York, USA - Whitman soil sample_242_MG | ecosystem: Environmental > Terrestrial > Soil > Unclassified >... | reverse complement strand
GTCGTGGTCGACCTGGGCACCGCAACCACGTTTGACGCAATTTCCCGCAAAGGCGAGTACCTGGGCGGCGTTATCTCCCCCGGAATCGGCATTTCCGCGCGCGCTCTCTATGAACACACCGCGCGCCTTCCTCTGGTGGACATACGCAAGCCGGCCAAAGTAATCGGCACCAACACCGTCGGCAGCATTCAGGCAGGCTTGTTCTTTGGCTATCTGGGGCTGGTGGATGGCATCCTGGAGCGCCTGATCAATGAACTGGGGGCTGACACCAAAGTGGTGGCCACCGGCGGCCTCGCCAGCTTGATTGGCGATCATTCAAAGTACATCAAGAACGTCGATGACCTGCTCACCCTCGACGGGCTCCGCATCATCTGGGAGCGAAACGGCCCGGCGCAAAAGCAGAAAAGTTCCTAAGCCTGGCGCTCCAGCACGATGTACTCGTTGGCTTGAAGAATGCATAATAAAGCGCCGTCAACCCGCCTGACTCCTTCACCTTCGATCTCACCAAAAAGACAAGAACGTCGCTTTCAGAAGCCGCAAATTGAATCATGTTGGACCGGCACCAGTCTATTTTCATGCTGAGCTGGTGCTGGCCGGAAGAAATGGGAAACTCACGGGTTTCGCCCCGTTTGATTTCGCCCAGTTTGGCCCCATTCAGCATGATGGAATAAGACCGGAAATTGTCCGCGAATTCGTCGGCTCGTCTGATTCTCAAAATGGACATGCGCAAGCTCTCGATGGAACGACCCAAATCACCATTGCATCAAGCATCGCTGATACTATCAATTTGGAGGACGATGCCGGACAATTATTTTAATTACTACACCGAGATTGAAGAGCACTTCTGTCGCAGGCGCGGGACCCTTCTCACCGTCTCCACGCTGGATTGGGCCCTGATGACCACCTGGAAAGATGCGGGCATCCCGCTGGAAGCCGTTCTGCGCGGGATCGATGATGCCTTTGACAAGTATGAGCGCCGCCCTTCCAGGACCCAGAAGATCAATGGTCTGGCTTATTGCGCGCAGGCAGTGCTTACGGCAGCGGAAGAAATGAAAGAAGCCGCTGTCGGCGCCCAGCCGGAAAAATCCGGCTCCGCGCCGGGGCTCCAGCAGGAAGAAATCGCCCATTATCTGGCCGGCAACGCTGAAAAGCTTCGCCAGGTGAGGTCGGGACCGGCGGTAATGTTGGTGGCGGAAGAGTGTGCTGTTACACTAGCGGACTTGGCGTCAACCTTGGCTACCGCAACGAATCTACGATTGGAAGATCTGGAGCGGCGGCTCACCATGATGGAAGAAAAACTTCTGGCTGCCCTGACCATGACCGCTCCAGAAAACGAGCTGTTCACATTGCGCACTGAAGCCGACCGGGAAATCGCCCCGTATCGCAGCAAGATGCCCGGGGTGCAGATCGAGCAATTGCAAAAGCAATTTATCCACAAGCGTCTGTTTGAAAAAGCTAAAATTCCACGACTCAGCCTCTTTTACCTGTGAACCTGACAATCGAAAAGCTCGTCTATGGCGGCGATGGTCTGGCCCGCCTTCCTGAAGGGAAGACGGTGTTCATGCCCTTTGTGCTTCCCGCCGAGGAAGTGAGCGCCGCCATTACCCAGGAAAAGAGCAGCTTTGCCCGCGCCACCGTGGAGCAGGTGCTCAAGCCTTCGCCTTACCGGGTGGCTGCGCCCTGCCCATATTTTGCCGCCTGCGGCGGCTGCCATTACCAGCACGCGGGCTACACCGCCCAACTGGAAAACAAGCGCGCCATCCTGAAAGAGACCCTTCTACGCAATGGCAAGCTTGAGTGGAAAGGCGAAATCATCACGCACTCCGGCGAGCCGTGGGGTTATCGCAACCGCTCGCGGCTGAAAGTTCGCGGCGGCACGGACTTTGCCATTGGCTACCACAAAATGGGTTCGCATGAGCTGCTGCCGGTCAAGCAATGCCCTATCAGTTCACCGGCCATCAATCGACTCCTGGGCCATATCTGGGAGATGGGCGAAGCCGGCAAGGTCCCGGCAGGCATCAGTGAGATCGAGTTTTTTGCCGACCATACCGACAAAAAAATGGTCCTGGAAATTTACCTCGCCGCGGACGCGCCTGAAATGCGCGAGTTCGCCGCCGCCGTGCAAGCCAAAGCGCCGGAGGTCAAGGGCATCGCCTTCTTCGCCGAAAACACCGGCGCGGAACCTACTCTCGAGCTGCCAAAATATACCGTCGGCGAAACCGCTCTGCCTTATCAGGTCGGGGAAAAATCCTTCCGCGTGAGCGCAGGATCGTTCTTCCAGGTCAACCGTTACCTGGTGAAAGAGCTGGTGCAGACCGTGGTGGGCGATTTTCACGGCAAGATCGCGCTGGATTTGTATGCCGGCGTGGGACTGTTTGCCAGCCACCTGTCCAAGCGCTTTGACCAGGTATTTGCCGTGGAGTCCGCCCCGGCGTCGTCGGCCGATCTCCAGGCCAACGCGGTCAAGAACGTGGTCCCAGTGCTAAGCCCGGCAGAGAGCTTTCTGCCGCGCTGCATCAACATGCAGCCTGAGTTGGTGGTTGTAGATCCGCCACGCGCCGGCCTGGGCGCAAAAACCACGCAGCTGCTGGCGGCCCTGCGCGTCAAGCGGATCGTATATGTTTCCTGCGATCCTGCCACGCTTGCGCGCGATACCCGCCTGTTTCTTGAAACCGGCTACCACGTGGAGGAAGTCCACATGGTCGATCTCTTTCCTCAAACCTTCCATATTGAGAGCGTGGTGCGCCTGGCGCGCGAGAAGTAACGGTCCCCTTTTTCAGAAGATTTTGTGAGCGAATGCGAGTAGACTTTGTTCTTTTTGCACACCCTGCCGCTTGCCTACGAACGTCAAACCTCGCGCTCCTCTTGCTCTGGCCGCCACGGCGTTTGCCGCAGGAATCTGGCTTGCCGGTCACGTACAGCGCTCTCCGGCAGTCTGGGGATGGTCAGCCGCCGCGTTGGTCCTCTGTTCACTGGCTGCTGTGCTGGTCCAAAGCCTGCGGCCCGCTCAACTTTCCGCGGTCCTGGCGCTGGTCTGTGCGGGAGCGTTCGCGCGCATTGCCACGCCCGCGCCTCACATCGTAATTCCACCGCCTGAATTCCTAAGCGATAACAGCGACAAGGTTGAGATCGTAGCGCATGTGACCAATGACGGCGCTCTGCTGGCTGGCGACGGGCCGCGAGAACGCTTTGAGATGGAAACTGAGTCCATCGAGGCCGGAGGCGCAAAATTTCTACAGCCCGTGAGTATCCGCGCTACGGTTTATCTCAAGTCCACTCGAGGCCAAGAGAAAGCCAAAGCCGATGCGCCGAGCCTCGCCCGGGCTTACGGCGAGCGCATCCACCTGCTCGCGAAACTGCGGCTGCCGCGCAATTTTGGCAACCCCGGAGCGTTCGACTATGAAGGTTATCTTCGTGGGCATGGCATCGGCACGCTGGCATCGGTGAGAGCTGACGAAATTGAAGTTCTCACCGGCGCCTCCGGCAATCGTCCTGGCTTCTGGCGCAGCCGGATACGCAACAGCATCCTGCGGCACGTCCGCGAACTTGGCCTCTGGAGCGGCGAAGACGCCGCGCTCTTCGCCGCCATGATCGTGGGCGATGACTCCATGCTGCTGCGCGGCGTGCGCGAAGAATTCCAGCAGACCGGCGTCTACCATCTGCTGGTTGTTTCCGGCATGAACGTGGCATTGCTGGCGTTCGCAATTTTCTGGCTGGCGCGCCGCCTGCGCATTCCGCAATGGCCGGCTTCGCTGCTCACCATCGCGCTTTCAGTCTTCTATGCCTATATCGCGGGCATGGGCGTGCCCATCGTGAGGGCGGTGCTCATGCTGTCACTGTATCTGGTTGCGCGGCTTCTCTATCGTGACCGCAGCGGGCTCAACGCCACAGGGTTTGCCGCGCTGGTCGTGCTGGCGCTGTCTCCTGAGGCGCTGTTCGACGCCGGCTTTCAATTGACCTTCCTCGCGCTTCTGGCCATCACCGGCATCAGCGTTCCGCTTCTGGAAAGGACCTCGACGCCTTACCGTCAGGCATTGCAGCATCTTGACTCAACCCGGTACGACCTGGGGCTTGATCCCAAACTGGCGCAGCTTCGCCTGGATTTGCGGCTGATCGCCGGCAGGTTGGCACACTTTATTGGCGCCCGCGCCGCGCGAACTGTAGTTACCGGCGCGGGAGCCGTGGTCGTGATCGTGTTTGAGTTAATCGCGGTCTCAGCCATTACCCAGGCCGTGCTGGTGCTGCCCATGCGAATGTATTTCCATCGCGCCGCCATCCTGGGACTGGCGGCCAACGTCCTGGTGCTGCCGCTGGCGGGAGTGATGCTCAACGCTGGCGTGGCTGCGATTGCATTGAGCTACGTTTCCATGCCCTTTGCCAGGCTTGCCGCGTGGCTGGCTGCCGCTTCACTGCACTGGACTCTGGCCTGCCTGCACTGGCTTTCTCATCTTCCCGTCGCGCATTGGAGAGTGCCCAATCCAGCTCCTGGCCTGGCGCTGCTGGCGGCAGCGGGCATTCTGCTGGCGCTGGCCACAGTCCGCAGGCGGCGTGCGATTGCATTTGCCGGCCTTGCGGCGCTGTTTCTTTCCGGCGGCGTAGCTGCTGTTTACTCTACGCCGCCTCCAATCGAAAAAGGGAAGCTGGAAATCACGGCCATCGACGTGGGCCAGGGCGATTCGCTTCTGGTGGTTTCACCGGAAGGGCGGACCATGTTGATCGATGGCGGGGGCAACATTGGCGCCGTCCATACGGAGTTCGACTTCGGCGAGGACGTGGTTGCGCCGTATCTGTGGTCGCGCGGGCTGGAAAGCCTGGACGCGGTTGTCCTCACGCACGCTCATGCCGATCACATTGGCGGATTGCCGCGCATTATTGAGGACTTCCATCCGTCAGAGCTGTGGCTGGGCATCAACCCGGAAAAAAATGCGTTGCAACATCTCCTTGAAACAGCCCAAGCCAACCATGTAGCGATCCGGCGGCATACCTCGGGCGACGAGTTCGAGTGGGGTGGCGCAAAAATCCGCGTGCTCTCACCGCCCGCGGACTGGCAGCCAAAGCCAGACAAGGAAAACGACGATTCCCTGGCCATGCTGATCGGCTATGGCGAGACCAGGGCGCTGCTGGCGGGCGATCTGGAGAGAAAGATGGAGCAGTTCGTGGCCACAGAGTCGCCCACGGCCGATCTCCTGAAAGTGGCGCACCATGGCAGCGCGACTTCCACCACGCCGGAGTTGCTGGCGGCCGTGCATCCGCGCATGGCCGTAATATCGGTTGGACACAATTCGTTTGGCCACCCGCGAAACATTGTCCTGGAGCGTTTGCAGTACGGAAAAGTCCAAACTTACCGCACCGACCGGTTTGGCGCCGTGACGTTTCTACTGGATGGAAAACGGGTAGAAGCGCTGCTGCCGATGCGCTGAAGAAGCGCTGCCGGTTTGCGCCTTACTTTTCTTTTTTGACTTCCGTCGCAAGCATAAAGCCGATGCCCCGAACGGTATGTATCAGCGGATACTCATAACCATGGTCGATTTTGGCGCGCAGATAACTGATATAAACGTCCACCACGCTCGTCAGTCCGTCAAACCACAGGTTCCAAACGTGCTCTACCACCATGGTGCGCGTAACTGTGCGCCCGACGTTGCGCATCAGGTACTCAAGCAGCGCGTATTCCCGCTGGCTGAGCTTGATCGGCTTGCCCGCGCGCGCGACCATGTGGCGTTGCGGATCAAGCACCAGGTCTCCGACCGTGAGCACTTCTGAGGTTTCCTGGGCGCGCCGCAGCAGCGTCTGCATCCGCGCCAGCAGTTCCTGGAAAGAGAATGGCTTGATCAGATAGTCGTCCGCCCCTGCCTGCAACCCGGCCACGCGATCGGCGACTTCGCGGCGGCCGCTCAGGATCAACACGCGCGTGCTGGAGCCTGACTGCCGCAGTTTTCTGAGAAGAGAAAGACCGTCCATGCGAGGAAGGTTCCAGTCCAGCACGATGCCGTCATAGCGAATTTCAGTCGCCAACTGGAGCCCTTTTTCGCCGTCTTCCGCCAGGTCCACCGCAAAGTGCTCCGCCTGAAAGCCTTCAGAAAGGCTGCGCGCAATTTTGGGTTCGTCTTCAATGATCAGCAGGCGCACATTCCACCCTTTGCGGCTCTAGACACACTTAATGCCGTGTCCGGCCTGTCTTTCGATTTCCTCTAAATTAGGAAGGAAACAACTTAGTTTACAACCTTTATTTGCTGGCCTACCTGCGAAATAAGAACCAGGATTTCAGCGCAAGCCATTTAGCCTGGCTGGCCGGTATCACTCTCAGGCGGCATGGAATCGTCATCCGAAGCGCCATTCGCCCGGTAGTCATCGATCAGCCGCCGCGCTTCTTCTTCCTGTGCCGGGCTCACGCGAATTGAGATTCCGCCTACGCCGGGAAAAACGTCCTGCGGGGCCTGCAAGTTGGCGATAACAGATTCGATGCCGGCAGAGGTCAACAGTCCATGGACCACCATGGCCTCCGATTCCTGCATTGTGTCAAATACCTCAACCAGTTCCGGATCGGCCTTTGGCTGTGTGCTCATGGTTCTCCTCTTTAAGTGGTAACAAACTATTATGGCAGAAAAGGCGGATGGGTTGCGTTTAGCTTTTACTGTACCTCAGGCCTCACCCAAGAGCGCGGGAGCCGATGGCGCCATGCAGGGTTCGGCCTTCGGGATGGCGCGTCGAGCAAAGAAGAGCAGTCGTGGGGGTGAAAAAGTGCCGGGGTGCTTCTCGTCAAGGAACGCGCTCCGCGGATAAAGGCACACTAAGACCTAAAATGGCGATGAACGTCTGCGCGCAGCTCGCAATCTTACTTCTTGTCGACCCGCAGCAGTAAGAAGGTAAGGGTCCCCCAAGCCATCCTGGCGCGCATCTGCACGGGAATGCGCGCGGCATCGTCTGAGTACCAGACCCAGATTTTTCCCTTGTCACGCAGCGCTCCTGAGGCAGTTTCAGGCTGCACTCGAATAGTCTTGAAAGTGCCGGCTGGAGTTTTGACCTGCTCGCGCCCTTCCACGTGCGCCAGAACGGTAAGCGTCGCGCCGCCATCGTTGATAGGGAAGTTATACGTCTTGCCCGGCAGCAGCGGCAGAGACGCTACGTAATAAACGGAGGAGAGCATGTCCGTCACGCAGGCGGGAATATCGTGTTCTTCATGCTTGCTTTCTTTCTTCTTGATGTTCTTGTGGTCAAGCAGGGCCTTGCCATGCTGATAATCGAAGGTGATGCTGGACTCAACGCGGCGAAAGCCTTCCTCAATGTGCCGGGAAGTATTGTGAGAGCAGAAATCCGAGGGATCGAAGAAAGATTCCAGCCGGTCCTGGACATGATAGAGCAGCGAAATTGTGCCGGCTGCGTTGGCGGTGGCGACGATGCGGTTCTCCTGTCCCGCCTTTTCCATCCGCAACGTGGCTATACCGGCATTGAAAACGCGCCACTCCGCGCCATAGACGTAAGTCTCCCCGAGAGGAAACTGATAATCAGGCCGAGGCCGGGTAACGGACGGCGCCACTATTTCGATCTGCTCATGCGCGGAGGCAGCCGGCGTGGAAGAGGCTTTTGGAGCAGCGACGGCGCCCTTCTCTCGCTGTTGCGGCCGTGCCATGGCGGCAATAAAACAGACAGAGGCGATCAAAATAAAGCCGGCCTTCATGGCGACGCTGCTTTGAATTCGAATCAATGTTTTACCAGCATTTTCAGAACAAGAGCGCCAAGCATCAGGACCGAGCCCACAGCCGCATTGTACTCGCGATGGCGCAGATACAGGGCGGAAGAAAAACCGCCGTTCTCTTCATCCGCTGCCCTGCCGTCGCGGTAGGGCGTGAGCCGGGGCAGAAGCCGCGGCACTTGACTGGCATAATGGCCGTAGCCGGGAAACGCGGAACGCAGATACTTTTCTTCCGCGGCGATCACCGGAAGATAAATAAACGCGAACATCGCGATCGCCGCCACGCCGATCCATAGATTGCGCGCCGCAACAATGAAACCCAGAGCAATGATGATGGAACCGAGATAGAGCGGATTGCGCGTGTACGCGTATGGCCCCGTTGTGGCCAGCGCGGCGTTTTTGCGTATGTGTCCTGAGGCAAGAGCGCGCACCAGGATTCCCGCGGCCGCAATGGCAAATCCGGCCAATAGAGATGGCCAGGTGGGCCGGGCAAACCATAGATACGCTGCCGCAAACACAAAGCCCAGGGGCACGCGCGAGCGAGTGGCCACCCGCGACCAGCTAGGCATTGCTTGCTCCCAGCAGATGCCGGGCCGCGGAGATCACTTCTCCCGCAGTGATCTTCATCAGGCCGGCTTCCGCTTCCCGATGATGGGAAAAAGTTGTTTCGCTCTCAGGATGGCGCAGCGGAATGGACTTTGTGCCGAACGGCCCGGTGCGGGCCGGATCGGTTGGGCCGTAGAGACCCACCACAGGAACGTCCAGCGCCGCCGCAAGATGCAAGGGGCCGGTATCGCCGCCCACGAAGATGCGGGCACGGCGCGTGAGAGCGATCAATTGCCCGATGGTGCAGCGCAGCTCAAACGCGTTGCCGCCGCTCGCCGCCACTACGGCGCGGGCCAGTTCAGCTTCCTCCGCTGATGCGTTTACCAGGGTCTTGATGTTGTGCGCGGCCAGCGCCCTGGCCACCTCGCCAAACCGCAGTGTGGGCCATTGCTTGGCCCCCCATCCCGCGCCCGGATTGACGATAGCGAAGCTGGCAATGCCGAGACGCGCAACTTCGGACTCGGCCCAGGCTTCCGCTGCCGGATCAACAGGCAACTGCGGAGCATGCAGTTTCAATTCGCGGTTACCGAGAATTGGATGGAGCGCCTGCGCAGCCAGCACAAGGTTCTGTTCGATCACATGATCGCCCTGGCGCGGGAGCTTCTTGCGGTAAAAAATACGCGCGCCGGATTCGCGAGGATCTTCATATCCCGCTATAACGCTGGCGCCGCCCATCTTTGCGAAAAGGCCCGACTTGATGGAACCCTGAAAATCCAGCGCATAATCGTAATCGAACTTCCTCACCCTTTTGAGGGCGCCTAATATTTCCGCCGTGGCCGACGGACGAAAGAAATGTTGCCGCCAACGCCTGGTGTCCAGGGTGTGGACCGTGTTGACCACCGGCTTTTGCGGGCTGACGGTATTGGGATTGGCCTTTCTTCCCTGCGCCGTCAGCAACTCAGACCAGCGCTCTTCCACCAGCCAGCCAAGGGTGGAATTGGGCAGGGCGGCGCGGATCGCAGTGGCGGCCGGCAAAGCATGAAGGATGTCGCCCATGGCGCCCAGACGCACAATCAGGATTTTTGCCATCCCCGCCTTCCCAGCACGTCGTTTTTCGGCAAATCGTTTTTCGGCAGATCGTTTTTTAGAAGATCAGTGGTGGAGTGGTCTTTCGCATCGCCGACAATCGCAACCTGGCCGCCGCAGGCAATCACCACGTCACGCTCGGGCACGCTCTCAGCGGTATAGTCAGTGCCCTTGGCGTGAATGTCCGGACGCAACAGACGGATTAGAGCGGCAACGTCGGGCGAATCGAAGATAGTTACCGCGTCCACGTCCGCCAGGGCCGCCAGGATCTCCGCGCGCTCGCCTTCCGGGACGCGCGGACGCCCTTCACCCTTGAGCGCGCGCGTGCTGGCATCGGAATTAACGGCCACAACCAGCTTGCCGCCGAGTTGCTTGGCTGCCCGCAAATAGCGGACATGGCCCACGTGAAGAAGATCGAAACAGCCGTTGGTCAGGATGATCCGCTCGCCGGTTGAGCGCCACTGGCCGGCCAGCTCTGCCAGCTCAGCCGCGGTAAAAACTTTTTGGCCAGTCTCAGGCAGTCAGCCCTCCATGACGGCGCGCAGGAGTTCAGCGCGGGTTACGGTGGCTGTGCCGCGCTTCATCACCACAATGCCGCCGGCATAATTGGCAAGGCGCGCGGCTGATTCCGCATCGGCCCCCGCGGCCAGAGCAGCCGTGTAGGTTGCGATGACGGTATCGCCGGCGCCGGTTACGTCCGCAACTTCGTCTGACCCGTGAATGGGGATGATCACCGGCTTGCTGGAACGCGAAAAAACCACCATGCCGTCCTTGCCGCGCGTAACCAGCAGGGATTGCAATTTCATTTTCTGCATCACGGCCTTGCCGGTTGCCAGCAGGCGGGCATTGTCATTGCCAATCCGCGTGCCCAGAACAGCTTCAAGCTCAGCTTCATTCGGCGTGGCCGCGGTCACGCCGCTGTAAGCCAGCGTGCGATAGCGGGAATCCAGGGTGACTGGGACTCCATTGAGCGAGGCGCGCGCGCGAATGTTATCGAAAATTTCGGGCGTAGCGGCCCCGTAGCCATAGTCGGAGATCAGCAAGGCGTCAGAGGCGCGTACATAGCCGCGGGCCTGAAAAGTAAGGTCGCGGATGGCGGCGCGGTCCAGCGCAACTTCCGGTTCACGGTCCACGCGGATTACCTGCTGCCGCGGCGAGTGCGTAGTGCCGGCCAGCACGCGCGTCTTGGTCACGGTGCCGCGCCCTTTGATCCTGCGAATCGCGCTCACGGAAATATGCTTCTGCCGGAATGCATGCAGCAACATGCGCCCGGCCTCGTCGTCACCGATTACGCCGACGGGAAGAACGGTGACCCCAAGATCGGCCAGGTTGTAAATGGCGTTGCCCGCTCCGCCGGGCACAACCATGCGTTCGCGATGGCGCAGGATGAGCACCGGCGCTTCCCGGGAAACGCGTGAGATTTCGCCGTAAATGAATTCGTCCGCGATGAGGTCTCCCAGCACGGTGATGCTGAGCTTGGAAAACTGCTCAACGATTTTGACCAGGCGGTCTGCCGATTTAGAAGGCTTTTGCATGAACTGACGATTTTCTCATGCCGAGGCTAAAGTCTGCAGCCGGAACGCTGTTCTAAGGCCCTTAACAGCTCGGCCATGGTCCGCTCAGGCGACTCCAGAGCGATACGAAGCATGGCCGTCCGCAGCGGCTGGAGATGCGCGGAAAGCGTCCCAAGGTTCATGGCGTCCTTCTCCGTGGTTACAAACCCGGAGGCGCCGGTTTGCTTTTTGAGAGCGAGCAGGCGATCAATATCGCGCTGCGCGTAGCGATGGTGGTCACGGAACGTAATTGTTCCGGCGATTTCCTGATGAGCTGCCGTCAGCGCATCAAAAAACTGCCGTGGACGCGCAATCCCGCAAAAAGCGATCACCCTGCCGTCTGCCGCAATTTCGATCTGCCGTCGCGCGCGCCAGATGCTCTTTGCCTGCTGCGGCTTCTCTGCGGGGTCCGGCAGGACAATGGCATCCGCGCGTTCCAGAGCGGAGAGCGGCTCCCGCAGGCGCCCCGTGGGAAGCAAGGTCCCGCGCTGGTCTTCCGCCGGCAGCAGCACGATATCAAAATCCCGATGCAGGCGGCGGTGCTGAAAGCCGTCATCCAGCAAGTGGAGCTTGCTGGAGAATTGTTTTTCAGCCAGCAGGCCGGCCCGGTATCTATCGGCGCCGACAATCACCGGCGCATGCAGTTTCCGCGCGATCAGCAGCGGCTCGTCGCCAAACTGTTCAGGCGTTCCGTTGGGATCGACCACCGCAATAGCGGTCGACCTGCGGCCATAGCCGCGCGAGAGCACGTCAAATTCAATCCCTTGTTGTTGCAGCAACTCGCCCAGCGCGATAACGAAGGGCGTCTTCCCGCTGCCGCCTACGGAAATGTTTCCAATGCTGACGACCGGACGCGCAAGTTTGCGGGCCGTAAAAACGCCGCGATCATACAGCGCGTTCCTGAGCGCGACTCCAGCGCCGAAGAGGGCAGAAACCGGGTTCATCGCCGACCTCGCTCTTGCCGCGCCAGCAGTGGAGCAAGCGCTTCCAGCGTCCTGCGAGTGGCTCCGGCATGTTTCGCAAACAGCTCCCTGGCCAGATCGCCCTGCCGCTTGCGTTCCTGCGGCCGGCCCAGCAACGCGAGCAATTGCGACTCGAGGTTTTCAGCGGTCACAATCTTGAGGGCCCCGCCCTGCTCAAAGATGCTGACGATCTCACGAAAATTAAAAGTATGCGGCCCCACCACGATTGCAGCGCCATATTGCGCCGGTTCAAGGATGTTGTGACCGCCCGTCGCGACCAGGCTGCCGCCCACAAAAGCGACGTCGGCCAGCTCGTAGACTGCGGCAAGCTCGCCTACGCTATCGAGCAGGAAGATGCCGCTGCGGATTTGCTGCGGCGGTGACCACGAACTGCGCCGCTGTATGGCGAATCCCGCAGCGGCGATCATGGCCGCCACTTTTTCAAACCGCTCCGGATGCCTTGGCGCCAGCACCATGACGGCCGCCGGAAATTTCTCTTGTACGGACTTGAAGGCTTGCAGCAAGGGCCCTTCTTCCCCTTCCGCCGTGCTGCCGCACACGATCACCGGCGAATCCTGGCCGAGGGCCGCGCGCAGGCCATTCACCAGCGCGGGCTGCGGATTGGGGCGAATATCGAATTTCAAATTGCCGCTCACCTGGACCCTTCCGGTGGCGGCGCCGATCTCACGCAGCCTTTGCGCGTCCTCGGCTGTCTGCGCCAGAAACAGGTCCACTTCCGCCAGGACGCGGCGGAAGAACCAGCCGAACCGCCGATAGCGCGGAAATGACCGGTCAGAGATGCGCGCGTTCACAATCGCCAGCGACGCCTGCCGCTTGCGGGCAAGGTGCAGAAGGTTGGGCCAAAACTCGGTTTCGGCAATCACGATAAGCTGCGGCTGCAATGCGGTCAGGTAGCGGCGGACGGCAAAGCCAAAGTCCAGCGGCATAAAGAACACGCGCTTCTCGCCAAAGCGCTGGCGCGCCAGGCCCTGGCCCGTGGCGGTGGTGGTGGAAACAAGGACCTGCCGCTCCGGATATTTCTTTTGCAGCTCAGCGACCAAATGGCTGATTGCCAGCACCTCGCCGACGGAAACGGCATGCACCCAGATGCAGCCGGGTGAAACGTCCTTCAGGCGCTCCGGCACAGAACCAAGGCGCTCCCTCAGGCCGGAGCGATACTTGCCCAGACGCAGCATCTGGACGAGCCACCACGGCAGCGAAAGCAGCGCCGCGCCCCACAGAAGCAAACTGTAGAAGACATACATGAAGGACTTTGGACATTCTATGGAAACTGCGAAGTTGTGCAAACCTGCCCCGATCCTTGGTAGTGGTACAGTTTGAAGTTTCAATTCATCGCTTACGCGATGAACGTCTGCCTAAAGGCCCGCAATTCGCAAGCGAATCGCTAGACGCTGACACTGCTAGTGGGTCAGTTTTTTCCAAACTGACCCACTACCCGCGCCTTGGATATAATCAGGCTTGTGAAAGCCGTACGAATTGCCGCCTGCCTCGCCCTGCTGACGTCGCTGGTATTCAGCGAGAGGCATTTCAATCCGCCTCCGGCGGCGCATGCCAGCACGTACGCGCTGCATGAGACGCATAAGGACGAAAAGGTGACCATCGCCGCGGAACCTTGCGATACGCCGCAAACGAGAAGCGTATTCAAGGAGAATTACCAGGAACACGGCCTTTTTCCCATCCGCCTGCTGATTTCCAATGACGGCGATCAAACGCTGATGCTGCAGGACCTGAAGATCGAGTACATCACGGCGCGACGCGAGAAATTGCAGCCGGCAACCGACGACGATATTTATCGCATGTTTGTGAGGCCCAACCGGGCCGACAAGAGCCATCCCGGCATGCACCTGCCGTTTCCTGTGGGCAAGAAAAAAGAGGCCATCAGCAAGGACACGCGGGACGAATATGAATCGGCGCAGTTCGCCACTGTTCCGGTAACGCCGCATTCCACGCACGCCGGTTATTTATTTTTCGACATGCAGGGAGAAGCCCCGGAACCGGGCGCGCGGTTGTACATCTCCGGCCTCAAGGCCGGCACGAAAGAGCTGTTTTACTTTGAAATTCCGCTGGACAAGCCGGTAACCGACATTCCCGTCCAGAAATAGTCCGGCTAAGGGTCCTATAATCTTTTCATGTTTGCCAGCACTCAGGCCGCAGCAGCTTTGCGCGAGAAATACGAGCCGGTGATCGGGCTGGAAGTGCACGTTCAATTGCTCACGCAGACCAAGATTTTCTGTGGCTGCTCCACGCAGTTTGGCGCTCCCCCAAACACCAACGTCTGCCCGGTTTGCCTGGGATTGCCCGGCGCTCTGCCGGCGCTCAATCAACGGGCCGTAGAGTTTGCCGTGCTGGCCGCGCAGGCCCTGAATTGCCAGGTGCGCGAGACTTCAATCTTTGCCCGCAAGAATTATTTCTATCCTGACCTGCCCAAGGGCTACCAGATTTCGCAATTTGATAAGCCGCTGGCCGAGCATGGCTATATTGAGATCGCCGGAAAAAGCGGTGACGTACGAAAGATCGGCATCACGCGGCTGCACATGGAAGAGGACGCGGGCAAGAGCATTCATGACGGCCTGGCGGATTCCCCGGTATTTACCTCGATTGACCTGAACCGCAGCGGTACGCCGCTGGTGGAAATCGTGAGCGAGCCAGACATGCGCTCCGCCGATGAGGCTTTTGAATATCTGACGCTGCTCAAAGAAATTATCCTGTACACCGGTGTGAGCGACTGCAACATGGAAGAGGGCTCGCTGCGCTGCGATGCCAACGTGAGCGTGCGCCCGCGAGGGCAGGCAAAGTTTGGCACCAAGGCGGAAATAAAGAATGTAAATTCCTTTCGTTTTATCCGGGACGCCATTGAGTATGAGATCGACCGGCAGATCGAAGCGCTGGAGTCGGGCGAACGCATCCAGCAGGAAACGCGCTTGTACAACGCCCAGGAAGGCCGCACATACAGCATGCGGTCCAAGGAGCAGGCGCACGATTATCGCTATTTTCCCGAGCCTGATCTTCCTCCGCTGGTGGTCGATGCGCGTTTGCAGGAGTCGATCCGCAGGACTTTGCCGGAACTGCCTGAAGCGCGCCGCAAGCGCATGGTGAGCGATTATGGCATCACCGAATACGATGCGCGCGTGCTCAGCGTCAGCAAGTCGCTGGCCGACCAGTTTGAGGAAGCCGCCAGGGCGGCAAAGAATCCCAAGCGCGTAGCCAACCTGGTGCAGGGCGAACTGATGGGCCGTTTAAAGGCCCGCGGGCTGGAGATTGAGCAGTCTCCCATCTCGATGAAGGGCGTGGCACTCTCGGCCGACCTGGTGGAGTCGGGCGATATCTCCAGCAAGATCCTCAAAGACCTTTATGACAAAGCGTTTGCCGCCGGCGAAGATTTTCCCGCTGTCTATGAGCGGGAAAAGCCGCAGCAGATTACGGATGTTGCGGCGCTGGAAAAGATCATCGACGAAGTTATCGCCGCCAATCCTAAACAGGTGGAGCAGTACCGCGGCGGCAAGACCTCGATTATTGGATTCTTTGTGGGACAAGTGATGAAGGCGACTAAAGGGCAGGCCAAGCCGGAGTTGGTGAATGAGTTGCTGAAGAAGCAACTAGCAGCTGGCAACTAGTTTGATCAGGCAAATTGCTCCCTGCCTTATCTTGCAATATATGGTAATACACAGTAATATGCAATATTATGGACAAGCAAACCGTCAGCTTTCGATTGGATTCAGACAAAGTGGACGCACTGGATGTTCTGGCCAAGGCCCTGGATCGCGACCGCACCTATCTTCTGAATGAGGCGGTGGAAGCTTACCTCGACGTTCAGCAATGGCAAATTAAGCACATTCAAGCCTCCATGAAGCAGGCGGATGCAGGCCGATTGACAGATCATCATGAGATCAAGAAAATGGCGTCAAATTGGCGCCGTCGCAAGTGAAGATACGCTGGACGGATGTCGCGGCAGCCGACCTGAAATCAGTACACGAATACTTAAGCGAACACGCGCCTGCGCGAGCAGATACCATCGTGGATCGGATCCTTGCCGGCATCGACGTTCTGGAACAATATCCCAATTTGGGGCGCCAGGGCAGGATAGACGGAACTCGCGAGCTGGTAATTACAGGAACACCATTTATCGTTTTTTACCGCCTGCAAAAAAGCCAAGTGGAAATTCTTGGCGTCCTTCATGCTGCACGCAAATGGCCTGGCAGCTAGCAGCTGGCAGCTGGCAGCTAGCATCTGGCACCTGGCACCTAGCAACTGGCAGCTAGCATCTGGCACCTAGCAATTAGCCAAGCCAAATTAAGATTTTCGCTCCGAGCCCACCTTACGCGTTAGTGCTACCAGCATTCTCTTTACCTCAGCGAGTTGCTGGTCGAGAATCAAATAGGTTTCCTCATTTAAATAGCCCAGATCCTTCGCAAGCAGCAAGTGGTACTCCATTTCATTTGACGAGCCGCAGGCAATCTGGAGAAATCTGTGAAGCTCCGAATTGCCCAGCCGGCCACAGCCCTCGGCGATATTTGCAGGGATCGACGAACTGCACCATCGCATCTGGCTCACAAGACCGAACAATTCATGTTTTGGGAAGCACTGGTTACACGATAAGTGTCCAGAACGAACTCGTGGGCCCTTTCCCAGACCTTGAAGTCACGAAAATCTTTCATATCCTTCCTCAGGGGCGCGGCCAATTTCCCGCGCCCGGCGGCAGCGTTCCACATTGCCATTGCCGCCTACGAAAGCTAGTTGCCAGGTGCTAGTTGCCAGGTGCCAGTTGCTATTTGCCAGTTGCTATTTGCTAATGTGTCCATGCGCGTTCTTCGGGCCTGTCGGCTTGTTCTTCAGGCTGTCATAAAGGATTTCAATAAACATATCTGTCTTGATAAAGCTCTGCCCCCAGGAATCCCATTTGGCCAGGACTTTTTCCTGCTTGAGTTGATCGAGCGTCTTGCCCTTCTTGATGCCGGCTTCGACCGCAGCGGAGGTTTCTTTCAAGACGGTGATGAATTTTCTTAAATCGTCTTTCGTCGCCAGAGGGCCGTGGCCGGGGATGATCTTCACATCGTCGGGGACTTCAGCCAGCACTTTTTCGTCGCCGGCAATCATGCCCTGCACGCTGCCGCCGCTGTCGATATCGATAAAAGGGAACATGCCGCCGTTGAAGAAATCGTCGCCCATGTGGACCACGTTGGACTGCTTGAAGAAGATCACGCTATCGCCGTCAGTGTGGCCGTTGGGAAAATGGATGGCGTGAATATCTTCGCCGTTCAGATGGACGGAGACATCGTTTTCAAAAGTAATGACCGGCAGGGCGGTCTTGTCAGCGGGCTTGGTTTCGCTGAAGCGCGTCTTGCCGCCGGTGACAAGCCTTTTGCGCACGTTTTCCTGCGCCACGATCGGGGCCTTTTCGCCAAAATGCGGATTGCCGCCGGTGTGGTCGCCGTGCCAGTGCGTGTTCAGGACCACTTTGACCGGCTTGTCGGTAACGCCCTTCAGCGCGGCCTCAATTTTGTCGGCGAGCGGCAGGAACTCATCGTCCACCATGACAATGCCGTCATCGCCGACTGAGGCGCCGATGTTGCCGCCAGCGCCTTCCAGCATGTAAACGGTGCCGGCAACTTTCTGGACTTTCATCTCAACTTTGCTGAAGTCTTGTCCCTGGGCGAAAGCGGGCATGGCGCCGAGAAATCCGCACAGAAGAAACGCAAGAATGGCTTTACGCATTGAACCTCTCCTTCACAAGCAACTGGTTTTGTGGACGGACAATCTTAGCGGCGGGAGGGTTCGAGAGCAAATTGATTCTGAAGCAATCGGCAGTCAGCAATCAGCAGTCAGCTAAAGCGGCGATTGGAAGAGTAACCCGATGCAACGGTAGTGGGGTCAGTTTGAAGGGGCTATAAGAAATCCAAGCAGATCCCCGGTAGAACTCCCTGTTACGGCATGGCAAAGGACGCATTCTCGGGATCCTTCGACGCGCGCTCATCCGCTGATGCGGACTTGCGCTTGCTCAGGAAGACATAGGGAAAGATTATTCGTCAAAGCTGAAGCCCTCCTAGTTGCCGGGTGGCTCACGCTTCCGGCGGTGTTGGCAAAGGGTGGTGGTATCGAAGTTCCAGAGCAATTCTAATTTGTGTTTTGAGTTTGGGTAGAATTTCCCATTTTCTCTCTTGCGCGCATGTTCTTGACACCGGCTTTCCGGGCTCTTACCTTTAACGCATGGAAGTACATTTGACGCCCGATCAGAAAGCATTCATCCGGCAGGCCATTGAATCCGGCCGGTTTACCCGTGCCGAGGATGCGGTAGAAGAAGCATTGGCGCTGTGGGAAGAGCGCGAACGGAAGCGGGCCGAGATTTTAGCCGCGGTTGACGCAGCGGAGGCTTCCCTTGCACGTGGCGAGGGACGCGTACTGACCAAGGAATCCGCGCAGGAGCTTGCAGATAAGATCAAACAGCGCGGACGCGCCCGACTGGCTGCCGAGCGGCAAGCACACTGATGGCGCACCGTCTCGCCCCGGAAGTCGAATCCGAACTCGATGACATTTGGTATTACATCGCGAGGGAAAGTGGCAGCATTGAAATTGCCGACCGCCTTATTGATTCTATAACGGACCGCTTTTTTCTTCTCGCCACCCACCCCTATCTGGGGCGAAGCCGGGACGAGGACCTTCGTCCCGGTTTGCGGAGCTTTCCCAGCGGCGAATATGTCATTATTTACCGTGTTGAAGGCGAGGACGTTCTCATACTGCATGTAGTGCGGGCTAGCCGCGATATTGAGGCGCTCTTCGGGCGCTGAAGGTAAGAGGCGGGATTGATCGTTTTTCGTGGCAATCATTAGCCGCTCTTCATCAACAATTTTTTCTGTCCTATTGTGGTGCTACCGTTTGCAAATCACTTGCTAATGAAATCGATACGGACAGTCTTATGGCCGCCACAATCGGCCTCGACATAAGACCAGACAGCACCTCCATGTTCAAGCGCCAGAGAGTTTAGCGCCTGCGCGAGAGAAACATCGCGGACAACAAGTGGCTGCTTTTCCGGCTTGGAATTGGAACGATTCAGCTTTTGAAAGCCAGTCTCGGGTGAAAGAGCTTTTAATTGCAGCGTCGACAGAGCGTCTCTGACGGCTTTGACCTGGAGCAATTCCGTTATCGCCAGAGTTAAGTCGTTCTTGTCCTGGAATTGGGCTTCAGCGATCCTGGTCTGGAGCAGGGGCGGCAGACCCGCGGTTGGAACCAGAAAGACAGCCCCTTTTTCCAGAGACCACGAGTGTCCGCCGTCGGTCGCGACTAACGCATCGAGCGCCTGGGGCAAACTCGTTCCTTTCGAAATCCGAAAGTCGTGGACGACCGCCTCGCAGCTTTGCGTCACCGTGACAACACCGCCCGATACTCCAGTGCCTTGCAGTGTCTCTACCAGAGCATTTTGAAGGGTCGTTTTCTCGGAAATGTCCCGGGCCGCTTGAATATTTAGGTCTGTTGGCACGGTAGCGCCTTGCGGCTGTATTTCTAATGCGATCGCAAGCAGGGACGTTGCAATGACTAACGTTTTCGGTAAAAACATGGTTTTGCTCGAATGGACAGCCTCTTGAAATGTCACAGCTAACCCTGATTATGGAGTGCTTTCGCAATCGCATCGTGTATCTGTTGGTATCCTGATGCGTTCGGGTGGATGCCATCCACGGTGTAGTCGCTCTGGCAGGTGAACAGCGCCTCCAGGTCCGCTATCTGTATTCCCAGTTGCGCTGCGGTGGCACGAATGTTGACATTGAGCACAGGCTCTTGGTCGGCGCGATATGGAAATAAATCGGAGCATGAAT
>Ga0164306_10000285_pt1 | contig 19695 bp, 14 predicted proteins | sample Whisoiple_242_MG_FD_110213 | JGI IMG/M metagenome (GOLD analysis project Ga0164306, IMG submission 110213) | Soil microbial communities amended with fresh organic matter from upstate New York, USA - Whitman soil sample_242_MG | ecosystem: Environmental > Terrestrial > Soil > Unclassified >... | reverse complement strand
CTGGTCGGCAAATGGCTGGCGCTCATCGGCATCGGTGAGGATGGTCTCGACGGTCTCTCTCCCGTGGCGCGGCGGCTCATCGCGGCCGCCGAGTTCATCGTCGGCGGTGCGCGGCATCTAAAGCTTGCCGGCTCGCCGACATGCGAGACACTGGTATGGCCTTCTCCAATCAGCGAAGCAATCGCGCCGATCCTCGCCCGGCGCGGCAAGCGCGTCGTCGTGGTCGCCAGCGGCGATCCATTCTTCTATGGCGTTGGCGCGCTGATTGCAGCACATGTACCGATCGACGAAATCGTTTCGCTTCCTGCACCGTCGGCCTTTTCGATCGCGGCATCGCGGCTCGGATGGAGCCTGCAGGATTGTACGCTTCTGTCGCTGCATGGCCGCAGCTTCGAGCGGATCGTTCCGCATCTGCAGCCCCGCGCTAGAATCCTGGTTCTCGCCTGGGATGAGACCACGGCGCCGCGGGTCGCGACCTGTCTCGAAGCACACCGCATGGGCGGCTCACGCGTCACGGTGCTCGAAGCGCTCGGCGGACCCCGCGAGCGGGTGCGCACGATCCGCGCCGATGCGTTCGAGCTGCCCGGAATCGATCCACTCAATATCGTGGCGATCGAAATTGCTGCCGATCCGGACGCGCGGATCATTCCGCTCAGCCCCGGTCTGCCTGACGATTACTTAGAGCATGACGGCCAGATCACCAAGCGCGACATACGTGCCGCAACGATCTCGGCGCTGGCGCCGCGCCGCGGCGAGCTTTTGTGGGATGTCGGCGCAGGCTCCGGCTCGATCGCTGTCGAATGGATGCTTTCTGATCCTGCCAACACGGCAATCGCGATTGAAGAACGCCCCGATCGCGCCGCGCGCATCGCCCGCAATGCGGCTTCGCTCGGCGTTCCCGGCTTGGACATCGTGAGCGGAAGAGCGCCAGCGGCTTTCGTCGAACTTGCCACCCCCGACGCGATTTTCATCGGCGGCGGCGCCAACGACGATGATGTCATCGATCGGGCATGGGACGCGCTTCCCGCCGGCGGCCGGCTCGTCGCCAATGCCGTCACCATCGAGACGCAAGCGCTTCTTGCCCGGCAGTTCAAGCAACGGGGCGGCGAGCTCGTGCAGATGCAGGTCGCGCATGCTCAACCGGTTGGCTCGTTCTTCGGGTGGCGACCCGCCATGCCGGTCGTGCAGTGGCGGATCACCAGGCCTTGAGCGGCCGCGTTATTGCAATCGGGATCGGCTGCCGCAGCGGCGCATCGGCAAGCAACATCGTCTCTCTTGTGCAGCGCACGCTCGGTGACGCTGGGATCCATGGCGGAGAGGTCAAACTTGTCTCGATCGATACGAAGAAGGACGAGGCTGGCCTCATCAAGGCTGCGCGCCTGCTGTCGATGCCGCTCGTCTTTCTGCCGCGTGAGGCCCTGGCGGCTCGCTCAGCGGATGTCAGCACGCGGTCAGCGCGCGTGGAGAGCCTTTATGATCTCCCCTCGATTGCCGAGACGGCGGCGCTCGCGGGCGCGGGAGCCGGCTCTCGCCTCATCGTACCACGCGTGACTGCCGGCGCTGTGACCTGCGCCATCGCCATCAGCAAAGATTGAAAAGAAAAAGCTCTTCCGCCGGGAGAAAACGGAAGAGCTTTGAGCACCGCCATGCGCTTTCGCGCCAAATCGCCGCGCACCCGGCCCCTCCAACCTGCACCGGGCGCGGGTGATCATGCCGGCCGGTTAGATGCGTCGACTTCGATCGACAGGACGCTTTCTTACCGGCGCCTTTGTCGAATGCCACCAATCTTACTCGCGCGATTGCAGCCGTAAATCGGCAAAATCGCGGAATCGTTAAGATTCCGACCGGCGTTGCGGATTCGCCACGAATCCGGTCCCGCGCGCGATCCTTCTCATCACGATGAAGCGCGACGCGCGGCGTTTGCAGGGCAGATCAGGCGCGATCGAAGCACCTCATTGTGCTTCGCCTGAAGGTCTTTCTGACAAAGAAGATGGGTCTTTCGAGCAGAATCCGCATTTTACTGGCCATGAACACGCATCAATTCAGGAACTTATACAGCTTTTCATTCGTTGCGCGGGCGGTGTGAACAGCAAAGGAGCTAAGTTCATGGCCAGACAAAGCTCGGGACAGAAGAAAACTGTCAAGCGCGTCATGCACGAGTACAAGCATGGTGAGCTCAAAGCCGGTAGAGGCCGACGCGGCAAGGTCAAGAGCCGCAAACAGGCGATCGCGATCGCCCTGCACGAGGCGGGCGCCTCCAATCAGGAAAGCTCGTCCGAGAACAAGCGCAGTTATCGTCGCACGAAGCGGCGCGAGCGCACCGGCAGCACCGGGGCAAGCCGCAAATCCTCGAGCGCGCGCAAGACCTCCGGACGCAAGAACACGGGGCGCAAATCGACGGGCCGCAAGAGCACCGGCCGTAAGACTGCGTCACGCAGCACGACGCGCCGGTCGTCGGGACGCAAATCGACGGCCCGCAGGTCGAGCCCGCGTAAATCGACGGCGCGGCGGAGCACCGGGACGAAGCGGCGCACTACCTCGCGGAGCACCACACGCTCGACGCGGCGCAAGAGCACATCGCTTTCGAAACGCCGCTCCAGCTCGAGCCGCTCGAAACGCGCGAGCAAATAGGATTGGTGGAAGCGAGCCGGCCAGACGCCGGCTCGCTTCCGAGAAAACAAACGAGCCGCTGGAGCCCGCAAGGCTCAGGCGGCTCGTTGCCTTTCTGGTCTTGCGCACGAAATCGGCGCATACAACGCCGAATTTGGAGCGGCCGAAACATTGCGCCGCATAGCTCGCGTCAGGGGAGGCCTGCCATGAACAAACCGGTCCCGCAATCCGACATGCAGAGCGAGGCGCGGCCGCGGTTCGAGACCGAGAATCCGGCGACGGGACAGAAGGGCCGCGTCTACGAAGGCCGCACCAAAGCGGAGGTGCGCGACATAGTGGTGGCGGTGGACCGCGCCTTCAAAAAGTGGCGCCGGCGCTCTTATTCCGAGCGCGCGACCATGATGAAGGAAGCGGCTGCTGTCCTGCGGCGCAAGAAAGATGAGTTTGCCGGCCTAATGACGGAGGAGATGGGCAAGCCGAGCTCCGATGGTCGCGCGGAGGTCGAGAAATGCGCGACCGCTTGCGATTATTTCGCCGATAATGCCGAGCGCTTCCTCGCGCAGGAAAAGGTCGATCTCGGCGGGCCGGAAGCTTTCATTACCTTCGAGCCGCTCGGGATCATCCTGGCGATCATGCCATGGAATTTTCCGTTCTGGCAGGTGTTCCGTTTCGCCGCGCCGACATTGATGGCCGGCAATGTGGCAGTGCTGAAACACGCGAGCAACGTGCCGGGCTGTGCGCTCGCGATCGAAAGTGTGTTCCGCGACGCGGGCTTTCCCGACGATGTTTTTCGCACGCTCTTGATTCCGAGCCGCGACGTCGAAGCCGTGATCGGCATGAATGAAGTGAAGGCGGTGACGCTGACGGGCAGCGTCGAAGCCGGCCGCAAGGTCGCGACCGCCGCGGCGCAGCGCCTGAAGAAGAGCGTGCTCGAGCTCGGCGGCAGCGACCCTTACGTGGTGCTCGAAGACGCCGATATCGCCAAAGCGGCAAAAATCTGCGCGACGGCGCGCATGGTCAATGCCGGCCAGAGCTGCATTGCCGGCAAGCGATTCATCGTTGTCGAGAAGGTGCGCGATCGGTTCGAGAAGGCCTTCGTCGAGGCGATGAACGCTTTCCGTATGGGCAATCCGCGCGACGACGACACGAAGTTCGGCCCGATGTATTCCGTCGCCGGCCGCGACGAATTGCATGAGCAGGTCGAGCGCAGCGTCGCCGCCGGCGCGCGCGTGTTAACGGGCGGCGAGAAGCCGCAAAAACCCGGCGCCTGGTATCCACCGACCGTGCTGACCGATGTGCGTCCCGGCGTGCCGGCGTTCCAGGAAGAGATTTTCGGCCCCGTCGCGTCCGTGATCGTCGCCAAGGACGAGACGGACGCAATCGCCATCGCCAATGATTCCGAGTTTGGCCTCGGCTCCGCGGTGATCACCCGCGATCTCGAGCGCGGCCGCCGCATCGCCGCGCACGAGCTCCAATCCGGGATGAGCTTCGTCAACGACAATGTGCGCTCCGACGCGCGCATGCCGTTCGGCGGTCTGAAGCATAGCGGTTATGGCCGCGAAGTGTCGCGCTACGGCCTGCTCGAATTCGTCAACATCAAATCGGTGCTGGTCACGCCGATGGCGTGATCGCCCGCGTCAAACGCCGCGCGTGCCCAAGACCTTGGCAATGTTTGCAAACGTGTGATGCGTGAGATCCTTGTCGATTTCGGCGAGGATCTTGCCCTGCAGCCGCTTGGAATATTCGTGGCGCAATTCGCCCAACACCTTTGGCGGCGCAGCGATGACGATGTGCTCGAACTTGTTTTCCTCGGCGGCACGGTTCAGGCGCTCGGCAATCGTCGCGGCGAAGCGCTCTTCCTCAAGCGCATGCCAGTCCGTCGCCTCGATGGCGCTGCGCGGTCCGACCTGCATGGTCGTGCGGCCGGGTCTATCGGTGCCCTGCTCGCGGCTCGGCGGATTGTCGTCCTCGCGTACCTCGACACGCCTGAGATCGAGGAGATCGGGGTCCCCTTCATTGCGCAGAAGCAAAGCTTTGCGGCCGTCGCCGACAAAGACCCAGTCGCCGTGCTTTATTCTCAAGTGCGCCATGGCGGCCTCCGAAGCTCGGTTCGGGAAAAGCGCCGCGCCGGATCGGGTTCCCCAGAAAGGTGGCGAAATTCAAACCACGCGGATATGCCGGATCGGTTTGCCCGGCGCGATCGTCTGCACAGCTTTGGCGATGCCTTGCGCGTCGATGCCGAAGTGCCGGTAGAGATCCGCAATCGTCCCGGTCTGGCCGAAATGCTCGACGCCGAGCGAGCGGGTGCGGTGACCATAGACCGAGCCAAGCCAGGCGAGCGTCGCCGGATGGCCGTCAATCACCGTCACGAGTGGGCAATGCGTGGGAACATCGGCGAGCAGGCGCTCGATGTGGCTTCGCGCGTGAACGAGCCCGTGCTCGCGTGCGCGCTGCGAGGCCATCCAGCCGGCATTGAGCCGATCGGCGGAAGTGACTGCGAGAAGTCCGACGTCGCGCCGGTCTTCGCCGACAAGCCCAATCGCCTCGATCGCCTCCGGCGCGACTGCACCCGTATAGGCGACAACGACCTGCGCATTCGGACCTGGGCGGCGCATCCAAGAGCCGCCATTGATGATGTCGTCTTCGAGTGCGGGCGAGATATGGCGTTGCGGCTGCTCGAGCATGCGCGTCGACAGACGCAGATAAACCGAGCCGCCAACCTTGTCGCGGAGCCACGTCGTCTCGTCGTGCTCGGCATCGCCGTCGCGCTGCATGTAGTCGAACGCCCAGCGCATGATGATCGCGAGCTCGTCGACAAAGGCCGGTTCGAAACTGGCGAGGCCGTCCTGCGCCATGCCGATCAGCGGCGTCGCGATCGATTGATGCGCACCCCCTTCCGGCGCAAGGGCCACGCCGGACGGCGTTGCGACGACCATGAAGCGCGCATCCTGATAGCAGGCATAGTTCAGCGCATCGAGACCGCGCTCGATGAACGGATCATAGAGGGTGCCGACCGGCAGCAGCCGCTCCCCGAAAATTGAGTGCGACAGGCCGAGGGCGGAGAGCATGATGAACAGGTTCATCTCCGCGATGCCGAGCTCGAAATGTTGGCCGTGCGGCGAGAAGGTCCAATTGAAGGTCGAGGGAATGCGCTCTTTCTTGAACGTGTCGACCATCTCTTCGCGCGCGTAAAGCGCGCGCCGGTTCACCCAGGCGCCAAGATTGGTCGAGACGGTCACATCCGGCGACGCCGTGACGATGCGCCGCGCGAATTCGGAATCGCTTTTGCCGATCTCGTGCATGATCAGCCCGAAGCCTTGTTGCGTCGACATCGCGGGCTGTCGCGAGATATCCAATCTCTGCGGAACCGGCACGACATCAGCGCGATAGCGGCGCGGCCCATGCTGTACGAACGGCACATTTTTTAGGAAGTGCTGGATCGCTTCGTGGTCCTGCGCGACACCTTCGAGCCGATCCCATTCATGTCCCTCGCGGACATTCATCATGCGGCGCAGGCCTTCGACCTGCGGCGCGGTGAGCAGGCCGGCATGATTGTCCTTGTGGCCCGCGAGCGGCAGGCCAAAACCTTTGATCGTGTAGGCGATGAAGCAGACCGGCCGGTCGTGCTGTTGCGCGGCTTCGAATGCTTCGAGCAGCGACGGCAGATCGTGGCCGCCGAGGTTGCCCATCAGCGCGGCAAGCTCTGCGACCGTGCGCTTGTCGATGAGTTTTGACACGGCACCCTGGTCGCCGAGATCGTCGGTGAGGCGCCCCCGCCACGCCGCGCCGCCCTGGAACGTCAGGGCCGAATAAAGCTGGTTCGGGCAGGCTTCGATCCATTCGCGCAGGCGCGTGCCGCCGGGCTCGGCAAACGCCGCCTGCTGCATCTTGCCGTGGCGCAGGACGACGACATCCCAGCCGAAATTGCGGAAGATGCCCTCGAATTTCGACCAGAGGCCCTCGCGCACGACAGCATCGAGGCTCTGACGGTTATAATCGACGACCCACCAAGTGTTGCGAAGCCCATGCTTCCAGCCTTCGAGCAGCGCTTCAAAAATATTGCCTTCGTCCATCTCGGCGTCGCCGAGAAGCGCGATCATCCGCCCTTCAGGCTTGTCTATGCCGAGCCCCTTGGCACGGAGGTAATCCTGCACAAGCGAGGCGAACAAGGTCTGCGCGACGCCGAGACCGACCGAGCCCGTGGAGAAGTCCACGTCGTCGGCGTCTTTGGTGCGCGAGGGGTAGGATTGCGCGCCCTTAAAGCCGCGGAAGTTCTTGAGGTTATCGAGGCTCTGATTGCCGAGTAGATATTGAATGGCATGAAAGATCGGGCTCGCATGCGGTTTCACCGCGACGCGGTCCTGCGGGCGCAGCACGGAAAAGTACAAGGCCGTCATGATGGTCGCCATCGAGGCGGACGAGGCCTGATGCCCGCCGACTTTCAGCCCCGAATCCTCACGCAGGTGATTGGCGTTGTGGATCATCCAGGTCGCGAGCCACAGAACCCGGCGCTCGAGGGCCGAGAGGATTTCGAGGCTCACGGGGCTCACCTGCCGCGGTTCATCACCGCCGGGATTGTCGCGCTGGATGGGGGTTTAATCAATCCGCGGTGAGCCGCGACAGCGAGCACTGCGCTATAGCAGCTTTGCCTTGTGAGCTGACGCTTACAGTCCGAGGATGGACAAGAGCCCGCCGGCCCTCTGCACTCCCCCCGCATTTACCGCGGCGTTCACCGGAGGCTGACCGGGGGGCGAGCCGGAGATCGTGATGGTGCCGCCCTCGGCCCGCATCAGGTTGAAGAGCCTGGTCGCGTTCTGCGGCGCCAATCGCACGCAGCCGTGCGAGGCGGGACTGCCGAGGTGGCGCACCTGGTTCGTGCCGTGGATCGCAAATCCTTGCATGCGGCATCGGCGCGTTGTCGTATTTCTTCGAGTGGTAGACCGCCGCGAAGCGTTCTGCCTGGAAGCTGCGGGTCGGCGTCACATAGCCTTCGCGCGCCGACGAGATCGGCCAATCGTAACGCGCCCCGCCGTCGCCCTCGACATGCATGCGTTGGGTCGACAGATCGATCGAGACGGTTGCTGCAGCGGCCGGCAATGCCGTGGAGAGGAGGCCGGCCAGAGCGGCGGCCGTTGTCACTGAACCGAAGACGCGTCGCATGAAGCCCCCGTGCTGATTCATGCACCCCAAGGTGCGACTCAATCGCTTAACAAACCTGCCTCACGAGCCGGCTTCGGCGTACCTGCTTTTGCGGCGCTCTGGCGCGATTTTCCGCGAGCGCGGCTTCTTTGCCACGGCTCTTGGATAGCCCACGGTCGGTTGGTGCAATATTCAATTGCCCGAAGTTTTGCCGAGTTCTTTTGCCCGCTGCAAACATGCAGGAGTGCGCTCGTCGACCGTGCCCGACGGATAGTTCGCACCATTACCGTACCTGGCGTGCTGCGCCCAGGAAGAACATTTGCCGTTCGGCAGCCGGAAGCCGGGGCCTCCCTTGCAGCAGCATCCCGAGCAGTAATCCGCAAAGGCGGGAAAGGTAAGCAGCACGAGAAGGGCTGTGGCAGTCGCGAGTCGAATTGGTTACTCCCGCTTTCTACTTTAGCGGGAGCATAGCGAAACTACGGAAGGTCGGTGATTCAGCGCGTACCCTGGACTACCTCGTCGCTCACGCTCTTCGGAGGCTTTCAGAGGGGACCCGCAACTATCCCCAACATCGAAGTGCGGAGCTAAACGTATGGCGCGCAAGCAGCGCGCAAGCAGCGCGCGCTGCTGAGTAAGGAATTAGTATTCTGGGAGGCGGCAGTCATCTTCCTCGCCCACGCTCCTTGCGATGACAACCTAGTTCCCTCCCTCCAACAGTCTCCGCGCGATCACTTGCGCCTGGATTTCCGCCGCGCCCTCAAAAATGTTCAGGATGCGCGCGTCGCAGAGCACGCGCGAGATCGGATATTCCAGGGCAAACCCATTGCCGCCATGGATCTGCAGCGCGTTGTCGGCCGCCGCCCAGGCGACGCGTGCGCCCAAGAGTTTGGCCATGCCGGCTTCGAGATCGCAGCGCCGTCCGTCATCCTTGGCGCGGCCGGCGAAATAGGTGATCTGCCGGGCGATGTGGATTTCGACCGCCATCATCGCCAGCTTGTCGGCGACGCGCGGGAAATTGATCAGCGATTTGCCGAACTGGATGCGCTCCTTGGCGTACCGCAGGCCGAGATCGAGCGCCGATTGCGCGACGCCGACGGCGCGCGCCGCGGTCTGGATGCGCGCCGATTCGAACGTCTGCATGAGCTGCTTGAAGCCCTGGCCTTCCTCGCCGCCGAGCAGGTTTTCCGCCGGCACTTCGAATCCGTCGAAGGCGATCTCGTATTCCTTCATGCCGCGATAGCCGAGCACTTCGATCTCGCCGCCCGACATGCCGGGCGCCGGAAACGGATCGGCGTCGGTGCCGCGGGGCTTTTCCGCTAAAAACATCGACAGGCCGCGATAGCCCTTCTCGTTCGGATCGGTGCGCGCGAGCAGCGTCATCAGATCGGCGCGCACGGGATGCGTGATCCAGGTCTTATTGCCGGAGATTTTGTAAGTGTCGCCGTCGCGCAATGCGCGCGTGCGCAACGAGGCAAGATCCGAGCCGGTATTCGGCTCGGTGAACACCGCGGTCGGCAGGATTTCACCGGAAGCGATTTTCGGCAGGTATTTTTGTTTCTGCGCGTCGGTGCCGCCGCTGAGGATGAGCTCGGCGGCGATCTCCGAGCGCGTGCCGAGCGAGCCGACGCCGATATAAGCGCGCGAGAGTTCCTCCGAGACGAGGCACATCGCGACCTTGCCGAGGCCCATGCCGCCGAAATCCTCGGGGATGGTCAGGCCGAACACGCCGAGCGCCGACAAGCCCTCGATCACCGCGAGCGGGATGTATTCGTTCTTCAAGTGCCATTCATGCGCGTGCGGCAGCACCTCGGCTTCGGCGTATTTGCGGATTTCGCCGCGCATCGCTTCCAATGTTTCGTCGATCCCGGGATCGCCGATCGTGCCGTGCGCGTCGGATTGGTCGATCAGCTCGGCGAGCCGCTTGCGGTGGGCGGCGATGTTGCCGCCAGCGATCAGCCGCTCGACGGCGTCGCTGCGATGGCGCGCGATTACGTCCGCGCTGAGCCCGAAATCGCCGAGCCGCACGATCTCGCTTTGGCTCATCGGGATGCCGCCGAAAATCTGCGCCAAAAATTCGCCGATACCGATCTTGGTCAGCAGTTCCTCGGTCTCGCCGAAGCGGCCTTCGCCTGCGAGCCGCTCGCGATAGGCGAGCATTTCGCGGATCGCCTGCACATACGTGGCGAGCCAGGCGAGCCCGTGCGCCGCGTGCTGCTCCTGCTCGATGAGATCGGCGGACAGCGCGCCGTCGGCGCTGACCGTGCGCCGCACGGCGGCCGTCGCCTCGAGCTGCAGCGCCTCGATTTCGGCCAGAGCGGCGCCGGCATCCTCGGCCCAGGCGGGCTCGGCGGAGGGGGCAAAAGCGCGGGCGGTGCTCGGCATGGGGCGCTCCTTCAAGTCTCACCCTTCATGGCAGCCTTGCTTTCGCGGTGCAACAATGATGCCGCCTCACGCGGCGCGGCTCGCCAGCGCCACGCCGATGACGGTCAGCGCCATGCCGGCGAGCTGCAGCGGCGACAGCTGCTCGCCGAAGAGGAGCCAGGCCTGCACGGCCGCCGTCGGCGGGATGAGGTAGATGAGCTGCGCGGCGCGCGAGACCTCGCCGCGGCGGATCAGCAGCAAGAAAAGCGCGATGGCGCCGATCGAAATAGCGAAGACCGACCACAGCATGATGAGGATCGTCGTCGCGTTGATCTCGAGCCGCATCGGCTCGATCAGCCACGCGACCGGCAGCGTCACGGCGATCGCGCCCGCATATTGCAGGATCGTCACGGTGCGCAGATCGCCGGAATGGATGTAACGCTTCTGGTAGAACGTGCCGGCCGTCACGGCGAGCATTGCGATAATGTTGATCGCGAGCGGGATCGTCACCGCGGCGAGCTCTCCCGGCGCGATTCCGGCGAGTTTCGGCGACAGCACGACGATGATGCCGAGAAAGCCGAGCGCGATCCCCAGCCATTGTTTCAACTCGATGCGCTCGTGCAGAAGCAGCGGCGCGAGTGCGGCGGTGAGGATCGGCTGCAATGCGGCGAGCAGCGCCGAGATCGACGCCGGCAGGCCCTGCGCGATCGCGATCCAGACGCCGCCGAGATAGATCGCGTGCAACAGCACGCCGGAGAATGCGGCGTGGGCGAAGTCCTGCGGCGTCGCCGGCCAGCGCGCGCCGGCGATGAGCGCGTAGACAAAGAGCACCGCGCCGGCGCAGGCATAGCGCGCCGAGAGGAAGGTCAGCGGGTCGGCGTATTCGGCGGAATAGCGCGCGACGATCCAGCCCGTCGACCAGAGGAAGACGAAGAGGGCGGGCGCGGCGCGACGGAAGAGCACATCACTGGTCATGACGCTGATTACCAGGAAGCGCTCACCGCGTTACACCGCCGCCCTCTCCCCCAACCCGCAAATCCCCCTTGCCTCGTCGGCGCTCGCAACCTCCCGCCCCAAATCGCGCGAAATGCGCACGATCTTTTCAACGAGTTCCGCGTTCGAGCGCGCATAGGTGCCGGGCGCCATGAACGGATTGTCCTCCATGCCGACGCGCACGTGGCCGCCGAGCATGATCGCGGCGCTGAGCACTTTCCAATGCTCCTCAGGGTCCATCACGCTCGTGTTCCAGATAAACCCATCGGGGCAATGGTCGGCCATGTAGACCATCGCCTTCGTCGTCGGCGGCGTCCAGCAGCCGCCCTTCCAGCCGAGGAAGAACGTCACCCAGACCGGCGTCTGCATCAGCCCCTTCTCGACCATGCGCATGGCGTTCCACACGCCGCCGTAATGGAACGCCTCGACCTCGATCTTGACGCCGAGTGCGCGCGTCACCTCGCAATATTCTTTCAATTCGTCGCGGCTGTGCAGGCCGTATAATTCGACCGGCTCGCGGCCCGGCTCGTAATCGAAACATTCGTCATGCGCGTTGAAGCAGGTCGAGATCATGTCCGGCCGCTGCTCCTGCATCAGCTGCTTGCGCTGCGGGAAGCGGCCGTTGGCGATGCCGTATTGAATGATCGCGTCGCGCTTTGAGGTGATGCCGTCGCGAAGCCGCTTCCAGCCGGGAATGTCGAGATCGCTGAGCTTGCTGCCGTCCGCCTGGATTTCCGCGTCGACCGAATAAGGCCCGTGCAGATGGCAGATCGACGCGCCGGCATCGATCGCGCGGACATATTCGTCCGCCACCGCATCGATGCCGCGCGGCGTCGGATTATGCGGGTTCGACGGATACGACATCGTCGAATCGCAGGTGACGGTGACAACAAGCTTTTGCATTGATTCCCTCCGCAGTGGATTATGCGGCGGGGAAGCTCATGCTCGCAATCAGGTCTTCACCTCAGGGTGCGGCGATTCCTCTTCCTTGCGGTCGATCTCCGCGTCGACGGTGGCGCCGAGCAGCACGATCAGCGCCGAGAGCCACAGCCACAGCATGAGGATCGCGACGGCGCCGAGCGAGCCGTAGGTCGCGTCGTAATCGCCGAATTTCGACACATACAATGAGAACAGCGCCGAGCCGGCGATCCACAAAATCGCGGCGGCGATCGCGCCGCGGCTGAAGAAGCGCCATTGCGGCAGCGGCAGCGATGGCGCGAACCGGTAGATGACCGCAAGTCCGATGAAGATCAGCACCGCGAGCAGCGGCCAGCGCAATAGGCTGATCAGCGTCTCGGTGAAGGCCCCGAGCGGCAGGAATTTCAGCACGACCGGCACGCCGGCGACCGTCGCCAGCGCGACGACGGCGAAAATCACGGCGCCGAGCGTCAGCGCCAGGGCGATCACCTGCTGCATGATGAAGGAGCGCTTCTCCGGCACCTCGCAGGCGATGTTCAGGCCGGTCATCAGCGAGCCCATGCCGGAGCGGGCGGAAAACAGTGCGATAATAATGGCGATAATAGCAGTCATGTTTAGCGACGGCTTCGACGCCGAGACGAGCTTTTGCAGCGCATCGGTGATGAGCTTCGCCGCTTCCGCCGGGATGAAGGATGAAATCTGCGCCGCCGTCTGCATGACGTTGTTCGGGTCGGCGACGAGGCCGTAGATTGCGACAAGCGCGCCGAGCGCCGGGAAGATCGCGAGCAGCCCGTAGAAGGCGACGCCGGCGGCGACCAGCGTCAGGTTGTCGTTGCCCATGCGGATGAAGACGCGCTTCAAAATCTCCCACATGCCTTTGCGGCTGGCGGGCTTATCCGCGGTGGGCGCGGTCGGCGCGTCGCCCGGCTGCGGGCCGGCGCCCGCCGGTTTCACCGCGTTCTTGCCGTCCTTCTGGCCTTTGGCGTCCCTGCCGTCCCCGGTTTTGCCCGCGGCGACGCGCTTTGTCGGCCCGAGCACTTCGAGCCCGCTCGCGGCGGTGCGATGACCGGCTTCCGCTAGGGTGAGCAGGACGAGCGAAGCCGCCCAGACGAGGGGTCCGGGCCTCGGGGTCTGCTTCACATTTGTTGCCATGGCGCCGCCTCGGACTTTGCTCGCCCGTCAATGCCGGATGCGCGGCGGCGTTCCCGAGGATTGTTGACGCAAGCACCCCCCGCATTATGGATGATTGAAAACACGGGGAGGACCACATGGCCGGCAAAGAGCGCCCGGTGCGGCTTGGCCGTCCCGATGTCGCGGTCGAGCGGCGCGCCGACGGCACGACGCTGGTCAAATCGGTCTGCGGCTTCGGGCCGGTCGAGACCTGCATGACCGATTACCTCGTGCGCTATGCGCGCGAGGCGCCGGACCGCGTCTTCGTCGCCAAGCGCGACGCCAATGGCGAATGGGTGAAGCTCACCTATGCGCAGACGCTTGCCCGCGTCGAGCGCATTGCCGCGGGGCTGTTGTCGCGGAATCTCTCTGTCGAGCGGCCGATCGCGATCCTCTCGGGCAACGATATCGAGCATCTCCTGCTGGCGCTCGCGGCAATGCATGTCGGCATTCCCTTCGCGCCGATCTCGGTCGCTTATTCGACGGTGTCGAAGGATTTTTCGAAGCTGCGCTTCATCCTCGATCTGTTGACGCCGGGCCTGGTCTTTGCCGCGGACGCCACTCGCTTCCGGGCAGCGATCGAAGCCTGCGTGCCCGAGGATGTGGAAGTCGTCACGACGCTGCCGACCAATGTCGTGCACGCGACGCGCTTCGCCGAACTTGAGCGCAATCCGGCGTCGGATGTCGCCGCCGCACATGAAGCGGTGACGCACGACACGATTGCGAAATTCCTGTTCACCTCGGGATCGACCGGCTCGCCCAAAGGCGTCATCAACACGCAGCGCATGATCTGCAGCAATGTCGCGCAAATTTCCGCGGCGATGCCGGTCTATGCCGAGGAGCCGCCGGTCTTCGTCGATTGGCTGCCGTGGAACCACACGTTTGGCGGCAATCACGATGTGCACGTGACGCTCGCGCATGGCGGCACGTTCTATATCGACGATGGCAAGCCGCTGCCCGGCGCGTTCGACGAGACGATCCTCAATCTCAAGGAGATCGCGCCGACCTGCTATCTCAATGTGCCGAAAGGTTTTGAGATGCTGGTGCATGAGCTCGATCGCGACGATGAGCTTGCCAAAAACTTTTTCAGCCGCGTGAAATTTTTGAAATATGCCGGCGCGAGCCTGCCACAGCATGTCTGGGATGGTTTGGAGCGCGTCGCGTTAAAAACCTGCGGCGAGACGATCCGCATGATCACCGGCCTCGGCGCGACGGAGACCGCGCCATCGGCGATGTTCACGCTGAAGGGCGATGTTAAAGCCGGCATGGTCGGCACGCCGGTGCCCGGTTGCGAGCTGAAGCTTCTGCCGAATGGCGACAAGCTCGAATTGCGCATGCGCGGCCCGAACATCACGCCGGGCTATTGGCGCGAGCCGAAGCTGACAGAGGCGGCGTTCGACGAAGAAGGTTTTTACCGGTTGGGCGATGCGGTGCGCTGGGTCGACGAATCGCAGCCGGAGCGCGGCTTCATCTTCGACGGGCGGATTACCGAGGATTTCAAGCTGGCGACGGGAACGTGGGTGAACGTCGGATCGCTGCGCACGAAAATCATCGCGCATTTCGCGCCATTCGTGCGCGACGCCGTCATCACCGGGCACGACCGCGACGATCTCGGCGCGATTTTGATCCTCGATCCGGACGGCTGCCGCGGCCGTTTCAGCGACATTGCGGCGGGCGTGGCGCCGGCGGATCTGGCGAAGCATTCGGGGGTGCGGAGCGCGTTGGCGGAGCGACTCGCTGAATTTGCGCGAACCGCGACCGGCAGCTCGACGCGGCTCGTGCGTATCGCGGTGCTCGACGACGTGCCTTCGATCGACAAAGGCGAGGTCACCGATAAGGGCTCGATCAATCAGCGCGCGCTGCTCGGCCAGCGCAAGCATATTGTCGAGGCGCTATATGACGAGCGCGGCCATCCCCAGGTGATCGCGCTCGAGACCGTGATTTGAGCCGACGGCTTGCGGGGAAGGGCGGGTTTGGCGAAGCTGGCAGCTAGCAGGCGAATGGAGCCGCCGGGGAGAACGTATGGCAGTTGCTGAAAATCTAGCGCGGAAGCCGGCCGGCACCCGCCCGACGCCGGTGCCGCAGCCCGAACCCGCGCCGCTGCTCGACGTCAGCGGCGTGACGCTGCAATACAAGACTCGCGACCACCTGGTCACCGCGACGTACCGCGTCGACTTCCGGGTATTTCAGTCCGATCGTTTCATTCTTCTCGGACCTTCCGGCTGCGGAAAGTCGACGCTCTTGAAGGCGGTGGGAGGTTACATGAAGCCGGTCGAGGGCCGCATCACGTTGAAAGGAAAGGAGATCGACCGGCCCGGCCCGGAGCGGATGATGGTTTTCCAGGAATTCGACCAGCTCCTGCCGTGGAAGACGGTGAAGCAGAATGTCACGTTTGCCTTGACTGCGAGCGGGAAGAACAACGGAAGCGCCGCCGAAAAACAGGCTCTCTACTATATCGAGAAAGTCGGTTTGACGAAGTTCGCCGATTCTTATCCGCACACGCTCTCAGGCGGCATGAAAGCGCGTGTTGCGATCGCACGCGGCATGGCGATGGAGCCCGATATCCTGCTCATGGACGAGCCTTTCGCCGCGCTCGACGCGCTGACGCGAAGGCGCATGCAGGACGAGCTTCTGCGCTTGTGGGACGATACGAAATTCACCGTGCTTTTCGTGACGCATTCGATTCCCGAAGCGGTGAAGATCGGCAACCGCATCCTTTTGCTTTCGCCGCATCCCGGCCAGGTGAAGGCCGAGCTGAATTCCAATGGCCACGACGAAGGCCAGGAAGGCGAGCGCCTGTCGGACCGCATTCACGGGCTGCTGTTCGCCGATTCAGTCGAGGAGGAACCCGTTCATGACTGATGTGACAGCGGGCCGGCTCGGCACCGCACCGATGCGGCCGGAATTCATCCGCGACGGCGTCGGTTCAGAGGAATTCGGGGTCGTCGAGAAACCGCTTTCGACGTGGGAGCGGCTCTATGAACAATCGGCGCTGCGCAAGGTCGTCATCCTCGTCGCCCTCGCGCTGATCTGGGAAATCTATGCACGCTTTCTCGACAACGAGTTGCTGTTTCCGACGCTGACGGCGACGCTCGACGCGTTCTGGGAGGGGATGGTTTCCGGCGATCTGCCGCGGCGGATCGGCTACACGCTCAAAGTTCTGCTGATGGGCTACGCATCCGGCCTGTTCATCGCGGCGCTAATGACCGCGCTCGCGATTGGCTCGCGCATCGGCCAGGACATACTCGAAACCTTGACCTCGATGTTCAACCCGCTGCCGGCAATTGCGCTTCTGCCGTTGTCGCTGATCTGGTTCGGCCTCGGCAACGGTAGCCTCGTCTTCGTGCTCATTCATTCGGTCTTGTGGGCGGTCGCGCTCAACACGCATTCCGGCTTCAAATCGGTTTCGCAGACGCAACGCATGGTCGGGCGCAATTATGGGCTCACGGGCCCGCGCTACATCATGCAAATTCTCATTCCGGCGGCGTTCCCTTCGATTCTGACGGGATTGAAAATCGGATGGGCGTTCGCCTGGCGCACCTTGATCGCGGCGGAACTTGTCTTCGGCGTCAGTTCCGGCGGCGGCGGGCTCGGCTGGTTTATCTTCGAGCGCAAGAACCAGCTCGAAATTCCCTCTGTCTTCGCCGGCCTGCTCTGCGTCATTCTGATCGGACTGCTTGTAGAGAACCTGATCTTTCGGGTGATCGAAGAGCGTACGGTGCGCAAATGGGGGATGCAGGCCTAAGGGCCGATTTCCTCGCAAGCGAAGAATCCTCTAGACCGGAAATATGCAATGGTCGCCGGAGCAGGAGCGCGCACTTAAAACCGTCTCGCAGTGGATCGAGAGCGGTGACGCCCAAGTTTTTCGCCTCTTCGGCTATGCCGGCACGGGCAAGACCACGCTGGCGCGTCATCTTGCGCAACATATCGATGGCGAAGTGGCGTTCGGTGCGTTCACCGGCAAGGCCGCTTTAGTCATGCGCGCCAAAGGCTGCAAGGACGCGCGCACCATTCACAGCCTGATCTACCGGCCGCGCGACATGGAGAGCCAAGAGCCAACGTTCGTTCTGAACGAGGAAAGCGCTGCCGCCGGCGCCAGTCTCATCGTCATCGACGAATGTTCCATGGTCGATGCGGAGCTCGGCCGTGATCTCCTCTCCTTCGGCAAGAAGGTGCTGGTGCTCGGCGATCCCGCGCAATTGCCGCCGGTGAAAGGTGGCGGCTTCTTCACCGAAGCCGAGCCGGACATCATGCTCACCGAAGTGCATCGCCAGGCGGCGGACGATCCGATCATTCGCATGTCGATGCTGGTGCGCGACGGCGGGCGCATCGTCCGCGGCGCGTATGGGCGCTCGCGCGTGATCGGCCGCGACGAGATCGATACGGAGGATGTGCAGAATGCCGATCAGGTGCTGGTCGGGTTGAACAAGACGCGCCGCGCTTATAACCGGCGCTTGCGCGAACTCGGCGGCTATTCCGGCACCTTGCCCGGCGCGGGCGAGAAGCTGGTTTGCTTGAAGAACAACAGGCAGAAGGGGCTGCTCAACGGCGGCATTTTCACCGTCGAGAAAGCGGCGACGGTCCGGCGCGGCAAGGTGCGGATGGCGGTGCGGCCGGAAGAATCGCGCGGCGGCAAGCCAATCCGCGTCGGTGTCCTGCCGCAATTCTTTGAAGGCGGCGAGGACGAAATACCGTATGCGCTTCGCCGCAACTCCGATGAATTCGATTTCGGCTATGCGCTGACCGTGCACAAGGCGCAGGGCTCGCAATGGGACGATGTCGTGCTGTTTGACGAGAGTTTCGCTTTCCGCGAACATCGTGCGCGCTGGCTTTATACCGGTATCACCCGCGCGGCGGAGCGACTGACGGTCGTGGTGTAGCTAAGCCGCGAACGCGCGCTCAATGAGCGCTGCTTCGCTTCGCCGCAGGTCGCACACCCCCCAAGTGCCGCGCGCCTGCCCATCGAGTCGAGTTCGGGCATAATCCGGGGCGAACCTCGAACCGGCCTCGCACAGAGCTGCGAGCGCCGCGAGATGGGCGAGACTCTCGCACACGTAACGTGCGCGGCGCTCCGCCTCACCCGAGCGCATCAGTTTGGTAAGCGCATTCACCAACGGCTGCGCCTGAAAGACATCGGCTGTTGCGCGCGCGAAGCTGTCGAGCACACTCATTGCTTCTTCCGGATGACGCCCAATCGCGCGCAGCACGTCGAGTGCCATGACGTTGCCCGACCCTTCCCAGATCGCGTTGAGCGGCGCCTCGCGATAGAGCCGCGCCAGCGGCAGCTCCTCGACATAGCCGTTGCCGCCCATGCATTCGAGCGCCTCATAGACGAAAGGAGGCGCGCTCTTGCAGACGAAGTATTTCGCCGCAGGGATGATGAGCCGCGCATAGGACGTGTCGCTGCGATCTGCCCCACGCTCGAACGCGCGTGCGAGGCCAAAAAACAGCGCAACGATCGCTTCCATTTCGAGCGCGAGATCGGCGATCACCGTGCGCATTGCCGGCTGATCGACGAGGTGCTTCTGGAACACCGAGCGATGCCGCATATGGTGGATTGCTTGCGCCAATCCGGCGCGCATCTCGCCTGCCGATCCGACGATGCAATCGAATCGCGTCAACTGCACCATTTCGATGATCGTCGGCACGCCGCGCCCTTCCGGTCCGACGCGCTGCGCATAAGCACCGCAAAATTCCACTTCCGACGAAGCGTTCGAATGATTGCCGAGCTTGTTTTTAAGCCGCTGAAAACGGATGGCATTGGCACTTCCGTCGGGCCTGAAGCGCGGCATCAGATAACACGTGAGACCGCCCTCCGCCTGCGCCAGCACGAGAAAGGCATCGCACATCGGCGCCGACATGAACCATTTGTGGCCAACGATCTCCGCATGATCGCCTTGTGGCACCGCGCGTGTGATGTTGGCCCGCACATCGGTGCCGCCCTGGCGCTCGGTCATGCCCATGCCGAGCGTCACGGTCGGCTTTTCCCACCATGGTTTCTGCGCCGGATCGTAAACGCGACCGGCGATTTTCGGCAGCCAGGCGTCCAAGAGATGCGGCTCCGTACGCAGCGCGCCGACAGCCGCGTGGGTCATAGTGATCGGACAGAAATGTCCGTTCTCGACTTGATTCGCGAGATAGAATTGCGCGGCGCGGCGCGTGAAGGCTCTGTCACCGCCGGTCCCGTCAAAGGCCGAGCAATGCATGCCGTAGTTCATGCTCTTTGCCATTAGCGCGTGATAGGCCGGATGAAACTCCACACGATCGAGGCGATGGCCTTTGGCATCGACGGTGCGCAGTTTCGGCGGATTTTCGTTGGCTTCGCGCGCGAGATCGAAGCTCTCGGCTGATCCCCAATCGCGGGCAAAAGCGGAAAGCGCGTTTAAATCGACTCCTGCACCTCCTCCCGCGTCCAGGAGCGGCGCGTCAATCGCCGCGAGATCGACATCGGCGAAAGCCGGCGACTGGTTGAAATCGGCGTCTTCGAGCAGCGATCTCGTGCGT
>Ga0164306_10000284_pt1 | contig 19701 bp, 15 predicted proteins | sample Whisoiple_242_MG_FD_110213 | JGI IMG/M metagenome (GOLD analysis project Ga0164306, IMG submission 110213) | Soil microbial communities amended with fresh organic matter from upstate New York, USA - Whitman soil sample_242_MG | ecosystem: Environmental > Terrestrial > Soil > Unclassified >... | reverse complement strand
GAAGGAGGAAGGAAGCGGACAGGTGGAATTGGAGGGCAGCGAGTTGCGCCGACAGTTGCGGGAACGTTTGCCGGAATACATGGTGCCCAGCGCCTACGTGCAGATGGAAGAGCTGCCGCGGAATGCTAACGGCAAGCTGGACCGCAAGCGGCTGCTGACGCTCACTTTGAAGCCTGCGCCGCGGCAATTCCAGGAAAGCCGAGATATCTTGGAAACCAGTTTGCAACAGATTTGGGCAGAGGTACTGGATAGAACAAATATCAGTGTGACCGACAACTTTTTCGATATTGGCGGCCATTCGATGAAAGCAGTCTTGGTCTCAACACGGATCTCCAGAGCATTCCAAAGAGAAATTCCAGTAAGACTCGTTTTTGACAAGCCAACTATCGAGGAACAAGCCTCATTCCTCCGCGGTGATGCTAGTGTGAATAGCCTGGGTTCTTTGGTGCCAATTCAACAGAATGGAAGCCACCGGCCAATTTTCTGTGTACATCCATTCTTTGGCCTGGCTCATTGTTATCAGGAATTGTCCCGTTTGCTTGGCCCCGATCAGCCTTTCTATGGCTTGCAGTGCTATGGGTTAGAAGCAGATCAGGCGCCGCTAAGCACCATTCCCGAAATGGCAAAATTTTATCTTCACGACATTCGTACGGTGCAGCCGCATGGTCCATATCAGTTAGCCGGATGGTCAATGGGAGCTCTCATTGCCTACGAACTTGCCGGGCAACTTGCCGCCGAAGGTCAAACAGTTTCCTTCCTCGGCTTGTTTGAAGGGCACGTGCCGCAGCATACAGGACAACCGTTTTCTCCATCACGCAATGAATGGGAAAAGCTCGTGGATGAACGCGAAGCAGAAAACTTTCGCCACATGGCCAGGCAAGCGCCCACATCTGAGGAAGAGGCTTCCGATCCATCACTGCAAATGGCGCATTATCTGGCTGAGTTTACTAATGTGCCAGTTGGACTCACCAGGGAGCAACTCTCCCGCTTATCACGCATCATTGCCATTAATCAGTTGGCCGTTGAGTCCTACCGTCCCAGCCCATATCCAGGAAATGTGAGTTTGTTCCGTGTACCGGGGCAGGCGGATGCGGAGAGAAGTTATGGCTGGCCAGAGTTTGTTCGTGGAGAACTGAAGATATTTGAAGTTCCCGGCACGCATGACGGATTCATGTCTGCGCCATCTGTAAACGTAATAGCAAGTCATCTGCAATGCATGCTCCACGCAGACAGTTTGCCATCAGAAAAAAATGTTTGATCGCTATTCCTGACAAGCTTGCAGTCCCATGTACTCGATTACACTTCGCTGCGAATACGGGATTCCAGGTTGGTTCTTTAAACAAGTAAATAAGAATCAATAACAACATCTCGATGCATCGGTCTGTGCCCTGAGGTTATGGGCTCATGCTATTTGCCCAGAGTTGGCTTTATAGGAGAAAGGCACATGTCTCAGAATGAGCAATTTTATCTGCGCCAAAACATTCAGGTTGAGCCGCTGGTCGATCATTGGTATGCATGGTCTCATCTTATTCCACCAGCAACTGCAGCCAGAAACATCACCGAGCGCCACATCAAGATTATGGATTCTTACATCAGCGGTCCGCAAATCCACGCAAACGCGGTCAAGAACCCAAAGATGCTTGGCGGGCCTTTCATCGATTACGGGGGAAAGAGAGTCGATGAAATCCGTGCCTTGCGCGATCGCATCCGCAAAGAGCGCGCCCATCTCTTTGAACTGTCTGCGGCCTTGCAGGCTCTTGATTCCATGCTGCGGGAGCGGGCCACCGGGCATAGCCTCCAGCCCTTATATTCCGCAATTCCCGACATCCTGCGTGGGTATGTTGAGCTTGTTTATGACCTCAACAATCACCCATCCTTTCGTCTAATCGAGCCACTCCTCTATAGGACCCGATACTACGACCGGTCAATGCAAAGCCTGATGCTGTCAGAAATCACGGCTGATGAGCGGCCATTTGTGCTCAGCACTCCCAGGCTCGAATCCGAGCACAGCTTGCATCTGCGTTTACCGTTTGACCATGAGGCGATTGATGAACTATTCCGCCTGAAAAACTCGCCGCGGCCGTGGGCTGAAATCAAGGAACTGCTGCAGACCGATACCAATGACGAATTGCTGCGCAGCTTCCTGACAACTCAAGCGCCGCCGAGCTATACGCCTTATAGCGGAAGGGGCGTCCGCTGGCGGTATTTTGGCCATGCCTGCATCCTGATTGAGTCCCAAGGTGTGAGCATGTTGTTTGATCCGGTGCTTAGCTACACCTATGAAAATAACATCTCGCGTTATACCTATCTCGATTTACCTGAACAGATCGACTATGTGCTGATTACGCATAACCATCAGGATCACGTGCTGTTTGAGACCCTCCTGCAAATTCGCCATAAAGTCAAAAACATCCTGGTGCCGCGCAGCGGAGTGGGAAATCTTCAGGATCCCTCACTTAAGCTGTTGCTTGAGCGCTGCGGCTTCAAAAATGTGATTGAAATTGCTGAAATGGAAGAGATCCACTGCAATGGTGTGCAGATTACCGGGCTGCCTTTCCTCGGAGAGCATGCAGACCTGAATATCCAGAGTAAGCTGGCTTGGAGAGTTAAAGTCGGGCCCCACTCTCTGCTATTCGCCGCCGATTCGTGCAACATCGAGCCGCGCCTCTATGAACTGATTCATAACGAAATCGGCGACATAGACGCACTCTTCCTCGGCATGGAGTGTGACGGCGCTCCCCTCAGCTGGCTCTACGGCCCGCTGCTCACACACCGCGTTGAGAGGGCCATGGATGAATCTCGCCGTCTCTCCGGGTCAAATTACGAGCAGGGCATGAACCTTGTCGACCGTTTCCGCTGCCGGGAGGCTTATGTGTATGCAATGGGCCAGGAACCATGGCTGAACTACATTATGAGCATTAAATACACAAATGAGTCACGGCCCATTGTTGAGTCAAACCGGCTGCTGGAAGCCTGCCAGCAGCGGGGAGTAATTGCCGAGCGTCTTTTTGGTGAAAAGGAAATTCTGCTGGATGCTCCTTCAGAACATCTCCTCGAGAGGGTGGGAACTGCTGTCTAAGAGCGAAGCTGGGCCTCGTGTTGAGGGCCAGCAGTTGGCAGCAACCGTGATTTTCGAAAGAATCGACATGAAAAAGTTTTTTCAGATGTTCGGGATCCTACTCCGATGGTCAAAAAGCGTGGAGAAGTCAAGCACAATGATCATCCTGTCGAGTGCTATCGGCATGCTGGCCGGTCTCGCCAGCACCACGCTCCTTGGCGTAATCAATTCCGCGCTCGCAAATAACCATTCAAAATGGACGCTGATTTTGTTTTGTGCCCTGTGCGTTTTTATTCCGCTGACGGGAATCATTTCCAAGTCGCTGATGGTCGTGCTGACGTCAAAAACGATACACGATCTGCAGCTGCATCTATGCGGTCAAATCCTCAATGCTCCTTACAGATTGCTGGAAGACATTGGGCCGGCAAAACTGCTGGCCGCAATCACAGAGGACATTCCGGCTGTCACCAATGCCGTTGCCAACCTGCCGCTGTGGATCACACAGGTTGCAGTCATGGCCAGTTGTCTCATCTATCTCGGCTGGCTCTCCCGGTCCCTGCTCTTTGCCATACTCGTCTACATGTTCATAGGAATCATCAGTTATCAACTTCCTTTGCAAAAGTCAATGAAGTATTTTCGTATTGCGCGGGAAACCAGGGATACCTTCTTTAGAGCTAGCCGTGCGCTGATCGATGGGAATAAGGAACTCAAGTTACAGCGGGAACTTCGTAATGATTTTCTGAACCGCGAAATTGCCCCGGCTCTGTACGATATGAAAATGGCTGCAGATCGGGCAAACATTCTCCTTATCGCTTCTGCGGAATGGGGACAGATTCTGTTCTACATTTTTATTGGCACCGTCATATTTCTCACGCCATACTTCATGAATGTGGATCGCAATACCCTCACCGGCTACACGCTCACCGTTCTCTTTATGGCTTCTCCCCTGGTTATTATCCTCAATGCCGCCCCTATCTTAGGGCGGGCCAGCGTGGCCTCGGAGAAAATTGAGGCCCTTGGCATAACTCTGAGGGCCTCTTCATCACAGCAAGCTGCCATGGGGACTGCGGGGAACGTATGGAACCGCCTTGATCTAAAGAGAATTACTCACTCATATCGGCACGCAGGATCTGCGGATGAATTCTGCCTAGGTCCGTTGAACATTACCTTTCATCCAGGCGAACTGGTGTTCCTGATAGGTGGAAACGGCAGCGGCAAATCCACATTGGCAAAGATTCTAGTCGGCCTATATGAACCGATGGATGGATACATCTCTATTGATGACGAACCAGTCACTCCGGAAACCCGCGACAGCTACCGGCAGTGGTTTTCGGTTGTGTTTTTTGACTTTTACCTCTTTGAGCGCTTGCATACGCTCAACGACTCTTCAGCAGACTTCCGGATAACGCGTTATCTGGAGCAACTGCAGCTGGACCATAAGGTCAGCGTGAAGGATGGCAGGCTCTCCACGCTCGATCTTTCACAGGGACAACGTAAGCGGCTGGCGCTGTTAGCGGCCTTTGTTCAGGACCGGCCCGTGTATGTTTTCGACGAATGGGCCTCAGACCAGGATCCCATGTTCAAGCAGCTCTTCTACCGGCAAATATTGCCTGATCTGAAATCTCGGGGGAAAACTGTAATTGTGATCTCTCATGATGACCGTTATTATGATGTCGCCGATCGCGTGATCAAACTCGAATCAGGACAAGTTGAGTCCGACTGCTATTACCCGAAAGCTGCGGCCCTGCCGCTTGGTTGATCCTTCAGCACTGTGTGCGCTGGCTAGCTCACACTACAAACCGATTCACTCATAAATCTCGCGCAAAAACATTCCATAGTCATCTCATACAACGTTACTGCCAGCATCATTGCTGGAAAGGGCAGGTGAAAATTTATGGCAGCGCAAATCAGGAATCTAGTTCCCAGTAAGCCAAAACAGAATGGAACCTGTTTGCGCGTCGGTGTGGGGACCAGCATTGCCCAGCACGGCGAGCTGTTTCAGGGACAGATTGAGGACGATAACAACCAGGCCCGGCGTTGCCTGATCAGCCTGCCGTGTACCGAGATGTATTCCCAGGTTGTATTTGATCCTGATAGAAGTGGCTACCTGCGCGTCAGTCCGGGCTACAAGGAGAAGGCAAAAAAAGCCGTGGAAGTCACATTGACATATCTCAATGCTGAAGGTATCGGGGGGCTTATCACCATCGAATCCACGGTTCCCGAGGCTAAAGGCTGCGGCAGTTCCACTGCGGATTGTGTGGCGGCAGCGATTGCCAGTGCTGATGCTGTCGGCCACAGGTTGCGGGAAGAAGAACTTGGAAAGCTGGTTGTTACCGCTGAAGTCGCCAGCGATAACTTCATGTTTCACAACGCTGTATTGTTCGCTCACCGCGAAGGGATTGTCCTCGAAGATTATGCCCGGCGTTTGCCCAGGATCCAGGTACTTGGTTTTGACACTGCGATTGACAATCACGTTAATACCCTGGAGCATCCTCCGGCGGAGTACTCCTGGCGGCAACGCCAGTCCTTCCACGCGCTCATCGCCGCTGCGCGGCGTGCGATCCGAACGAACGATATTGAGTTACTTGGACGCGTGGCCACCGCCAGCGCATGCATTAATCAGGAATTTCTACCTAAGCCCATGTTCCATGACATTCAGCAAATCGTCCGCAACGCCGGCGCTCTTGGCATGGCTGTGGCCCACTCCGGCACGGTCTTGAGCATTCTTCTCGATCCGGACGATTCATTCCTCGACGTAAAAGTGGAGGAGCTTCGGAACAATCTCGGGACGCTGGGTATATCGACTGTTCTGCTATTTCACACCTAGAGTATTTGAGAAAAATGACATGATTGAGATGCATAAATCAATTCTCGACATCTATAGACCTAAGCTGGTTCCGCTGGAGCATAATCTCACGGCGGCAGTATTCCCCTTCATGAAGATCTTTCCTGCCGAGTTCTGCGTGCGGCGAGCCCGTGAAGAGGGATGGATCAGCTCGCAATCACTTGTTGTCGAAACATCTTCAGGTAACATGGCGCTGGGACTAGCCATTGTCTGTAACCTCTATGGCTATAAGTTGTCCTTGGTCAGTGATTATGCCTGCGACGGATTTTTGCGGCGACGCATTGAAGACCTGGGGGCGCAGCTGGATATTGTCTCAGCGCCATCAGCCGCGGGAGGATATCAAAAAGCCCGCCTTGACCGTTTGAGGGAAATTCGCGAACAAGTTCCAGATCATTGGTGGGTCAGCCAGTATGACAATCCCTGCAATGCGGGAGCCTATGCCTTCTTTGCCGCCCAATTGATTGAAGGATTGGGCCGCGTTGACTGCCTGGTGGGAACCGTGGGTTCCGGTGGATCGGTATGCGGCACATCTGTTTTCCTCAAGGAACTCTTTCCGGAGATGAAGGTAGTTGGCGTGGATACTTTTGGCAGCGTGCTTTTTGGACAGCGCGATCAACTCCGGCAATTGCGCGGCTTGGGAAATAGCCTGCTGCCTAAGAACCTGGAACATACTTTGTTCGATGAGGTCCATTGGGTAACGGCGGCTGAAGCCTATAAAGGGACGCGGCTCTTGCATCGCGGAACATCTCTATTCTGCGGAGGAACCAGCGGGGCAGCATGGATGGTTGCGAGGAATTGGGCCAGTCGGCATCCCAGGCAACGCGTTGTCGCCATTTTCCCCGATGATGGCTATCGTTATGCGGATACCATCTACAATGACGACTATCTTCTGAAAGAAAACCTCTATCTTCCCGAACTGCCGCAACACCCGCGGGAAGTGAACCATCCGCTTGAGGCGCATTCCTCGTGGTCGAGAATGCAATGGGAACAGCGGCATTACTCGGATGTGGTCAACGCCTTCAGTGTCGTAGTATGACAAGACCCTGGCTGATATTTGTCGAGAGCAATACCTCCGGTACGGGCCGGCTCTTCATCAGGGCAGGCGCCGAATGTGGGTATCTCCCTGCGTTGCTTGCTGCGCAACCTGACCGGTATTCCTTTGTTCAAGAAGAACCTGTGCGCCTGGTGAAATGTGATACGGGTTCTTTTCCCGAGTTGTGCAAGACCATTGAAAAGCTGGAATACAAGGCGCCAGTCGCAGGCATTCTCTCCAGTTCTGAATATTTCGCGGCCACTGCCGCAGCGCTGGCGGCGGAATGCCGGCTGCCCGGCCCCGATCCAGACGCTTTGCAGGCCTGCAGGAACAAATGGAATCAACGCCGGATTCTTCGCGCGGCCGGACTATTGACTCCAAAATTTGAGCGGGCTGCCTCCCTGGAGGAAACGCGTGAAATTTTAAAACATATTCCTTTGCCCGCGATTGTTAAACCTGTTCAGGGCAGCGGAAGTGTGGGTGTCCGGTTGTGCCGGACATCAGAAGAAGTTGCCGAGCATGCCGCTCTTCTTCTGCAGCGGACAGTCAATGAACGCGGGATGCCCATGCTCGCCGACATGCTGATTGAGGAATATATTATCGGGCCGGAGTTTTCGGCGGAAGCTTTTCAGGGATCCATCATTGGCATTACACGAAAGCATGTTTCGCCAGAGCCGTTTTTTGTCGAACTCGGCCATGATTTTCCCGCTGGCCTGCCAGCAGACGTTGAAAAAGGCATTACCAATGTGGCGAAGGATGCGTTGCGGGCACTTGGCCTGACCTGGGGACCTGCACATATCGAATTGCGTTTGACTCCCAACGGACCCATCATCATTGAAGTCAATCCCCGCCTTGCCGGCGGTTTCATTCCTGAAATCGTGCGGCTTGCCCTGGGCGTAGACGTTGTCAGAGAAACAGTGAGGTTAGCTGCCGGTGAAAAGCCGGAACTCAGATCCAGACAAAGCAGACAAGGAATGAGTGCTTCGATCCGGTTTGTCACCCCGGGAAAGAACGGGACCATCCACGAAATTTCAGGAATCGCTGCAGCCCTGAGGACAGCCGGTGTGGTGGATGTCCAGATGTATCGCGAAAGGGGAGACCGCGTACAGATTGAGAACGATTTCAGGGACCGCATTGGTCATGTGGTTTCCTGCGCGGAAGGTTCAACCGTGGCGGCTAAGGCTGCTGAGTCGGCGCGCAACCTGATAGAAATTCAATTGTCATAGACTCTATGGAGAATACCGGACGAATCCGGAAGCCGCTGATACCTGCTGCGCGCCGCATCGTGCTGAGCCAAGGCTTGGAGCCGCACAGCCGGGAGGAGCTGTGGCACATCAGTCAGGTTGATCTGGCTCATGTGCTGATGCTCGCCAGGCAGGGAATTGTCAGCCGCGACCGGGCGGCGCGCCTCCTTACGGCCATCGTCCGCCTCCGCGACTCAGTATTTGCTCCTCTCCAACAACGGCAAGCGACACGCGGGGCATTCCTGCTCTATGAGGATTTCTTGATTGAAACTGAGGGCGCAGAGATTGGCGGGATGCTGCAGACGGCGCGTTCACGTAATGATCTAAACGCCACGGTCCTGAAGCTGCGCCTGCGTAAGCCATATCTGCAGTTGCTTCAACAGATGATACGCTTTCATGCCGTACTGCTGCGCAGATCACAGCAGTATGCTGATGTGATCATGCCGGTTTACACGCACGGCCAAGCGGCAATGCCTTCCACTTATGGACACTACCTTGCCGGTATCGCTACGGCGCTTGCGCGCGATCTTGAAGGCCTGTTTTCCGTATCAGGCGAGATGCAGCGCTGTCCTTTGGGTGCAGGGGCCGTGGCAGGAACTGCTTTCCCGATTGACACGCATTACACTTCCGCGCTTCTGGGGTTTGCTTCAGATTCTTTGAACTCGCTGGATGCCGTGGCCAATCGCGATCTAGTGCCGCAGTTGCTGGCGGCAGCATCCATTTACAGCGTGAATGTAAGCCGTTTGGCCGCTGACCTGCTGCAATGGACCACCGCTGAATTTGATTTCCTCCGCTTGCCGGATGAGTTAGTTGGGTCAAGCTCAGCCATGCCGCAGAAACGCAACCCATTCTTGCTGGAGCATGTGCTGGGCAGGACTTCTTCGCAATTGAGCGCCTTTGTCGAGTCGCTAATGGCCATGCACTCTGCTCCATTTACGAATTCCATTGCGGTCGGCGCCGAGGCCGTAAAGCCGATCTGGAAGGCCTTGCAGAGTCTCACCGAAACGGTTCACCTGATGTGTCTCATCGTGGCTCACGCCACTCCAAATCGGGACAAAATGTGTGCGAGAGCATTGCAGGGATTTACCACCGCCACGGAATTCGCGAACCGTCTGGTTTGCGACTGCGGCTTCGATTTTCGCAGCGCGCACCGGATTGTCGGTGAGGCGATTTCTGCAGCGATTGAGAAGGACAGCAACGTCCTCAAGGAGGTTGCCAGAGCAGCCGGGGAAAAGGGTTTGATAGTTGCAGCGGACGATTTCTCCCCTGCTGCCGTTGTTCATTCATTGGAATTTGGCGGGGGCCCCGGGCCCCTGTCCATGAGAACGTGTTTAGAACATTTACGCGAAACATGGAGCTGCCACTTGCGCCAATTTCGATCACACAGAAAATCCTGGCAGGAAGCCGAAATCAAGTTACAGGAAGCGGTCAGGGAATTTTCAGCTCTTCCTGCGAAACCTCTTGCCATTTAGCTAACCACAGCAGCATTTCAAAAGCTCTGGAAGACAGGAAGGGAATATCTAGTGTCTGCCCATTCGCCAGCGCATGATGCGGGCAGCATTGCCGCGATCAATGCCGCATTGTTCCATGTAAATTGTAGCCCGGTATTGGGCGCACTGATCCGGCATCATGTACCTGATCATTTGAGTGAAGGTCCTTTAGATGCCGGAGAACTGGCGCTTCGCGCCGGATTGCATCCCCTTTCAACCACCCGTGCTTTGCGCTTGCTGACAGGGTTCGGCATTTTCAAAGAAGTGAAGCCAGGCACCTTCGCAAATAATGGTGCCTCCAGTCTGCTGAGGGACGGGGCAGGCGGGTTGCGCAATTTTGCCTGGTGGTTCACCAGCCCGGCGAATTGGCTCTCCATTGGCGCTGTGGATCATTGCCTGCTTACCGGTGAATCCGCGTGGTTGAAAGTTCTGGGCGAGTCGTTATGGGAATACCTGCGCAGCCATCCCGAAGATCATGCTGCGTTCAACTCCATGTTTGGAGAACTTCGAGCCAGCGACCATGCCGTAATCGCAAACGCCTATGACTGGAAAAGCGTTAAACGTGTCGTGGACCTCGGCGGAGGAAATGGTTCGGTATTGGCAACCATCCTCGCCGCACATACTCACTTGCAGGGCACGGTATTTGACCAGCCGGAGGTGGTGTCCGCCGCGGCCGAATACCTTGCCGCAAGAGGCGTAAGTCACCGCTGTGAAATCCTGGCCGGCAGCTTCTTCGACCCAATTCCCGCGCAGGGAGACGCTTGGATCTTGTCGCAGATTCTGCACGACTGGGATGACGCTGACTGCCGCAGGATTCTCACCCGGTGCCGGGAGCGCATGCAGCGGGGAGACCGCCTCCTGGTAGTGGAAATGATCACGGTGCCGTGCAGGCCCAATATGCAGACGGCGCTAAACGATATTTCCATGCTCGTCACTTTTGGCGAGGCCCGCCAGCGGACCGAAGATGAATACCGTCATCTGTTTTCGGCCTGTGGCTTCGTCATCTCCCGCGTGATTTCTACCCAAAGCCGGTTTAGCATTCTGGAAGCCCATACCCAAACCTGACACCCAGGTTTTGCATCGCCAACGGGCATTAAGAGCGAGTTTGCACGCATCCTGCTGGGCCAGCCGCCAATTTATCCGGTGTGCCTTATTTTCAATGAATGAAACATCAATGATTCAGAAGTCGGCAAGTTAGCGCATGCCCACAATAGCGCACTCATCGTTTAGCCATCATTATTCTGAATAATAATCCATCATCTGAGGTTACCCCTTATGAGAGTGAAGTCGTTCGACTTTACAGAGCTTGATATTTTTGTCAAGGGCGTCCCCCATGATGTGCTCGCGCAGTTGCGCCGAGAGACCCCTGTCTATTGGAACCGGATCCCGAACCCCGCAGCAGAGGAGGGTTTTTGGCTCATCACGAGGCACAAGGATATTGTTCAGATTGAAAAGAATCCGACTCTTTTTTCTTCTCATTATGGACTCACTCTAGCAGCACCGCCATCAACATGCGGCCCTCCCTGGTCAATGGTTACGGATGGCCTTACTCATCTGGATCCGCCCGAGCACGACGTTCATAAGCAACTCATCGCTCCGTTATTTACGCCCCGGGCGATCAATGCGATCGAGAACAGGATTCGTGCTGTCGCGAATGCGGTAGTTGACCGCGCTTGTGAACTGCAGAATTTCGATTTCGCAAGCGAGGTCGCATTACGGTTTCCAGTGGCGGTTGTTTTGGGGGAATTGTTTGGACTTCCTTCTGAGGACTTCCAGCAAATAATCCATTGGAGCGACGTCATCGCTGCCCCCTACGACCCTGAGTTCCCCAGATCAGCAGGATTGAAAGTTGTTCAGGAACTTTATAAATACGCTCTGTCAGCTAAGGGCATGCGCCTGCGGAAACCGACAAATGACGTTCTAAGCATACTTGCCCATACGAAAACAGCCGATGGCACATATATGAGCGACGAAATATTTGTCAGATACTTTTGGTCCCTGCTCACCGGCGCATTTGACACTACTGCAAGCGCAATTTCTGGAGGAATGTTGGCATTGATTTCTTTTCCAGCGGAGCATGAAAGGCTGCGGGCTGACCCTTCGCTTGTGCCACTTGCTGTGGAAGAGATTCTTCGGTGGGAAACTCCAACGATCTACTTCCGCAGAACGGCAATGGCCGATACTGCGATCCGGGAACAGAAGATCCTGAAAGGCCAGCGTGTTCTGATGTGTTATGCCTCGGCCAACCGTGACGAAGAGGTATTCGCGCGTTCAGCCGTTTTCGACGTCGGCCGCAGACCCAATGATCATCTGTCATTCGGACGTGGAGTGCATTTTTGCCTGGGATCCAATCTTGCCAGATCTGAACTTCGGATTATATTCGACCAAATCATTCGCCGGAAACTTCGGTTTGAGCTACGAGGAGAAATTCGCCGAGCCAGATCCAATTTTCAAAACCGAATCAAATATATGCCCGTCACAATGTATGCTGCATGAAACCAGGCAATCCGCCGAGGGTACAACCATATATTCCTGTTTGTCACTGAATACCTTAATAGTCTTCGCGAAATGCGCGTATCTCGCAGGTGCAACAAGCAGATCGGATATCCCCGTTTATTGCTTGAAGCAGGAGGGTCAGGCCCGTTAATCCAGTGCTTTATTCGATAGACAGATACCGTGGAACCGAGGCTTCTCAAGCAGGTGGGTATTGTGTATTTGAACAGGAAAAACAAAGCATCTAGCTTTTTACTTGCGGCCTGTGGTTTCGTCTTCTCCCGCATGATTTCTGCCGAAACCCGCTTCAACATTCTGGAGATCCACGCCCGGAACTAACGCCCAAGTCTTGCATCACGAACGGGCATCACAGAGGAGCTTATCCGTGACAAAACTGGAACATGGAATCATTTCCTGCATTGGCAATACCCCGCTAGTCAGACTTAATAAGGTGATTGAGGCAGATTTTTGCCTGTACGCGAAACTGGAAGGATTTAACCCAAGCGGTAGCCTCAAAGACAGGCCCGCCCTGGAGATCGTCCGGCATGGAATTGAAAGCGGGAAGATCAACGAGAACACCGTTGTAATTGAAGCGAGCTCCGGGAACATGGGAATTGGACTGGCACAGATTTGCCGCTATTTGGGACTGCGTTTTATATGCGTCATTGATTCGAAAACTACATCCTCGAATCAGCAGCTTTTGAAAATCTACGGAGCCGAAGTAGAAGTACTCACCAAGCCTGAACCGGTCACTGGAGACCTTCTCCAGGCCAGGATCAATCGTGCACGGCAAATCGCTGAATCCATCGACAATTCATTCTGGGTGAATCAATATGCCAATCTATATAACGCCGGGGCGCATCGGCAGACCATTGCCGAAATAGTTATGGCGCTGCACGGCCCTGTGGACTACCTGTTTTGTGCGGCAAGCAGTTGCGGCACGATCCGGGGATGTTCGGATTACCTTCACGAGCATGGTTTTAATCGGACAAAAATCTGCGTAGCGGATTCCCCTGGCAGCGTGATCTTTGGAGGCATCCGCGGGAGCAGATCCATTCCCGGGCACGGCGCGGGCATCAGGCCCACACTGTATCAGGATGGACTAGCTGATCAATGTGTTCAAGTTACGGACCTGGAATGCGTTGCCGGATGCCGGCTGCTTCTTTCACGAGAGGCTTTGCTCGTGGGTGGATCATCCGGAGCAACTCTTATGGCCGTCAGAAAAATTGCCAGCGAAATTCCGCCAAGGTCTACGTGTGTAATGATCTTCCCTGACCGAGGCGAGCGTTACCTGGACACTATCTTCTCCGATCAGTGGGTCATGAAAACTCTGGGCAGCCTTCCTGAAGAGTATCTTCAATCGATTACATCAGAACACTTGAATTTGAGATTGGCCAGCGCATAGCTATCAATCAATTCTTGCCTTGATACAATGTCTTGGTACGAAACATCATTGTCTTGTCCTCTAGCTGCAAATCCGCCCTACGGGACAGATCCTGAACTTGGGTCAACACCATGAGCACGCAAGGGGCTACGATGGCAAGCAAAACTGGCAGTGCGGCGTCAACAATCATTGCCTGTATTCTTGCGTGGGTCTTCATTGTTCTCGTGGTAGTTCTGGCGATCCAAGAGCTTAGGGCTCCGGAACCAGAGGCAGATACCGCGCCTGCCAATGAGTTTTCCGCCGAGCGGGCAATGGTTTATGTGCGCGCCATTGCTTCTGTGCCTCACCCTCTCGGATCGGATGCCAATAACACAGTAAGAAATTATTTGCTTGCTCAACTCTCGTCTCTGGGGTTGAATCCCCAGGTTTTTGACGGAACCGGAACTGCCCATTTCGGGAGCAGCGTTGTGATCGCCCATACCCGCGACATTCTGGGTCGTCTACCGGGATCTGCAAATTCCGGGGCGATCATGCTGGTAGGACACTATGATTCAGTGTCCACAGCTCCGGGCGCTGCCGACGATGGCGCTGCCGTAGCCGCCATTCTGGAAGCATTGCGGGCCTTGCGCGCTGGTCCGGGATTGAAGAATGATTTGATCGTTCTCTTTACTGAAGGGGAAGAATCAGGACTCTTGGGCGCGGATGCCTTTGCCGCCTCCCATCCCTGGATGAAAGATATAGCCCTGCTGCTGAATTTTGAAGCCCGGGGCAACCGTGGTCCGTCCATGCTGTTTGAGACGAGTCCGGGCAATGCCACGTTAATCGAAGCCGCAGCCCATGCTCCTCGGCCCGTTGGTTCTTCTTTGTTTTACTCGCTCTACAAACTGCTGCCCAACAGCACCGATTTCACTGTGTTTCGCCAGTATAAGATTCCAGGACTGAACTTTGCCTTTGGCGAAAACCTGGAGGCATACCATTCGCGGCTGGATACTGCCGACAATCTGAGTCCTGGATCTCTACAGCACCATGGTTCGTATGCGCTGGGCCTCGTACAGCAGTTCGGTCAGATGGATTTGAGCGGATTAAAAAAGCAAACCGGGGATGATGTCTTCTTCGACTGGTTGGGCGGCAGTATGATCACCTACAGCGAAAGATGGGTGCTGCCCGGCGAACTGCTGGCTACGCTATTGCTCGTCCTGCTGATTGTTCTCAACTTGCGTGGCTCCAAAGTGCGGCCCGCGCGGCTCATATTGGCTCTTGGCGCCTCGCTGTCGATCCTGTTGACCATTCCCGGGGTGCTTGTCGTTACACAGTGGCTGCTCTCACGATTGCTTGCAGGCCATATCATCGCCGCCGACGCACGAGCGAACTCCTATCTCCTGACCGGTCATATTCTGCTCGGCTTTTGCGTTGGAGGGCTATTGTTGGTATTGGCTGGATTCCGCAAGCGCTTGAGCGTGCTTGAACTTTCGTTGTCAGGATTAATCCTGCTCGTTCTTCTCACCTGGCTGCTGGCGCTGGCCTTGCCCGCGGGCAGCTACCTGTTGTTTTGGCCATCACTGCTGGCGATGCTCGGCCTCTTGCTCATCACATTCGCAGGCAGGTCAGCACAATCCGTGGCCCAGGGGTTTGCCGCTTTGCCGGCAGCCGCAGTCACCATTCTGCTGTTTGCCCCGCTCATTTATTTGTTGTATGTGTTCCTTACTCTGCAACTCATCACTGCGGCGGCTGTTGGGATTCTGGTGGGGGTCTTTTTTGTTGTGGCTTTGCCTTTCCTAAACGCCGCCATTCCTCCCGGCAGATCGCGCCTGGTCTTATTGTTTTTGCTGGCGGGTGCTCTCACCACTTTTACGATTGGCGCCCGCCTGTCTCGCTATACGCCCGAGCATCCCCGCCGGGACACCGCGCTCTACACTCTGAACGCGGACAGTCACAGCGCAGAATGGATCAGCTATGACGGTTTTCTGGACCCATGGACGATTCGTATTTTTGGACTCGAAAAACCCCAGTCGCGGCCGATGCCGGACTACCTTGCAGGCTCGCAACGGCCAGTGCTCTCCGCACCCGCACCGGCGCTCGATCTTCTTCCTCCGGTTGCGGAGGTAAAAGCAGATGAAAAAGATGGGGATATTCGCAAACTCCGGCTGAGCGTCCGCTCGCAACGTAAGGCCAACGTGCTGCGCCTGAGCTTTTCCAAAGATGCCCAGTTGGTTTCGATCAGATGCGGCGGACGCGAGATTTCTTCGGCCTCAAATTCGCCGATTGTGAACATCAGCTTGCTGGGCATAGATGCCAACGGAACTGATCTTGAGCTTACCGTGAAAGCGACAGGGAAAGTCTCTTTCTGGTTGGCCGATCAATCCTACGGATTACCCGCAGGTGTGCCGCCCCGCCTGGAGGAGGACGCGGCAAGCATCTATGCTCCAACTGATCAGATCTGGGTGAGCCGGAAGTATTGACTGTAGATGGGGAAAACAAGAACTAAGTACTGAATACTAAAAAGGCGACCCTCTGCGTTGAGGGTCGCCTTTTGCTTTCTTGACTTCGCGCGTCACGATCACAATAACATGTAAATGCGCCTGGCTAATGCGGTCCCAGGGCTTTGCAAATAGCACCTCGGAGCGGGGAATGTCATCATATCTCCATAACAAGCACCCGCGCTATCGAGATCTCACCCGCCACTTATCGCTGTTTGCTTGAACTGGAGAGCGCCATTGAAAAATAAAATAGAAAAGCCTTGGTTTGCTTATATCAAGTCACATCCGACCGCCAGGATACGATTGTTTTGCCTTCCCTACGCGGGTGGAAGCGCCTCGATTTTCCGCAGATGGAGTGACTCCTTGCCATCTTTCATAGAGGTGGTGCCGATTGAGATTCCAGGGCGGGGAATGCGCATCGGAGAAAAGCCCTTCAAGTCCATGAAGCCTCTGGTGGAAGCCATCGACGCAGCTATCAGCGATCATCTCGATAAGCCATTTGCGTTTTTTGGACACAGTATGGGTGCTCTCGTCAGTTTTGAATTGATCCACAGGATACTCTCGATGCGACGAGTACGGCCGGCTCACCTCTTCTTCTCAGGGCGTATGGCACCGCACATCGTCCACCCTGCTGTGCCCTCTTCCAGCCTTCCCAACAACGAATTTGTCGAGAAGCTTCGTAGCTTGGAAGGAACGCCTGTGGAAGTTCTCGAAAATCCGGAACTCTTCGCACTGATCTCACCTATCGTACGCGCCGACTTTGAACTTTTGGAGACCTACATCTACGCTCCTCGGCCCCGGTTGCAGTGCCCCATCACGGTACTAGGCGGCATCACAGATAAGGACATCATCCGCCGAGACCTGGAGGCATGGCGTAAACATGCTGCCGGTCCGTTCAGCATGCATATGTTTCCAGGCAATCACTTCTTTCTACACAGCCACGAGACACTGGTGCTGCAAACAATTGCTAGCACTTTGGCATGTAGTTGCTAAATCTAACAAGGCGGTCCGTTGCCGTGTACAAAGCGGCTGTTAAACGTGTGAGGGGCAGCGTCGGGGTAGAAACGGTGTACAAAAGGGCGCGAATCATACGATTTGTGCTATTTATGCTGTTCGTAGAATCTGTGTTTTGCTGAATCGCGTGGTCCCCAAGCACAGTGGATGAGCGAGCGCCCCATCGCTGCCGCACCTGGGCAGCACGAGGACAGACACCCTTGCTGCAGTACCACTTCAACTGGAAGATGCTGTCGGCGATGGCTGGGGTGACGTAGTGAAACTTCTATTTTCGTCTGTTTTCGGGCACCATTGGCAGCCCGCAGGTGGTGGAGTTTCTAGAACACCTGCTGCGCCACATTCGCGGCAAGTTTGCTGGTGGTGTGGGACGTATTGCGGAGTCACCGTGGCCAAAATGGTATGGGACTTGTACGCTAACAGAAAGGTAGGTTGTGGCTGGAGTTTCTTCCTGCCTACGCTCCGGAACTCAACTCGGTGGAGTACATGTGGGGACATTGGAAACAGCACGAGTTGCCGAACTTATGTCCGGAAGGTTATGGAGAGTTGAGTTACGAAGCCTGATCTGCCCGATGGCCTCGGACGGATTCGGGTATGGCGCAGGCGCCGAGTTCTATGGCCTCGGGCGGATGGCGGAGCAGATTTCCGTGGAAGAGATCGGGAAGGACCTGATCAGGTTGCTCACCGACCCTGTGATTCCCGGACCGGCGTCGTCACGGAACATTCATCAATGAGACAACGAGGCAATTCTCAATCGACTGGGGTGCCGACTCGCGTGGAAGAGATTCTGAAAGCGTTCGGTCCAGCCGCTGCCCAGGCAATCGAGATATTGCGGAAAAAAGCACGGATCTTCCAGGAGAATGATCGGTTGATAAACCTTGTGCTGGAAGGCGAGCAGGGAAGCCGCATCCGGCCCAAAGCCGAAGCCGCTTGCAAAATCCTGCGGGCGCCAAACTAAGGACCTTCTTGGGCCGGCTTGAAGCCCTGCGTCCGCTATTTGCGTTACTGCTTTCCGGGGAGCAGGCGCGCCGCTGGCCCTGGATATGGCGTCGGTCTTTCGCGTGAACCGCAACCATGAAATGAATGGCAATCAGATCATGTATTGGGGCCTGCAGGTTGGCGGCGGCGTTTTTCGCAGTGCCGATCCACCCTCCACCGGCCGCTGGACCTTCGGCGAGCCGACTACCTCTGCCTTTCGTTTCTCTCTCTGTTTCCCGTGTTTCTTCAACCTATTCAAAAAGGAAATGTCCAGTTGGAGCACGATAAAATCATTTGAATTGAGGAATAACGGTTTTTTGTGTTAATAACTGGCAAGGTCCGATCACAATCAATGGAAACGCAAAAGATTTTTTGTACCGTTTTGTACCGCCGATTCGGCATTTGAGCCTTTTTTGCCCTTTCTGCCTTTTGGAATCAATAACTTACATGCTCTCAACACTCCTGCACAGTTCGATCCCGACTAGCTCCACCATAAGTTATTGAAAATAAATGATTTAGAATCAATCCTTTGATTTCGCATCTGAGAAACTCTAAGAATAAGCATCTGAAAATGAATGGCTTAGTTGCAACGCACTTGCCCTTCTATTCGACTAACTCCATCATAAACGCCCGAATTTCTGCGCAAAGCTACGCGGCCTTGGCGTGATCTATACAGAGCCAGTCTGGGTTACAGTCCCCGTTAAATATCTAAACCACTGCTTTGGATATCGATCCCCACGCCGACCGTAACAGCGATGAGAAATCGTCGCGCGAAGAAAGCAAAGACGGAAGCAGCACCCAGAGAACGCCTGAAGTCAGCTCGCCAATACCATCGTCCAATTGTTCTGACGCGATGCCTCTGGTGTAATGGAGTTGGAAGAAGCTGTTCGGCCTGAATAACCACGCTGCTCAGTTACGGCTGGGTCTGCCTATAAGGAGGTTCACCATGGCGACAAGCGCACGTCTGATGCAGATGACAGGCCGCCCACAATCAGCGAATGGCCTGGCTGTGGTCCGTTTGACCATCGGCGCCATGTTCGTGTGGGTCTTTTTTGAAAATCTTGGAAAGGGCCTTTATACCGCAGGCGGATACTCGAGCCTGATCAACTATTACATCAAAATGAGCCACTCACCCGCTGTTTGGAAGACAGTTATGGGATTAGCGGCTAGCCACGCCGCGGTGGCAGCTCCCATGCAAGCGATGACTGAGATCTCGTTGGGTGTTCTGCTGGTACTGGGATTGTTCACCCGGCCGGCTGCTTTTGTTGCGTTTCTCTTCCTTGGCAGTTTATGGATCTCCGAGTGGGGCACGTCGTGGATTTGGGAGTTACTGGTTTCTGTGCTTGCATGTCTTGGACTTGCGATAGGACGAGCGGGCCGGGCATGGGGCATTGACGCATTGCTTGCTCAACGGAATCCTTCTTCCCCGTGGTGGTAATCGCAAATCGCGTGCGCGTCTCCGTCATTATTCCCACTTACAACGAAGCGCAGGCAATTGGACGCGTGCTTGCCGATCTGCCGCATGATCTAGTCACCGAGGTCATTGTCGTCGACAGCAATTCCAACGATGGGACCTCCGATATCGCTGCCAAATTGGGGGCCCGGGTTCTGAAGGAGCCTCGCCGCGGATATGGACGCGCTTGCCTGACTGGTCTTGCGAATGTGAACCGCGCTGAAGTCATCGTCTT
>Ga0164306_10000283_pt1 | contig 19720 bp, 9 predicted proteins | sample Whisoiple_242_MG_FD_110213 | JGI IMG/M metagenome (GOLD analysis project Ga0164306, IMG submission 110213) | Soil microbial communities amended with fresh organic matter from upstate New York, USA - Whitman soil sample_242_MG | ecosystem: Environmental > Terrestrial > Soil > Unclassified >... | reverse complement strand
CCCCCCCTTGCCCCACGCGAGAATCTTGCCTCCAACCATCATCGCACCCCGCAGATCTGCAGCGTGAAATTGGAGAATTAGTGTCGGCACGGCAGGAATCGATAGATCGTAGACCTCTAGCCCTGTTGAGGATGTTGAGAGAAGCACAGGGACGCTGGCCAGAGTTCCAACAGCTATATGAGTCGCCGGGCTGTCGAGATCCAATGCTGCTTTCTCAGCAAGCAAAGTCTGTTTAATAAACAACTGTCGTCTACCAGTTGTCGTAGCCGGTTTTCCATCTATCGCTTTTGCGCTCGCCTGCTCACCTTGAGAGATCGCATTCGCTCCATGAAAGATAGTCAACTGCGGGCTACCAACCGCCGTTGACATGAGAATGGTCAATTGGGCAATTCCCGAGCGTGAGCTCGCGAATCCGATAGTCTCTTCTGTGCCCTTGCCTTCAAGTCTGAGGCTCTCGTTCGGACTTAAGCCGGTGGCAGCCACCTCCCAGAGATATGAAACCTTCATGTTCTCGGGCGGATCGCCGAGCCAATGAAAATCGAATTTACCCGGAATTCCGAATAAGCCGGTCTCTGGCTTATCGCAGTCCGCGATCGCTAGAATCTTTTCTTGGCCTGAAGCCTGCTCCCAATCGGCGGGTAGTGCGGGTACGGGAGGTATGAGCACCGAGCGCCAGCCGGCCGAGGTCTCAAAGACAAACCAGATCGGATAGTGGCTTTTGTACCATGGATGAGCGTCCATAGCCACCATATCGTCGGGGGCCACCGTCAGTGTGAGCTTACTGGGGAGCCAAAAAATGCCCTCTTTATTGGGATCGAACACATTCGGCAGTTTTGTAATGTCCTGTTCTACTTCGGGCGGCCTCAATTCGACAACGCCGATTTTGCAGAGCTTCACTGCCGGCGTTTGGGGTTCATTGCTGGCATTCAGTTCGAATGAACCGGTGCAGCTATATTCCAAGCTGCCGCAGTTACCACCCACCCCCCAACCACTCCAATCCGAAAAGCTTATCGACCAAAAAGGCTCATTTAACTTGATTCCCGTCAGAGTGCCCTGCAGCACGGGACCTGCATCGATCCCAACCATGCTGTTTGGGGTAAACGCGCCAAAAGTATACGGGGTACCAAGTTTAAGAGAAGGGATTTCGATCGGGAACCGGCAGTCCATTTCGTGTGCGCTAAGAGTCGTGCATCCTTTCCCCAGTGGGGGAATATCGTTCTTGGTTATGAATATGTCTTCAAGAATGCTCGATAGAGGGAGATTATGGACAGCCAATGGCCCAAGTTCGAGTGCGCACAGCAACACGTCGGAATCCGTTGCGTCCCACGCTACCAAGGTAACGGTTTTTAGATCGCCATTGTCTAACGTCAGGTTTGAGAGCACTGTTAGTGCAACTCCCACGTCTTGTTTTGTGAGAGGACACGCATCAACGACAGTCACGTCGGCTTTCAATAGGATTGTACCGCCGAAACCATTCTGAAACCACGATGCTACGGGCTCACCTTCGAGAAGAAGCTTGGGTTCCTTGGCTTTGGTCGGGTCTTTAAGGATCTCTTGTATCCACTTTGCTTCGGCGTCGAGGATGCCGCTGGAAAATCTGTCAATGAACGCGTTTACCAGCAAGTCCTTGGCCAAGAAGAAGCTCCAATCCTGGTCAAGTGGCTGTGAATTGATGAAGCCTAGATGGAATTCGAGCCAATCTGCAACGACCCCGAAATCCACGTCGCTCGGTCCGTTAAATTCAAACCGAAATGCAACGCGGTCGAATTCCTGGTTCGCACTTAAACCGGCGTTAGTGAGCTTGGCCCCCTGCAAGATATTGGTAACTTTAGTCAGATCGATTGGTGCACATACTGGTCCGTTGCTGTTAATTGCATTTTTCAGCGTGCTTGCAAGCAGGCTTTGTAGCGCGGGTTGGTCTTTCATAACAGCACCTAAAAACACCCCTAGATCCACGTGATCATAGCTGGCGCAGAGATTAGTGCCGCTCATGAGTAAATTGATGATTGCTTTGATCTGGAAAACATATTTGTAGCTCGATGGATCAACTGCCGGATCGTCTGCCTTTAACTTTTCCTTAATATAAAGATTTACGGGAACCGCCATTTGGAGTTGATTGACAGGGATCTGTTTACTTTCTTGACCAAAATTCACATACACGGAAGTAGTCTCTTCCATGTGGCGCAGCAACGTTCCTCCCGAACTCGGGATCCAGATGTGGTCGAGAATGCACTGCGTCTTGTCAGGCATTGTGAAGACGTTAGTCTGGCAAAATGAAAAGAGTCGAAGCCGCTGTATAACCAAGTCGATCAAGTGGTCTGCCTTCAACTGAAACTCTGTGAACATTACTTTCTCCTAGATAAATTGGGATTGGACTAGGCGGTCGCGAAGCTCACGCGGTGCCAACCCCGATAGCCTTTCGCTTCATCCATCTGCTTCACAAATAGTCAACAGGCTATCTGAACGCAATTTGCAGCACCGAGCCGCTTTGGTCAATGGCGCGCATATGACCTGAGTCGGACATCTTTATGACCTGCGCAAGTAGTTGATTTATCACTAGAATGCGGCTTTTATTTGTGCACGCTGAAATCAGGATGTACACTCATCCAACCCCCTCCTGGGAGAAAGTCAGATGCCACTTCCCGCTCGGTCGCGGCAACGCGTCCACTTCGGAGAGTTTGAGCTTGATCTACAGACGCGCGAGCTCCGCAAGAATGGACGGATTTTTAGCCTGCAAGACCAGCCCTTCCAGGTCCTGGCGTTGCTGCTGGCTCGTCCCGGTCAATTAGTCACGCGTGAAGAACTCAAGGAACGCCTCTGGTCCGCTGATACCTTCGTTGACTTTGACCAGGGCCTTAACAAAGCTGTCAACCGGCTGCGCGAGGCCTTGCAGGATTCAGCAACAGACTCGCGTTTGATTGAAACGCTAGCCGGCCGAGGATACCGTTTCACTGCTTCAGTGACAGTTGAAGCCATGGGGGAGCCCACGGCTTCCCCTCCAGGAACTGCTTCGAGGCCTATTTACAAATCAGGGGAGCCTTCCGGTTCTTCCATTAGCGAACCATCATCTTCTTCTCCTCGTTCTCCTGATTTCGTCGCGAACGCCGTGAATGGTGATGAGCAGAGGGATGTACCTGGAGAAATTGATGGCAAGACGGAACAGCAACCAAAACCTGCGCTTAACCGGGGCAACGCGAACGTTGCCGGCACAATGAAGACGTTCAACCGCAATATCCGGCGGGGCATGCCATGGTTAGTCGCTGCTGGCTTTATTGTGGCCGTAGGCCTGATTTACTTTCTCCAACTTCCGCGACCAATGCGGGTGATCCACAGCCAGATTGCGCCGCCGGAGGGAACCGGTTTCAGCAGCACGCTTGGATATAACACCAGTGTTCCCGTCGTTTCACCTGACGGCAAGAACCTGGTTTTCGCTGCAACCGGTCAAGATAACAAGCGAATGATTTGGGTTCGCTCACTCGATACAGCGCAACATCATCCATTGCCGGGCACCGAGGATGGCATTGGCCCTTTCTGGTCGCCGGACAGCAAATCCATTGCCTTTTTTGCAGCCAGCAAACTAAAGACGATTGGGCTGAACAATGATAATCCCATTGTGGTTTGTGACGCACCCAACGGCGCCAGAGGAGGAAGCTGGAGCATCGACGGAACCATCCTTTTCGCTCCCGGCCCACGAACGCCAATCTTTCGCGTCTCCGCACAAGGCGGATTACCGTCCGCGGTGACAAAGATCGATGATAGCAAGCACGCTTCACACCGTTGGCCTTTTATACTGCCTGACGGCAGGCATTTTCTTTATCTGGCTGTAAATTTCTTTGTGCCCGAGCATGACGATGACGGGGTTTATTACGCCTCCTTGGATGGAAGCGATAATCACCTGGTCCTGAAGACGCATCGCAACGCCGAATACGCTTCAGGCTATCTGCTTTTCGTGCGCGATGGTGTCTTGTTGGCACAGCATTTCGATCCTGTAGGCGGAAAACTGGATGGTGAATTCCATCCAATTGCTGAAAAAGTAGCGGAAGATCCTGCGGTTTGGAAAAGTGTTATCTCAGTCTCTCCGGCAGGCTTGCTCGCTTATGCCCCCGCTAAATCAGTCCACAATGCGCAGCTGATGTGGTTTGACCGGACTGGCCGTCAACTAGGCAACGGCGGGGATGAATTGAAAGGCCAAATCTATCGAGGCTTTCGGCTCTCGCCACGGGGAGACCGCATCGCGATCGGCATTGATGCGGGCGTGACTGACGTGTGGGTTCTGAACCTCGGACAGCCCGACCTTGTCCGCCTTACTTTTCAAGAAAACAGCATCACGCCAGTGTGGTCTCCTGACGGGAAGTGGATCGCTTTCCTTTCTTATACCGGACGTTGGAAAATCGCTCGAAAAGCTTCAGATGGGACAGGCAAAGAGGAAATTCTGCTGGAAAACATGGAGGCTACATGGCCTCTCGCCTGGTCCCCGGACGGCACATGCCTCCTGTACGCCCACAGGGAGAAGGGCAAATACGAGCTCTGGACCTTACCGCTTGCGGGTGACCGAGAACCGGCACATATTGCCACTGCAGGGGAGCATGTTTCTGCTACTTTCTCTCCGGATGGGCGATGGATTGCTTACGCATCGAGCGAAACCGGAAAAGCTGAGATCTATTTAACGGGCTTTGATCGGGACCGCGGAAAATGGCAAGTCTCACGAGACGGAGGAACCTCTCCAGTTTGGACAGCCACAAACGAGATCTTTTATATTGCGCCGGATAACACGCTGACGGTGACACGGGTGAAGGAGAATACGGGCAAGATGCAGATCGGCCTTCCCTACTCACTGTTTCGGATCCGTGGGTCTGGGTATTTCGATGTTTCAGCCGATGGGAGAAGAATTCTGGTTGGGATTGCCGGAGTGTCAAGCGCCAATCCAGTGGATCTGGTTCTGAACTGGACAGCCGACTTGAAGAAGTAAATTCGCAGCAAGCGTTTACTGGTTTTACTGGGGCCGTTTACTGCCCTAGTGTGCTTCCCCCATTTGACCCCTACCGCAACGTCTCTTAAACTGATTGTTTGGGGTACGTGCATCAAAAACCTTGATTTTGCCGTGTCTTCCTCCAGCGGCAGCGGATAAGGAAATCACTTGAACAAAGCAGCAAAGAAAACCAAACCGGGCAATCCTGCGAGCCAGCCTGCCAAGGCCCAAGCCTCCGGGGGGCAACTTCCGGGGGGTCAACTTTCAGAAGAGCAGGCACTTAAGGCCCAAACAGTCGAGGGCCAGTCGCCTGAAGGCCAGGCCGTCGAAGGCCAGGCTGGGGCCGCGCAGGCTCAATCTGAAGCCGGGCAGGCTCAATCTGAAGCTGGGGCCCACTCGGAAGAAGACCACAACCACTCCCATGCGGACGACGGCCATGACCATACGCATGCTGAAGGGCCTCCGCCGATGGACCCGGCCTGCAAGCGCGAGATCAGCGTTGAAATCCCCGCCGACGTGGTGGCAAAGCAGCAGGAAGCGCTGGTGCAGCAGTATTCCAAACAGGCCCGGATACCGGGCTTCCGCAAAGGCAAGGTCCCGGCCAGCATGGTGCGCAACCGGTTCTCCAGCGAGATCACCAGTGACGTGGTGGAGCACCTGGTGCCTCAATATTTCCGCGAAGCCGTGATCAAGGGCGGGTTCCGCCCCGTCTCGCAACCTCATATATATGGACTGGAGTTCACTCCGGGCGAGCCCATCAAGTTCAAGGCCGCGTTTGAAGTGCTGCCGGAATTCGAGTTGGGCGACTACAAGGCCATCAAGGTCGAAAAACCCGAGGTGGCCGTCACCGACGTGGAGATTGACGCCGAGATCGCAAAGGTGCAGGAGCAACAGGCCAGCTTTGATCCGGTAAATGACGATCGCGGCGCGAAGAACGGCGAGTTCGTCCAGGTATCGTTTGAGGCGCGGCCCAAGGGCCTTGCCGAGGACGAACCCGAAGCCCTGGGTTCTAAAACAAGCGGCACTGAAGCAAACGCAGCAAAAGCCGCTGAAACAAGAGATACCGAAGCTGAGGGCGCCGCGGCGGCCGCTGAGACAAAAGGCGCGGAGCAGAAAGAAGCGGCGCAGCCGGTGCAGATGGAAGAGGTCCTGGTGGAAATCGGCGGGGCCAATACCATTCCGGAATTTACCCAGAACCTGGCCGGCGCCAAGGCCGGCGACGAGCGCAGCTTTGAAGTGTCGTATCCCGCGGATTTTTATGACAAGCGGCTGGCCGGGCTCACGTTCGATTACAAAGTGAAGGTCAACGCCATCAAGAAAAAGACCCTGCCTGAGCTGAATGACGACTTTGCCAAAGAGCTCAGCCCCGATTTCCAAACGCTCGAAGACCTGCGGCAGCGCTTCCGCGAAAACATGGAAGCCGAACTCAAGCACAAGGCCGAGCACGAAGCCAAGGACAAGCTGATTGAAGAGCTGGTCGCCAGGCATGACTTCCCTGTTCCGCGGTCCATGGTGGAGCACCAGATTGATCTGCGTCTGGAGCGCGGGTTGCGCGCCCTGGCCGCCCAGGGCATGAAGACTGAAGACATGCGCCGCATGGACTTTGGCCGCCTGCGCGCCGGACAGGAGGAATTCGCCACCAAGGAAGTAAAGTCGAGCGTGCTGCTGGCCAAGATTGCCATCAAAGAAAATATCCAGGTGAGCAATCAGGAGCTGGAACACGAAATCGAAGCCATGGCGGCGCAGATGCAGCAGCCGGTGGAGCAGGTGAAAAAGCGCCTCACGGAAGATAATGCCGTGGAGCGATTACGCGACCGCATGCGGAGCGAAAAAGCGTTAAACTTGCTCTATTCGAACTCAAATTAAGAATTGCCGCTGGGCCGTCCCAGCCTTTACGGAAGGAAGAGCGATTTATGGCACTTGTACCGATGGTAGTAGAGCAGACCAGCCGCGGCGAGCGCGCGTATGACATTTATTCCCGGCTGCTGCGCGACAACATCATTTTTATCGGCACCCCGATCGACGACACGATTGCCAACCTGGTGATCGCGCAGCTCCTGTTCCTTGAGGCCGAAGATCCGGAGAAGGACATCCAGCTTTACATCAATTCTCCCGGCGGGTCGATCACCGCCGGCATGGCTATTTATGACACCATGCAGTTTGTCCGTCCGGACGTGATGACCATCTGCTGCGGCCAGGCCGCGAGCATGGCGGCCTTGTTACTTTGTGCCGGTGCCCCGAATAAGCGTTTCGCCCTACCCACTTCTAGGATTCTTATTCACCAGCCCTTGATGTCTGGCCTTAGCGGACAAGCCACGGATATTGATATACATGCTAGAGAGATCCTTCGTATGCGGGAAATCACCAGCCAGCTCATTGCCAAGCATTCCGGGCAAAAGCTTGAAAAGGTGGAAAAAGACGTTGAGCGTGACTTTATAATGAATGCACAACAGTCAAAAGAATACGGGATCATCGACGATATTATCTACAAGCATAAGTAGCGTTACTAAAGTCAGATCAGCCGGGCCGCTGGCCGCAGTAAAATAAAGGTCCGACTGAATCAAGGAGTTCGATTGTGAAGCCCAGGACGCCGGAAGAAACTCTTCGTTGCTCGTTCTGCCATAAATCACAGGACGCCGTTGCCAAGCTCATCTCTTCACCCAGCGACTATCCCCGGGCTTACATCTGCGATGAGTGCGTCGCCGTCTGCAATTCCATCCTGGAAGACGACCGCACCGAATCGCACGCCGCTGCCGCTCCCAACCATCTGCCCAAGCCGCAGGAAGTGAAAGCGTTCCTCGACGAATACGTGATCGGGCAGGACCAGACCAAGAAAAAGCTCTCCGTCGCCGTTTACAACCATTACAAGCGGATCCACATGAACCGCACCAAGACCGGCGAAGTGGAGCTGACAAAATCCAACATCATGCTGATCGGCCCCACCGGCACCGGCAAGACCCTGCTGGCCCAGACGCTGGCCCGCATGCTCGACGTGCCCTTTGCCATTGTGGACGCCACCACGCTCACCGAAGCCGGCTACGTGGGCGAGGACGTTGAGAACATCGTGCTCAAGCTGCTCCAGGCCGCCGATGGCGACGTGGGCCGCGCCCAGACCGGCATCATCTATATCGACGAAATCGACAAGATCGGCCGCAAGGACGAAAACCCCTCCATCACCCGCGACGTAAGCGGTGAAGGCGTGCAGCAGGCGCTGCTCAAGATCCTGGAAGGCACCATCGCCAACGTGCCTCCGCAGGGCGGACGCAAGCACCCGCACCAGGAATTCACGCCGGTCGATACCACCAACATCCTTTTCATCTGCGGCGGGGCCTTTGTCGGCCTGGAAAAAATCGTGGCCCGGCGCATCGGCAAAAAGTCCATGGGCTTCCGCACCAGTGAGGCCAAGGAAAAAGAGTTTACTGAAGCCAGCAAGCGCGACACCGAGCTGCTGCAAAAAGCCGAGCCCCAGGACCTGGTGCGCTTTGGCCTGATCCCGGAATTCGTCGGACGCCTGCCCGTCGTCGGCATCCTCAATGACCTTGACGAAGCCGCGCTGATCGAGATCCTCACCCGCCCGCGCAACGCCATCATCAAGCAGTACCAGCGCATGTTTGAGTTTGAGAGCGTGAAGCTGAAATTCAACGAGGGAGCCCTGGCCGCCATCGCGCGTGAAGCCATGGCCCGCAAAGTGGGCGCGCGCGGACTGCGCATGATCCTGGAAGAGCTCATGCTCGACCTGATGTATCACCTGCCCAGCCAGAAGCGCGTCAAGGAATTTGAAGTCACCAAGGAAATGGTTGAACGCCGCGACATTTCTCTGCCGGCGATGGAAAAGGCGGGATAGCAGTCCGTCTCATCGATCAACAATCCTAAGCCGCCTGCCGCAAGCAGGCGGTTTTGCTTTGCCTGCAAGGGCGAGTTCTAACCCCCGATCGCTTTGGATGCAAGGCCGGGCCTTTAAGGTCGGAACCCTTTATTCGAGACGCCATATTCTGTTGCCAAATATCTGGCAACTACGTAGTGTCTCAGTTTGGCTGAATACCATCTAACTGAGACACTACCGCAACTACAGCCCTATTGACTGGATTAGATGTAGTCCGTTCTTTCGTAAAGTTATTTCCAAATCAGGACAACGTCCAACTTCTATTGTCGTATAAGTGTTTTCTTATGGTTTGATAATTTAGGAGATAATATCCACTCAGTTAATCTTGACAGTGTCCATCGCGGAATATACTCTTTTGCTCCGTTGTTCTAGCTGGCTCACCCCCACGGCTTTGCTAGGAGCAAGAAAGTGAAAGTTTGCACGACCGCTCTTCTCTTTTCAGTCCTTCTTTTGCCTGCGATTACTCAAGCTCAGAATAATCCCAATGAGGAACAAGGCCTCAAGCCTTACGATTCCTGGCACGGCGGAGACCTCGATAGTGTCAGCCTGACCAACGGCGGCTTGTCGCTGCACATTCCTCTTGCTTCATTCCCTCAGCGCGGCAACGTTGATCTCAGCTTCATGGTGCGCTTCAGCAGCAAGCAATGGTACGTGCGCACTCACTGTGTTAATAACCCCCGTGGAGGCCAAAACTGCACCTATAGCTGGGCCCCCATGGGCAATTCCGGCGCACAAATTGTCAGCAGCGTTGACTGGTGGATGCAGGGCACGTTTCACGCTGATGGCTCAGGTGTGGATTGGAGCCGCGGTGTAACGTCGCCTGACGGAAACACTCATCAGTTCGGCGGCGACAACAGCGGCAATACTTCAGGCCCGACTTATCCGCTGCGCTCTCTGGATGCGACAGGTCTTTTGCATCCTGATGTTCATACTTTGGTTTTGCCCAATGGCACGCGCTATAGCTATCCGAATTTCAATGAAGGCACTATCACTGGACCTCCCCCGAGTAATGCCAAGCAGGGAGTGCAGCCTGCCACAGTTACGGATGCGAATGGCAATCAGATCTCGATTAGTTCCACTGGATGGACAGATACTATGAATCGTGTGATCCCGGGCCAGTCACCAAGTACAGGCTTGCCCGTACAGCCCGGTGTGCCGACTGGCGATCTTTCGAAATGTCCTTCAGGAACTTCTTCGGCGTGGATCTGGAACGTGCCCGGTGTCGCGGCTGTGAACAATGGCGTCCGCACATTTTACTTCTGCTATTCCAATATTTCACTCTCGACGAATTTCCAGATGTCCGGAATTACCGAATATCCTGCAACCAGCACTTCAGTGCTGACGGCTGTGGTTCTTCCTGACCTGACCAAGTGGACCTTCAGCTATGACAGCTATGGCGACATCACTCAGTTCACCTTCCCGACCGGCGGCTCCCTTTCTTACGGTTATGGCCCTGGTCTGCCCGCCTTCAGCGGCTTCAGCACTCCCACCAGCCAGTGGGTGGTCTCCCGCACTGTAAACGCAAATGATGGTTCGGGCGGCCATCAGTGGACCTATCAATATTCTGGACAGGTCACCAATCCGCCTGGCGGCTCAGTCTATTCCGGGCAAGTCATCGTCACCGGCCCTGACGGCAATGACACATTGCATACCATCACCAGTCCTGTCCCCGGCGCTTTTGAGTCAGTCTATGACACCCAGGTGCAGTACTACCAGGGGCACGTTTCCGGCGGCACTTTGCTCAAGACCGTGAGCTCGCAATACACAGGCGCTCAGGATTTCCGTGGCATGGACGGATTTACGGCCATGAACGTCATTCAAACCCAGTCCACTGCTATCTGGCCGGGCGGGCAGACCAGCCGCGTTGTGAATACTTATGATTCAACGAATACTGTTACGCAGCAGTATATGAATGGGCCGCCAGTCAATTTTCCCGTGGTGTTCGGCAGCCTGCTCCAGCGCGACGAGTACGACTTCTCCAACACGCTCGTCCGTTCCACCTTCAACCATTTCCTGTGGCAGGACAACGCCACCTATCTGAACAGCAACTTCATCTCCTTGCCCGTCTACAGCATGCTCAAGACCGCCTCCGGCTGCGAGGTCTCCAAAAGCACTTTCGCCTATGACGAGACTTACAACGGCGTTGCTCTTCAGCCTTCCGGCGTCACCACTCAGTTCGTCGCTCCGCCCTGGCCGGTGCGCGGCAACCGCACCTCTAGCAGCAAATGGCTTATCTCCAACTGCGCTGAGCAGTCCGCCATCACCGCGCACAGCATTCCCTTCGACACCGGACTGGCGTATCAAAGCTACGATCCCCTTGGGCATTTTACCCAGTACACCTATTCGGCGGCCTTCGCTGGCGCCTATCTCACCCAGACCAATATGCCGGACACGCAGATGCCGGATCAGGGCGCACCCGTTGTGCATCACGTCATTAGCGGCAATTACGATCTCAACACCGGCCTGCTCACCAGCTTCACCGACGAAAACAGCCAGCAATATACATATACCTACGACATCATGCTGCGGCTTGCTCAGGGCAATCACCCCGACGGTGGACAAACCATCTTCACCTACCCTGATCCGCTCACCGTGACCCGCCAGCGCCTGATTACAGGCACGACGTACGATAGTTACACGGTGAAATTCGATGGGCTCGGCCGTCCCATTCAGACCCAGCAAGTTACTCCCAGCGGAACGGTGCTCGCTGACACCGCTTACGATGTCGCCGGTCGTGTATCCACTGTTTCTAATCCCTACTATCAGAGCAGCAATCACTCCACCGACCCTACCTACGGAGTCACCTCAACTCAATTTGACGCCCTCAGCCGCGTCATCAAAACCATCAAGCAGGACCAGAGCTTCACCACCGTCACCTACACGGACAACTGCACCACAGCAGTTGATGAAGCGGGAAAATCACGTAAGTCGTGTTCCGATGCTTTCGGCCGGATGACTACAGTCTATGAGGACCCGAGTGGCCTAAACTATGCAACTTTTTTCAGTTACGACGCGCTCGATAACCTTCTCCGGATCGACCAGAAGGGCTCCGCGCCGGGCGACAGTTCGCAGTGGCGTACCAGGCTATTCAGCTACGACTCCCTCTCGCGCATCCTTACCGCCCTCAATCCCGAGGCTGGGACGACCTGCTATGGCATCTGGTCGGGCGTAAATTGCGTCAACGGCTATGACTCCAATGGTAACTTGCTTAAAAAAACAGATGCGCGAAACATAACAATTACTTATACTTACGACAATTTGAACCGCCTGACGGACAAGACCTATAGTGACGGTACGCAGAACGCCTCGTACCGCTATGATTACTCCAGCTACCTGGGCCAGACATTCTCCTTCCCCGTGGGCCGGCAGGTGGCAGCCACGGCTGCAAATAATTCCGTTCAATCGTTCACCAGCTATGATCAAATAGGACGGCCTGCGGCCACGGTGCAATGCAACCCCGGCGTGATTGGTTGCAAGGCATTTACTGCCACATATGATAAGCTGGGGAATGTTGATACCTTGGGGTATCCTGCGAACGGCTTTAGCGTGACTTACGCGTACGACAGCGCCGCCCGGCTCACCAGCGCCACTGATTCCAATGGCGTCATCTACGCTCAGAATCCTGCCTACCTCGCCAGCGCCGCCATGCAGGAGTTCTCCAGCCCCAATTTCAACGGCAACAAATTCCACGTTGATTACAACAACCGTCTTCAGCCGGTAGAGATCTGGGCCGGCGCTGGCCAGGGCGCCTCGGCTCTTTTTGACAAGCAATATTCGTATGGAACCGCGGGCGCGAACAATGGAAATATCTTTACCATCACGAATCTCAAAGACTCGACTCGCACCCAGAGCTTCACCTACGACTCGCTCAATCGTCTTTCCGCCGCCCAGGACGCGGCCCACTGGTCCAACACTTACACCTACGATGCGTGGGGCAATCTGACAAAGAAACATTTCGGACCAATAGGCGCGGGCGAGTATCTGGATACCAGCGCCACTCCTCAAAACTGGATGATCGGTTATACCTACGATGCCGGGGGCAACATGCTTACCGACGGCATCAATAACTGGACTTACGTCTACGACGGCGAGAACCGCATCAAGACCGCCGGAAGCACCAGCTATACTTATGATGCCGACGGCCGGCGCGTTCAGAAATCGAGCGGCACAAATTACTGGTATGGCCCCATCGGGCAAGTGTTGGCCGAAACCGATTCCAATGGCATCTGGACCAACTACATCTTCTTTGCCGGCCAGCGCCTCGCCCGCAACGTCAACGGCGATATCAAATATTTCATCACCGACCATCTGCACTCGACCGGCATGTTCGTCGACAAAGCCGGCACAACCGCTGCCATCCTCGATGACAATGACTTTTATCCCTGGGGTGGAGTGGTGCCGGGCGTTGGCCAAACAACGAGCAATAACACCATCAAGTTCACCGGCCAGTACCGCGACGGCGAATCCCAACTCGATTACTTCGGCGCGCGCTATTACTCAAACGCAATCGGCCGCTTCATGAGCCCGGACTGGTCAGCCAAGCCCATCACCGTCCCCTTTGCCAAGTTTGGAGATCCGCAAAGCTTAAATCTCTATAGCTACGTGGAAAACGGCCCGATCAACCGCATCGATCCCGATGGGCACTCTCCCGCGGGATTTGACGGCTTTATGGCGCCTAGAGGCGGTGAGGTGGACTCTTTTAACGTGAGTCACGGAGCCTATGGCGTCGATGCCGATTACGACAGCGTCACGAATTTAGAGACGGGGCAAACGACCGTCAATAGGCCGGACGCCCAAACGCAACCGGCTGCGCCACAGGCGCCGCAGCAACCGGCAGCCCAGCCTCAGCAACAACACCTGAGCGCACCTCAGCAGCAAGCCGCTGCGCTTGTAGCTTACAGCGAAACGACCGTGGGTTCTGTTGAAGAACACCAGGCGATTATTTCCGTCATCGTGAATCGGACAGAAAGCGGCGATCGCCAATATGTGAATCATGGCCGGCCGGTTACGGTGGAGAACGTCATCCACGCGAATGGGCAGTTTCAAGGCGTGAACGGTAGAAACGCCCAGCGTTTTCCTCGGACACACAATGCCGGTGCTGAAAATGCCCGAACGGCTGCCGCGAATGTGTCGCAAAATGGACCTACGAATCATGCGACGCACTTTCTCGTGACAGGTGGAAGAGAGCCAACCGCTAGAGAAGTTCGGCGCCTTGGCAACGTTCACTTTGCTGAACGAGTGGGCAACGTGTTTCTTTACGAGCCGGGCCCCGCACCGGCACAACATTAGACGATGTTTGCTTTGCAAGAGAATGCACGGAGAGCAAGACCATGGGAACGAAAATTAGATCAATATGTGTAATCTGCGCCGCAGCCATTAGCCTGCAAGCCGCTGGACAAAAGCACGGCTTTGATTTTGTCACCTCCTGCCACAGCGGCGTTGCCATCCAGTCGGATAGCTCGGGCTTTTCTTCCGTCTCGCTGGGTTCAGCCGCTACCAATTGGAAAAGGTTGCCCCATCGGATTCTCGACGTCGGCCCGGTTGTCGCCAATCACGTGGTTGGCGTCATCACGGAGAGCTTTCGCAACCTTTACGTATATTCTGAAAACGACGGTCGGTTTCTCTGGAATAGGGAAGTACACTCTAATTTTTTGGCCTCTGACGGAAAGTACTTCTATATCTCTCGCTCAGACGACTACTCGGGCATTACAGCGCTCGATCCATCTTCAGGGCGCCTGGTCTGGTCCTTAAAGGTTCCCCGTCCCAAAACCGGGGGACCATATATTCACTTCTTGTCCGTTGCCGGTGGCTTTCTCTACACAGATTCTTATGTGGTCGATCTCTCTAAGCATGCCGCCGTTCACATCTGGCCCGACGGCCCGGACGACCCATATGTAATCAGCATTGAGCCTGGCGATAACGGAGAGCTTTTGGTTGGCGACTCTTCCGGCAGGATCAGCGTTTATGACAAACAGTTCAAGTTGCTCAGGTCCTTACAGGCCGGCGAGGGATTTGTAACTCAGCTTGCCTCGGTGGACAACGGCTTCCTCGCGACAACCTATGACCAACCAAGCATGAGCAACCAAGGTTCTTTTGTATTTCTCGGTGCGGACGGTCGTCCCCAGTGGCAATTGCCATGGACCTCAGACAACTGGCTGGATCAACAACCTTTTACGGTTGTCGGCGGTTCTGTTCTGGTCATTGAACCGGGGGCCGCTAAGGATAAACTACGAATGGCCTCGCGCAGGTTGTCCGACGGCAACTTGAATTGGACAACGTCCGATGGCGATTTCTTCGGCCCTCCGGTTGTATGCGGTTCTGAAATCTATGTGAAAAAAGGGGATCAGATCAGGACTTTCGATCTCCAAACCGGCGTAGAGCAGAACTTAAATATGCTAAGAGTTGCTCGTGGCGCCAAACGTTGATCGCGCGGCCCTCTAATGACCTAGAAATAATATGATCTTTTTACGGTGCGACTCAGTAAGGGAGAGCTTCAACGGAGAGGATGAGGACGATCTAGCTTGAATCGTTCATCCTTGAGCAACTTTAATATGAAGCATACACTGTTTGCTTTCTGCGTCTGTTTAATGGCGCTGTCACTGACCGGACAAGAACTAAAGAAGATAGGTCAGTTGTTAGTCCCGGTCCTCCGCTCGAAAGCGGAGGACCTTGAGTAATCGGGCCAAAAAACGGGGAGTTGATTTACTGGGGAGAGACTTGGCAGGGACTGATTGCAATGACCGCCTCTCCTGTTGGGCCGGTGGTTTTTGTTCCGGCGGCCGGTGCGGCGGTTCCGGTTCCGGAGGTGGTAACGCAGGTAAACTTCTGCTGACTCATAAATGTGTTGAACTCATTCACGTCAGACTGCGAATTGGTAAAGCCGATTCCATGTCCCGCCAGCACGAAATATCCCAGAATGTCATTGGCGTTCCACTTCGGCGGATTGGCGTTCTTAAAGAGAATGGGGACCACGGTGCTGGTGTCGTGGAGATAGACCACGCGCGGCGGAAGCGCGGTGAGATTGGGGTTCTTTACGATCAACGGCACCGTGTTGTAGACGGTCGCGCCCGGGAAGCCGCCGCAGGCCGGTATGTCAACCTGGACGAAGATATCGAAGAAGCTCGAGGCCGGCAGGTCGTTGGCGGCTGCGCCGCCCGGGCCTGAGTGCGATTCCACTTCGCCGGGGCTCACCCGCGATGGCGGCTGCTGGACGTTGGGGTTGTCATACCATAGGCCGGCTCGGACCACTGGCTGGCCGCCTCCAAGATTGACCATTTTCAAGGAGCGGACCTCAGTATGGATCTCGCGCGTGTTGGGGCCGGAGGCGCATGCGCCGGTAGCTCCCTGGCAGGGGAATCCGGGAGGCGCGGACAGCATGGCCTCACTCACGTTGGTGCCTGCGGTGCCTACCGGGACTCCGTTGGTGTCGGCCGCGCTGCCGTCCAGCAAGGCATCGCTGCGGCCCACCCTGGTAGCCGGATCGTACATGGTGGGGCTGGTCAGGATCGGGTTGTTATATCCGGGGCACCCGGCGAACATGCCGGCAAATTGATTGGTGATCTGGATTTTGAAACTTCCCAGCGACGAAGTGTTGTCGTCGCCGAGCGCCGGAAACTGTTGTGCGCAGGCGGGGACCGCCGCCAGCACTGAAATCGCGAGCACTGCTGCAAAAATTCGCTTCATGGCTTTCTCCTGTCTTGTCTTGCCGTTCCGTTCGGGAAGCGAAGGAACTTGAGATTCGAGTCAACAGCGCGAGCGTACCGGAACTCAAGCGGGCGCGATTCTCCGCAATTGCTAATTGTGTGGACTAAATTGGGAATGGAGGGACGTCATCGCGCCAGCGATGAGCCTTGTCGACAAAACTGTACAACTACCGAATGGATGGGATACGAGCAGCGGCAAATCATGCGCGGCAGACCGCGGCCCGGCAAAACATCTCTTTGCAGGCGATTGGAGAAAGCAGGATACATCGGCGGCAAGCGCCGGTCCTCAACGAAAATGGGCTGGCAACATGCCAGCCCAGAGTGTTCTGTTTACCGTCGGGTATGAGTTAGGGGGTAACGGTGAGCGTTCCGTTCGAAATAGTCACCGCATAATTGCCGATCCTGCCGGATGCGTCCTTCAGCGTGGGAACGATTGGGTAGGTTCCCGCATCGCTGCCGGCTGTAGCCGGGCTGTCATGGGTTGCGGTTATGTCATCACCGTTCTTGATTCCTGTAATCGTTCCGGTGAAAGCGGGGTTCGGCTGCCCAGCGGCGCGCGTTACGTCATCAGCGACAATGCTCAGCGGCGCAGGAGTAACCGTGAGAGTGCCATTGTTGATGACCACGTTGTAGTTGCCCAGCTTGTTGTCCGGGTCAACCAGGGTAGGAACGATCACGTAATCTCCTACCGAACTGCCGGGATTGGCAACGCAGGTATAGACCGCCGTGATATTATCGCCGGCTTTCAAACCAGCGATGGTCCCGGTAAATTCCGGATTTCCATCGCCGTAGAACCGGCCGGCATTCATCGAGGTCACTACCAGAGTTGCTGTTTGAGCCTGCGCGGCCATGGAACCAACCAGCATGGCCAGCACCAGGGCTGTGAGGAACAAGGTTATGGATTTTGGTCGTGTACTCTTGCCGGTAGGCAGAGCGGTGGAAACGTTCTCCAAAGCGTCCATTATTGTCTCCCGATGTCTCAAGTGAGACGACAACCCGCGATCTTCACGGCAAACCGTGAGACCGCGTTTCGGGCCGGCCTGACTCCAGCCGGCACGAAATTGTTGAGGATTTTGAGCCCGGAAGAATGAGCTGCTTTCTCGCGTCCCCGTAGTATTGCAGGCCGCTGTGGCACGGCCTGGCGCAACGATACCGATGCATTGCACTGCAAAACTTTTTGAAGGGATGGAGCCCGGAAAAGATGCTGCCTCTGGCCCTTGGAACCGCTGAAAGAACCCTGAAGCGAAGGGTGCTTTCTCTTCATCGCACAGCGGAGAACCCTAAGCCTACCAGATTAAGCCAAAATTAGAACAAGATTAAAATTTCTAAAAAATCGCGTAGTGGGTTAGTTTGCCTGATCAGAGCTTACCCCACTGCTCGTTGAGAGACCTGCTCGGGCGGCAGGGGAACACGAACGTGAATTGTGGTGCCGCCGTCTAACATCGATTCCACGGCAATGGTTCCATTCACCAGTCGAACGCGTTCGCGCATGCTCGTGAGACCGAGACCTGGGCCTTGCATTGCCGTTTCTGAGTCGAATCCTCTTCCCAAATCACTGATGACAAGATGGATCTCGCCTGAGTCTTCCCGCAGCAGCACCTCAACGCGTCCGGCCCCGCTATGCTTGGATGCATTGTGCAGGGCCTCTTGCAAAACACGAAAAAGGCAAAGCCCGATTTCCGGCGCAACCGAGCTTTCGACTTCGCTGCTCTTAAACTCGACCTGAATTCCCTGGCGCTCACTGAATTCTCTGCACCAGCTTTTCATTCCCTTGATGGCGCCGAGATACTCCAGTTTTGAAGCGTGCAACTCGTGCGACAAGGCTTGTACGTCGTTCGAAATCTCTATCGTCTGATTTCGCAGCTCTTGCGCACGGATCGCAACCTCGGAAGGCCGGTCCTGGAGTTGTTCGAGTTCCAGTGCCAACATTGCGAGTCTTTGGTTAATGTCGTCGTGCAGCTCTCTTCCGATCCGGGCCCGTTCCTGCTCCTGCGATTGGATGAGCTTTCGACTCATAGCTGAGATCGCCTCTTCCATTTCTTTGCGCTGGGTGATGTCTTCGGCAAAGATCAGAATCCCTCCTACAGTCCCGCTCGATGTCTTCCACGGACGAATCTCCCAGCGGACCCACGTCGCAGTGCCGTCTCCACGGTCCCACCGGTCTTCGTCGGTCCGCAAGGTTTCTCCAGCAAGACCACGGCTGTGCATTTCCTTCCAGCGCTGGGGACAGTCTGGAAAAAGTTCATAGTGCGAGCGTCCCAGCAGCTGCGAACAATCAAGTGAATAATCCGCACACCAGCGGTCGCTCACTTGCAGGTACCGCATGTCCCGGTCGAGCATCGCCACTTCTACTGGTACGCTCTTGACGAAGATTTTCAGCAGGTCCTCGCTGGCGCGTAGCGCCTCTTCTGCCCTCTTTTTCTCAGTAATTTCTTCCACCATCGCGATAACCAGCGGAGATGGCGGAATCTTTAACGAAGAAATACTCAAATGGCCCCACACCAACGACCCGTCACTTCGAAAGTAACGTTTCTCGAGCTGGTAGTGGTCTATCGAGCCGGCCCGTAATTGCTGAAAGAGGACCCAGTCCTTTTCGGCGTCTTCAGGAGGAGAAAATTGAACACAGTGTTTGCCTTGCAACTCCTGCTCGCTGAAACCCAGCATTGAGCAAAATGCGGGATTAACGAAGAGAGGCTGCCCGTCCAGGTTCTCAATGACAATCCCGATTGGACTCGCGTTGAAAGCGTCACGGAAGAGTTGGGAGTCTGGCGTCAGCGGCTGTGATCTCTCGGTCATAGCACTGGATATATAGCACTGTTCGTTGTCTGACAGCAACCATATTGGTGCAACAAGCGCGCAGCGCCGCAACAAGAAAAAAAGAAAATTCTTATGGAGCGCAGCCGCCCTCGGCTGCGGAAATAAATCTTCGCGAAGTCGAGAAGAATTTTGACGAATAGCCGTCCGGAGAAATCCCGGCTGCTGTCTGCAACAGGCCTACGCTTCCCCGCTATTTCCACGCCAACAATGAAACCATGCCACTGCGCTGGGCTTTCTGTGCGAGCACAGTAGTGCCTGCCAGAAGGATTACCTGCATTTTGTATCTAAAAATTCTTACTCACGCCGCTTCCTTGTTTTCCTCGAACGGGGTTGAACTCTGCTGCCTCT
>Ga0164306_10000281_pt1 | contig 19763 bp, 20 predicted proteins | sample Whisoiple_242_MG_FD_110213 | JGI IMG/M metagenome (GOLD analysis project Ga0164306, IMG submission 110213) | Soil microbial communities amended with fresh organic matter from upstate New York, USA - Whitman soil sample_242_MG | ecosystem: Environmental > Terrestrial > Soil > Unclassified >... | reverse complement strand
TCGGTCATGCCACAAAGCTTAGGGGCCGTGAGCAGCGACAGGGCCGGGAGAAGTCGAGACGCGGACCGATCAGTGTTCTTCCGGTATCTGATGCTCGAACACCGGCACGTCACCGACGATCGGATTCGTCCGCCGGGACGGGGCCAGGTACTTGGTCGAGAGGTTCACCAGCGTGGCCAACCGGTTCCGGTTGCCGAGCAGCATCACGATGTGCACGAACAGCCAGGCGATCCAGGCCAGCGTGCCGGTCAGCTTGAGCGACTTGCCCTTGATCAGCGCGATGTCGGCGATGGCCGCGCGTCGGCCGACCGTGGCCATCGTGCCCTTGTCGTGATAGTGGAAATCGTGGGTCGGGCGCCCGGTGACCAAGGCCGCAATCTGCCTGCCGGCGTGTTTGCCGCCCTGCAACGCCGGCTGCGCGAGCTGCGGCAACGCTTCCGGGTAGATGGCGACGTCACCGACCGCGAAGATGTTCTTGAACCCGTTGACCCGCAGGTCTGCGTCGACGGTGATCCGGCCGCCGCGGCCCTGCGGCAGGCCCCAGGTGCCGACCACCTTGGGCACAGCGACACCGGTGGCCCAGATGACCACACCGGCCTTGAGGAACTCGCCGCCGCCGAGCACGACGCCGTCCGGTCGCACCTCGGAGACCGAGGTGTTGAGCCGCAACTCGACACCGCGCTCGCGGAGCGCCTTGGCGGCGAAGTCACGCAGCGTCGGCGCGAACGGGGCCAGCACCTTGTCCCCCATCTCGACCAGCACGATGTGGGTGCGGCGGGGGTCGAGCTCGGGATAGATCGACGCCATCGCGTCATTGCGCAGTTCGGCGAGCGCACCGGCCATCTCCACGCCGGTCGGCCCGGCACCGACGACCACGATCGCGAGGTCCTCGTTGGTGTTCGAGGCCGCGGCGTGCTCGAGGTTGGTGAAGATCTCGTCCCGCAGCTTCAGCGCCTGGCCCCGGGTGTAGATCGCGCGGGAGTTCTCCTCCGCACCCTTGGTGCCGAAGTAGTTGGTGGTGGCACCGGAGGCGATGACCAGGTAGTCGTACTCCATTGCCCCGCCGTCGTGGAAGGTGATCCGCTGCTCGGCGGTGTCGATGCCGGTCACCTCGCCCTGCCGGAAGCTGACGTTCTTCTGCGCCATCCGGGTGGCACGCAGGAAGAACGTGACGTCGCCGGGGTTCAGCCCGGCGGTGGCCACCTGATACAGCAACGGCTGGAACGCGTTGTACGTGTGCCGGTCGACCAGGGTGATGTCGACATCCGACTTCGCCAGTGCCTTCACCGTGGTCAACCCGCCGAAACCGCCCCCGACGACGACGACGTGCGGTCGCCGACGGGCGGCCGTGGTGCGGACCGGAGTGCTCGGTTGGGTCATGGTGATTTCCTCGCCTGCTGATCGACCTGGTGCTTGGTGACTTCTACTGTCCACAACGCTATGGCCACCCTCGGCGGTGTCACCGAGCGGGGTCGGAGCGCTGTCGGTTCCATCACGTGCTCAGCTCGCCGATTGATGTATTCGAGCGAGAGCGCCTCACTGGATCGCTGACTGTACCGGCGGCACTCGGCCGGCACGACCCGGTGCCGGCTCGACCGTCGTCACGGCGATGGCATAGACGGTCACCAGCAGCATCTCGATAACCACCAGCGTCCCCTGCCACAACGCCCAGGACCGCGCAGGCCCGAGTCCCGCGCTGTCCAGTCCGGCCGCAGCCAGCAGGACAAGCACACCGACCACCGCCGCGGCCGCGATCAGCACGCATCCCGTCAACCACCAGGCCCGCGCCGCGTGTCGCAGCACCAACCCGATGCCCAGCGGCAGGAAGACCAGCGCGATCACCGCGCCTGCCATGTGCACCATGGCGTGTCCGGACATCTGCACCACACCCTCGTCGGTGCGGACCAGCGCCATCGTCCAAGTGCCCAAGTACCCGATGGCCAGCAGCCACCTCGCCGGTCCCGGCACCGGCCGGAATCGCAACAGCAGCAACGGTCCGGTCGCGAGCAGCACGACCCAGAGCGAGAACAGCCAGCCGGCACCACCCAGCCCGTACTGGGACAGCGAGATCTCCGGCGGGAACGGGTCGTCGGCCACGACCTGCACGGCGATCCACAGGACCCAGCCCGCGGCCGCGCATCCGCGGCCGGCGATCAGCCAGGAGCTGCGCGGTGGCGCCATTGCTCACCCGACCAGATCGGTCCAGGACGACCACCGGCCGGCGGGCGTCGTCGTGGTGGTCACTGCCAGCAGCCCGCGGACGATCGCCCTGGTGACGACATCGGCTGCGGCGGCGGTGATCGCGTGGAAACCGATCGCGTCGGGGGAACCGGCGGTCGCCGTGGAGAGCCCGAAGACGATGTCGCCGTCGAACATGGTGTGCACCGGGTTGATCGCCCGGGCCATCCCGTTCTGCGCGACGGCGGCCAGCTTGCCGCACTGAGACTTGGTCAGGGCGGCATCGGTGGCCACCACCACCAGCGTGGTGTGGGAGATGCCGGCTGCTTCGTCGCCACCACCGAAGGTGATGCCCGGTCCGCGTGGCGCCGTCGCCGCCAGCAGATTCCGCAGGGCGTCGGGACCTGGGACCCCCGGCGGTGTCCCGGAATCCAGTGGATGCAGGTGCCGGGCGCCCCAGAGCTCTCCGGTGCGACGGTCGAACGGTGAACCGGCGGCGTTGACCACCGCCAGCGCGGCAACTGTCACCCCGCTGTCCAGCACCAGCGACGCTCCGCCCAGACCGCCCTTGAGACCACCGGCGACCGCTCCGGTTCCGGCGCCGACGCTCCCCTGGGCCGCACCCCAGCTGCTGCGGTCGGCTGCGGCCGCCGGATCCAGAGCGGCGGCGAGCGCGAGCGCGCCGAAGTCCGCCGTCGGACGGGCCCGGAACCGGCCACCACGGCCCAGGTCGAACAACGCGGCTCCCGGTACCAGCGGGACGATCTCGTCGGCGCCCGGGCCGACCGGGAGCCCGGTCCCCCGATCGGCCAACGCCGTCATCACACCGGTGCAGGCGGCCAGTCCGTAGGCACTGCCACCGGTCAGCACCACCGCGTGGATCCGTTCCACCGAGGCGGTCGGGTGGAGCAGGTCGGTCTCGTGGGTGGCCGGTCCACCGCCTCGCACGTCGACCCCCGCGACCATGCCCGCGGACGGCGCGAGCACCACCGTGGTGCCGGTCAGATAGCCGTTCCCGACTGCGGTGTGGTGCCCGACACGGATGCCGTCGACGTCGATCAGCGAATTCTGCGGTCCGGGCAGACCCGCTCCGGTCGCGGTCATCTCGGCGCCGAGCCGATCGGCTGGGCCGACAGGAAGTCCCGTGCGGCCGCGATGTACGCCCTGGTGCAGTCGATGATCTCGTCGACCTCGACGTACTCGTCGGCCTGGTGGGCGATCCATTTGCCACCTGGCCCGTAGACCACCGTGGTCAATCCGGCGTCCCGGGTCAGGATGGTTCCGTCGGTGGTGCCCGGTACCCCGCCGATCACCGCCGGCACTCCGGCCGCGGCAAGGTGACCGGCCATCATCGACCTGACCACTGGCGCATCGATCGGGGTGTCCACCGGCGGCCGATCATCCAGCACCGTGACCCGCACCTCGAGATCATGCTCCGTGGCAAGGTTCTCGGCCAACCGGGTGATCAGCGCGATCAGTCCGGGGTGGTCGATGCCCGGAACGGTTCGCACATCCAGCGCCAGCACCGCGGTGGCCGGGATGACGTTCATCTGGTCCAGCCGGCCACCGGTCAGCACGGTCGGGGTCAGCGAGAAGTCACCCAGCAGGGGGTGCGTGCCGACCTCCGCGTGGTAACTGCGTTCCAGCTCTGGCAGCGCGATCAACAGGGAACCCAGCGCCGGCAGAGGATTTCGGCCCATCCGCGGCATTGCGCCATGGGCCATCAGACCGGTGAACTGCACGGTGAGCCGGATCGCGCCCTTGGCCACCGGGCAGACCTCGCCGCCCTCCGGCTCGCAGACGATCACCCCGTCGATCGGCCGGTCCACCCCTGGGACGGCACCGGCCTGCAGGTCGGCGGCGAACCGCTTGGCGCCCAGCATCATTCCCTCCTCGTCGGCGAGGACCCCGATCACGATACGGCCGTCGAAACCGCCGAGCTGGACCGCGCGAGCGGCGTAGATCATCGCCGCCACACCGGATTTCATGTCGGCCGAGCCGCGACCGCGGAGCCGGCCGTCCACCACGTCACCGGCGTAGGGATCGAACGACCAGAGGTCGGGGTCGCCCTCGGTGACCACATCGACGTGACCCTCGAACATCAGCGTGCGGGAGGTCGTCGACGATCTGCCGTGCACCACGCCGACCACGGACGGCCGGCCCGGCGCCACCTCGGTCACCGTGACATCCCAGCCGAAACCGCGCATGGTCGACGCCACCAGTTCGGCGGCCGGGGTTTCGACGACCCTGCTGCCGGCCACGTTCACGGTGCGGAGCCGGACCAGCGCCGCGGTCAGCGCCAGCACGTCCGCCGGGTCGAACTCGTCCTGCGGCGTCACCGGGTGAAGGAGCCGCGGAACGATTCCAGTTCGGCCTCGTCGATGCCGTACCCGTGCTCGGCGGCCGGGAACACCCCGCTGCGAACCTCCTTGGCGTACGAGGCGACCCCGTCGGCCATCGCGTCCAGCAGGTCGGCGTACCGCCGGACGAACTTGGCGCCCTTGCCCTCCCGGATGCCCAACAGGTCGTGGAACACCAGCACCTGACCGTCGGTGGCCGGGCCGGCGCCGATTCCGATGATCGGCACTGTCATCAGCGGCATCAGTTCCTCGGTCAGGGCCGATGGCACCGCCTCGAAGACGATGCAGAAGCAGCCCGCCTCCTGCAGTCCGACGGCGCCGCGGGCGATCCGCACCGCGGACTGTGCCGAACGACCCTGGGCGCGATAGCCGCCGAGTGCGGTGGCGGTCTGCGGAGTGAGACCGACGTGCCCGACCACCGGAATGCCGGCGCCGACGATGGCCCTGGCCCGGCTGATCGAGCTCTCGTCGCCGCGCTCGAGCTTCACCGCGTCGACCCCGGCTTCCTTGACGAACCGGACGGCGGTGGCGATGGCCTGCTCGTCGCTGACCTCGTACGAGCCGAAGGGCAGGTCGGCGACCAGCAGGGCGTGGTCGACGCCGCGGCGGGCGGCCTTGGTCAGTACCAGCATCTCGTCGGTGGTGACCGACACCGTGCTGGGATGACCGAGCATCGTCATGGCCCCGGAATCACCCACCAGCACCATGTCGACATCGGCGGCCTCGGCGGCCAGCGCGCTCGGGTAGTCGTAGGCGGTCACCATCACGATCGGGGCGGCGGATCGCTTCATGTCCAGCAGGCTGGGGATGGTCACCGGCCGGCGGTCCGCCGGCAGGGATGGGCGAGTTGACATCGGCTGCTCCTTTGCACCTGTACCGATCATCACCGCGGGAACCCGGCTGTGCCCAGTCCTCGCCGTGTGGTGTGACGGACTACACCCGCTCGGCCGGCTCCAGCAGCACTGCCTCGACCAGCACGTTGTCGATCAACCGGGTGCCGCCCAGGTCGGCGGCGACCGCCAGCACGGCCGGACCGGCGCCCAGGGTGTCCACCGGCAGGAACGAGTCGGCATCGACAAGGGACAGGTACTCCGGCTCGATCCCGCCGGCGGCCAACACCGCTCCGGCAGCTGCCAGGACCTTCGCCGCATCCCGCTCGCCGGCGGCAGCCAACGCCTGACCGGCGAGCAGCGCCTGCGAGACGGCGACCGCGTGTGCACGGTCGGCTGCCGAGAGCCGACGGTTCCGGCTCGACATGGCCAGGCCGTCGGATTCGCGGACGGTGGGCACGGTGACGATTTCGGTGTCGATGTTGAGATCGGCGACCATCGCCCGGACGACCCTGGCCTGCTGGGCGTCCTTCTGCCCGAAGTAGGCCCGATCCGGCTGGGCCATTCCGAAGAGCTTGCCGACCACGGTGGTGACGCCGCGGAAGTGTCCGGCGCCGCGTCGGGCACCCTCCAGGCTCTCCACGATGGGCCCGTGCAGTTCGATGGTCGCGCTGAAGCCGGGCGGGTAGACCTCGGCGGCGGACGGCACGAACAGCACGTCGACGCCTGCGCTCTCGGCGAGTTCGGCATCGGCCTGCTCGTCCCGCGGATAGGCGGCCAGGTCGGACGGGTCGTTGAACTGGGTGGGATTGACAAAGATCGACATGACCACGACGTCGTTGTCCGCTTTGGCCCGCCGGGCCAGCTCCAGGTGACCGTCGTGCAGTGCTCCCATGGTCGGCACCAGCCCGACCGAGCGGCCGCCGCGGTACGGGCGCAGTGCCGCGCGCAACTCGCGCACCGTCCGAACGGTGATCATGGCGTGGTCGGCTCCGCTTTCGTGGTCGGAATGTTGCTGCATTCAGGGTGCTGAGGTCGTTGCAGCGGACCCGGAACCGGTGCTGCCGGATCCGGGACCCGTGGTCCCGGGCTCGGCGGACCCTATCCCGCTGCCCGGGGTGCTGTCAGCCGCGGCCAGCCGTTGGCTGGCGCCGACCAGCGCGTCGAAGAGCCCGACCAGGTGGGGTGTCCGCTCCGCCACCACCCGCCGGTGCAGCGCGACGGTGCCGGTGTCACCACGCGCCACCGGCCCGGTCAGCGCGGACGGCCCGCTGCGCGCCCAGTTCTGCAGCGCGGCCGTCGCCAACGGCACCAGCACCTCCCGATCCAGACCGGCCGTTGACATCAGTTCCGCTGCAGCACTTTCCAAGGTGACCAGGAAGTTGGCGGCAATCGCCGCCGCGGCGTGGTACGCGGGGCGATCGGCATCGTCGACCCGAACCGGACGCAGCCCCAACGTCGTGGCCAACGACGAGGCGATGGCCAGGGCAGCCCTGTCCGATCCGGCGACCGCGGCCCACACACCGGCGAAGTCGGCGCCCTGCCGGGTGACCGTCATCAACGGATGCACGCTCATCCCTGACCGGTCCCCGAGTACGTCGAGTCCGGAGGCTCCGGAGCAGTGGCCGACCAACGGACCGGGCACGATCTGTTGCGCGGCAACACCGATGGCGTCGTCCGGGACGCAGAGCAGCACGACCGCATCGCCCGCACCGTCATAGCCACGGCCGTGCGGCCCGGTCGCCGGGACACCGGCCGCCCGCAGTGCGGCGACGATCGCCGATCCCAACCGGCCGGCCCCGACGATCGCCAGCGGCTGCGGGAGCGCGGCCGGGCTCAGCGCTGACCCGGCGGCGGGTACTGCTGCCCCGGCGGCTGGTACGGGTAGCCGGGAGGCGGTGGCATGTCCGGCCGCTGCCCGCGGCCCTGCGACGGGTCGCCCTGCGACGGGTCACGCTGTGATCGATCATCCTGGGGCCGTTGGTATCCGGGCGGCGGACCGGGTGGGTCGTCGCGTCCCGGGTAACCCTGGTTCGGGTAGTTGCCCTGCTGCGGGGGATGCTGACCTTGCGGGCGGTGCTGACCGCCCGGCTGCACGGCCGGTCGCTCCGGCGCCGCCGGCAACTCGCCGGCACCGCGATAGGCGGCCGCCCTTGCGGCGTCCTGCTGCTCGATCGTGACCATCGCCTCTTTTTCGACCGCGCGGACGGCCGCGGCCACCTCGGCCGCGGAGGTGCCCTCGAACCAGTCGGCCACGTCGTCGTCGATGTCGCCGGGACGCGGCTTGTCGGCATCGGCAGGATCGTCCGGGGGCGGCTCGTAGCGGAAGACCCCGTCATCACCCTTGGTACCGAGCATCCGGGCGAAGCCCTCGAGCGACTTGGAGAAGTCGCTCGGGATCATCCAGACCTTGTTCGCGTCGCCCTGGGCCATCTGCGGCAGCGTCTGGAGATACTGGTAGGCCAGCAGTTCGGGCGTCGGCTTGCCGGCCTTGACCGCGGCGAAGACCTTCTCGATGGCCTTGGCCTGGCCCTGGGCCTGCAGGTAGCGGGCGGCCCGTTCGCCCTGGGCGCGCAGGATGCGGGATTGCCGTTCACCCTCGGCCGCCAGGATCGAGGACTGCTTCGCGCCCTCCGCGGTGAGCACCGCGGCTTGCTTCTGGCCCTCCGCTGTCTTGATCGACGATTCCCGCAGACCCTCCGAGTTCAGGATCATCGCCCGCTTGTCGCGGTCGGCGCGCATCTGCTTCTCCATCGCCTCCTGGATCGACGGCGGCGGGTCGATGGCCTTGAGCTCGACCCGGGCGACCCTGATCCCCCACTTGCCGGTGGCCTCGTCGAGCACGCCCCGCAGCTGGCCGTTGATCGAGTCCCGGCTGGTCAGGGTCTGTTCCAGGTTCATCCCGCCGACCACGTTGCGCAGCGTGGTGGTGGTCAGCTGTTCAACCGCGACGATGTAGTTGGCGATCTCGTAGACGGCCGCGCGCGGGTCGGTGACCTGGAAGTACACGACGGTGTCGATGGACACCGTGAGGTTGTCCTCGGTGATCACCGGTTGCGGCGGGAAGGAGACGACCTGTTCGCGCAGGTCGATGCGGGCCCGGATGCGGTCCAGGAAAGGCACCAGCCAGACCAGACCGGCTCCGCTGGCCTTATTGAACCGGCCCAGCCGTTCGATCACCGCGGCCTGTGCCTGCGGGATCACCTTCACCGACCGGACGAGCACGACGACGACAAGAACGACGACCACGATGGCAACGATCAGTACCGGATCCATGATTGCTATGGCCCCCAGATCACGACCGCGGTTGCTCCGCGGACCTCGACGACTGTGACGGACGTGCCCGGCGGCAGGGCCCGGTGACCGTCCAGGATGACGGCCGACCACACCTCACCGCCGATCTTGACCTGCCCGCCATCGGCATCCACCGTCGACACCACGGTGGCCTTCGAACCGATGATGGCCTCGATCCCGCTGCGGATCTTGGCCGGCTGGTAGTACTTGCGCAGCAGCATCGGCCGCAGGCCCAACACCAGGGCCACCGACGACAGCGCAAAGACGATCAACTGCAGCCACAGCAGCTCGGGAAAGAAGACCGCGAAACCGGCGGTGATCAGCGCACCGCCACCGAGCATGAGCAGCACGAACTCCGCACCGAGCACCTCGGCGATCGACAGCAGCACCGCGCCGCTGAACCAGATCCATGCGGACATGAATTCATCCTGCCAGAGCACGCATCCCGACCTCCGGCGATTCGGCTACAGCCCGGTTTTCGTGATCAGGACGTGACGCCCGTTCGGCTCCGCACAACGCGCTCGGTCGTGGCGTCGGGCCGGATCAGTCCTGGTCGGCGGCGGCGACGAAATCGACCAACCGCTCCACGGCGGTGATCAGCGGCGTGTCCAGATCCTGGAAGCTGCGGACCGCGCCGTTGACCCGCCCCCACATCTCCCGGGTGTCGGAAATACCCAGTGCCGCACAGACTCCGGTCTTCCAGTCCACCCCACGTGGCACGTCCGGCCAGGCCCGGATGCCCACCGACTGCGGGCGGACGGCCTGCCAGATGTCGATGTACGGGTGCCCGGTGATCAGCACGTGCTCCCCGTACTGAGCCGTCACCGCATCGGCGATGCGGCTCTCCTTGGACCTCGGCACCAGGTGATCCACCAGCACCCCGAGCCGTCGCCGGTCGTCCGGCTCGAACTGCGCGACCAGCGCGGGCAGGTTGTCCAACCCGTCGATCGGCTCCACCGCGATGCCCTCCACCCGCAGGTCGTGACCCCAGACCCGCTCGACAAGGGCCGCATCGTGGATGCCCTCCACCCAGATCCGGGCGGCACGGGCGGTACGCGCCCGGTGACCGGTCACCATCCTGGAGCCGGAGGCCGACCTGGCCACCGGAGCCGCGCCGGCGGAGCGTGGGCGGACCAGGGTGACCTGTTCGCCGTCGACGAGGAAGGCGCCGGGCGCCAGCGGGAACATCCGGCGCTTGCCGTACCGGTCCTCGAGGGTGACCGCGGTCGAGCTGCAGACGACGGCCGCCCCGCAGAAACCGGACAGCGGGTCCTCGGCGACCACGTCCGGCGTGGCGGGCAGCTCGGGAATGGCCCGCTTGCGGGGTCCACCGGCCAGCACGTCGCGGCCGTAGGGATCGGGTGCGACGTACCGGTAGCTGACCGGGCCGGCGGCCGGGATGGAACGGCGGTGGGAGGAAGGCACGGCGGCAGACGCTACGCGGCGGATGGGGTGCGCCGAGGGTGCCACGCCAGTGTCCTGATCGTGACGTACGGTTGCCCTCATGTCTTCCGCAGGCCCGCTGCGCGCGGCCACCACGCTGGCCCTCTGGGCTGCCGCGTGGCAGGGCGGAGCAAGCCCGGACGACGTGCTGAGCGCGATCGACGATTCCGGACATCGCGCCGGGGTCCGCGCGGCGACGCCCGAGATCGCCGACGCCACCGGGCTTCCCGGTCCGGGCTGGCCCAGCGCCGGCTCGGCCGCATTGTTGCCGGTGCTAAGGGAGGGCGGTCCGGCCGAGCTCTTGCTGCCCTATCCCGGCGATCTCCGCGGACTGCCGCTCGGCGGCGAACTGACGGTCGCCGCCCTGGACACCGGAGCCCTGGTGGTGCTGCCGGGATCACAGATCGCGCTGGTCCCCTCTGACGGTCAATGGCGGGCGTACCGGTGTCCGACCCACCACCCCGCCCTCGGCCTCGCCGAGGCCCATGAGTTGCTCGATACCGCCGTCGGCCGGGCGACCCGCTCGCTCACCGCGCTGGATGTCGCCCGCGGCTCCGACCGGGCCCGGGAGCAGGTCCGTCAGGTGATGCTCGACGAGGCGGTGATCTGCCCTCCCGGTACGCCGCCCGCCGCGTCCGCCCTGCTGGCCACGTCGATCTCGCTGCACGCCCTGCTCGCCGTCGCCAATGCCCAGGACACCGCCGCGGTGACCAGCTACGAAATGGCCGCCGTCGACGACGTGCTGCGGCCGTTGGCGATCGCGATCAGGGAGAGTCGCCGGGCGGCGGTGGCCGCCGCGGTGCGGGTGCTCAGCGTGCCCAGGCCGCATACCGGGTCGAACGCCCGGCAGGCGAGCCGGTTGCGCCGCTCACCTGCCGATCCCGGGCACCACTGACCGGCCCGAACTCCCGAGCCGACCGCGCCAACGGCATGCCGCCCCGACCTACCGCTCGGCGGCGGCCGCGATCTCCTCGGTGCCGAAGCCCAGGGCGTGGAAGCCGCCGTCGACCATCACCATCGAACCGCTGGTGGCGGGGAACAGATCGGACAGCAGGGCCACCGCTGCGCGAGCCACCGGCGTCGGGTCGGAGGTGTCCCAGCCCAGCGGCGCCCGGCCGCTCCAGCCGTTCTCCAGGTCGCTGAACCCGGGGATGGACTTGGCCGCCATGGTCTTGATCGGACCCGCGCAGACCAGGTTCACCCTGATCCCCTGCGGACCCAGATCCCTTGCCAGGTAACGGGTCACCGATTCGAGTGCGGCCTTGGCGACACCCATCCAGTTGTAGGCCGGCCAGGCCTGCCTGGCGTCGAAGTCCAGCCCGACGATGCTGCCGCCGGAGGTCATCAGCGGCAGCGCCGCGACGGCCAGCGACTTGAGCGAGTAGGCCGAAGTGTGCACCGTGGTGGCCACGTCCTCCCACGGACAGTCCAGGAAGCTGCCGCCGAGCGCGGTGGCAGGCGCGAACCCGATGGAGTGCAGCACGCCGTCGAGGCGGGGGGTGTGTTCACCGACCCGATCGGCCAGCGAATCCAGCTGCGACTTGTCGGTGACGTCCAGTTCGACGACCGGCGCCTCGGCGGGCAGTCGCTTCGCGATCCGCTCCACCAGGGACAGTCGCCCGAAACCGGTGAGCACCACGTTCGCGCCCTGCTCCTGGGCGAACCGGGCGGTGTGAAAGGCCATGGAGGCCTCCGTGATCACCCCGGTGATGAGCAGGTTCTTGCCGGCCAGAAGTCCGGAGCCGAGTTGGTCGGTCATGTGTGCGTCCTCGTCATCATGGGAAGGGGTTCGATGGTTGCTGGGATCTTGCGGGACGGGAGATGTTGCAGGCGTTCGGTTTTTGCCTCGTTGCTGGGCCGATCAGTGCCCCATGCCGAGCCCGCCGTCGACCGGCAGGACGGCGCCGGAGATGTAGGCGGCACCGTCGGAGGCGAGGAAGACCACCGCCGAGGCGATCTCCTCCGGCGCGGCGTAGCGGCGCAGCGGCACCTGGCCGATGATCTCGGTCCGGCGGGCCTCCGGGAGCTCGCGGGTCATGTCGGTGTCGACGAAGCCGGGGGCGATGACGTTCGCGGTGATGTTGCGCGAGCCCAGCTCGCGGGCGATCGACCGGGCCAGTCCGACCAGACCGGCCTTGGACGAGGAGTAGTTCGCCTGCCCGGCCCCGCCGGAGAGGCCGACCACCGATGAGATGAAGATCATCCGGCCCCAACGCTTGCGCAGCATGCCTGATGCGGCCCGCTTCGCGACCCGGTAGGAGCCGGTCAGGTTGGCGTCGACCACCGAGCTGAAGGCGTCCTCGCTCATCCGCAGCAGCAGTTGATCGGCGGTGATCCCGGCGTTGGACACCAGCACCTCGATCGGTCCCTGGGTCTGCTCCACCTGGGTGAAGGCGGCATCGACGCTGGCGGTGTCCGTCACGTCGCAGATCACCCCGGCCAGTCCGGCCGGCGGTTCACCGGAGCGGTGGGTGACGGTCACCCGGTGCCCGGCATCGGCCAACGCCCTGGCGATGGCCAGGCCGATGCCACGGTTGCCGCCGGTGACCAGCACCGAGCGCCCTGCCGCAGGTTCTGGGACGGTCACGTCAATTTCCTCCGACCTCGCGCCGGGCCCGGGCGGGAGCCGGGCCGCAGGCAGCTACGGGAGCCGCGCCGCCGGAACGACCCTATCGGCCCGCCGCGGATCCGCCCGGTGACGCGCGGCCGGCGGCCGGCTACGGAATCCGCGCGGTCAGCGCCAACGCCGTCGCCGAGCCGATGATCACCATCACCGTGCCGGCGATCATCCAGGGCCGGGACACGTCTTGTTGCTTGATCTCGTAACCGATCTGTTCACCGAGTTCGGCGTACACCGACTTGAGCTCCTCGGTGGTCGCCGCCGTGTGGAAGTCGCCGCCGGAGATCTCCGCGATCTGCTGCATCGCCTCCGTGTCGAGTGGCACGGGGATCGTCTCGTCGTTGACCACGATCGAGCCGTTGTCGGTGCCGAAGGCGATCACCGACACCGGCACCTTGGCATCCGCCGCACGTTGCGCGGCGTCCTGCTCGGTCCGCCCGACGGTGCGTTTGCCGTCCGTCATCAGCACGATCCTGGCCGGCGGGGCGGCGAGGTCACCGCCGTCGACCGGTCCGGGTAGCGACTTGGAGAACAGCTCGATGGTCTGCAGGCTGGAGATGATCGCCTCGCCGGTGGCGGTGCGTTCGTCCAGGGTCAACCCGGCGATCGCCTGTTTGGCGATGGTCCGGTCGGTGGTCGGGCTGACCAGCACGGTGGCGATTCCGGCGAACGAGACGATCCCCAGGTTGACCCCCGGCGTCAGGTCGTCGACGAACTGGGTGGCGGCCTCCTGCGCGGCAGCAAGCCGGTTCGGCGGCACGTCGGTGGCCTCCATGGACAGCGAGACGTCGATTGCCAGCATCACCGTCGCCCGGTTCCGCGGCTCCTTGGTGTCGGCGGTGGGGCCGGCCAGCGCGACGGTCAGCAGGAACAGCCCGACCAGCACCAGCGCGGTCGGCAGATGCCGCCACCGTCCGGGACGGCGCGGCGCCACCGACTCGAGCAACTCGAGATTGGCGAACCGCATGGTGTGCCGTCTGGTGCGGCGCTGCGCGATCAGGTACCCGACGCCGAGGGCGACGACGACGATCCCGATGGCGAACCAGATGGGGTGCTCGAAGTTCACCAGGCCTCCCCGGCGCGGGCTCCGGCACCGGGCGAGCCGGCTGCGGCACCGGTCCACCCGCGCTTGCGGGAGATGACGAACCGCATCACATCGGCCACCCAGTCGCCGTCGGTGCGCAGCACCAGGTGCGCAGCACCGGCCCGGCGCAGGGCGACGGCGACCTGCTCGCGGTGACCGGCGGCGGCCCTGGAGAACGCCGAACGCAGTTCCCTGGTGGTCGAAACCTCCTTGGTACGACCGGTTTCCGGGTCCAACAGGGTGACAAGACCGACGGCCGGCAGCTCCACGTCGCGGGGGTCGATCACCTCGACGGCGAGCAGGTCGTGCCGACCGCCCAACGCGCGCAGCGATCGTTCCCAGGTGACCGGACCGATGAAGTCACTCACCACGACGGCCAGACCGCGCCGGCGCGGCGGACGCCGCAGCTGCTCCAGCGCGACGGCCAGGTCCCCCCGCTCGCCGGGACCGGACCGCGGGGTCGCGGCCAGCGTCCGCAGCAGGTGCTGCAGGTGCGGGCGGCCGCCCCGTGCCGGGATCCGGGTGATCCCTGTGCCGGTGGCCACCACCGCTCCGATCCGGTTGCCACCGCCCCTGGTCAGGTGACCAACGGCAGCGGCCGCGGCAACCACCAGGTCACGCTTCTCGCAGCCCGCCGTACCGAAGTCCAGCGAGGCCGAGAGATCGGCCACCAACCAGGTCTCGAGTTCCCGGTCGGCGATGGTCTGCCGGATGTGCGGCTCGGTGGTGCGGGCCGTCACCGACCAGTCCATCCGCCGGACGTCGTCGCCGGGGTGGTACGGGCGGGCATCGCCCAATTCGGTGCCGGGGCCCGGCACCAGGCCAAGGTGGTTGCCCTGCAGCAAGCCGTCCAACCGCCGCCGCACGGTCAGCTCCAGGGTGGCAAGGGCAGCGTCCAGCCGCGCCGGGTCCGAGGTGCTCGGAGCGGCGATCGGTCGGTGTTCGCCGGCCTGCGCCATCAGGCGGCCCCCGGGTGGGTGTACGGACTGACCTGCGGCAGCGGGATGGCCTGCAGCAGCCTGCCCAGAATGGCCTCGACCGGGACGCCGTCGGCCAGCGCGTCGTAGGACAGCACCAGTCGGTGCCGGAGCACGTCCGGGGCGACGTCGATGACGTCCTGCGGGACGACGAAATCGCGCCCGCGCACCAGCGCGAGCGCTCGGGCAGCAGCGATGATGCCGAGCGAGGCGCGCGGCGATGCCCCATAGGAGAGCCAGCCCGCGACCTCGGTCAGCCCGTGTTCGGCCGGCGTCCTGGTCGCGAAGACCAACCGGACCACGTAGTCGACCAGCGCGTGGTGCACGAAGACGCCGGCCGCCACCTGCTGCAGCCGGGAGAGTTCGGCGATCGGCAGCACCTGATTCGCCACCGGCGGGACAACGCCCATCCGGTACACGATCTCGCGTTCCTCGTCGGGCTCCGGGTAGCCGACCAGCAACTTGAAAAGGAAGCGGTCGCGCTGCGCCTCCGGCAGCGGGTAGACCCCTTCGTTCTCGATCGGGTTCTGAGTGGCCATCACCAGGAATGGGTCGGGCATCGGGAATGTCTTGCCACCGATCGAGACGTGCCGCTCGGCCATCACCTCCAGCAAGGCCGACTGGACCTTCGCCGGAGCCCGGTTGATCTCGTCGGTGAGCACGAAGTTCGCCACCACCGGGCCGAGCTCGATGTCGAACTGCTCGCGGCCGACCCGGTAGATCCGGGTGCCGAGCAGGTCGGACGGGACCAGGTCGGGGGTGAACTGGATCCGGGAAAAGGTGCCGCCGACCACCCTGGCGAAGGTTTCGACGGCCAGTGTCTTGGCCACCCCCGGTACGCCCTCGATCAGCAGGTGTCCCTTGGCGAGCAGGCCGACCAGCATCCGCTCGACCAGTCGGTCCTGACCGACGATCACCCGCTTGACCTCGAACACGGTGCGTTCGAGCAGTGCGGCATCGGCCGCGGGGGTGTGCACCGCGGCAGGCCGCCCGCCGCCTGGAGCCGCATTGCCGGTTCCCCCACTGATGACCTCTGAGCTCACCGAGTTCCTCCTGTTTCTCGCCCGCGCACACGCCTTTGCCGCGACGCCGGTTGACGCCATGAAAGCAACCTGACATGAGAAAACGACCCGAAAGGTGTCCCCCCGTACCAGACTGCCCGATCAAGAGTGCCTGATACAGCCGGCCGGTGTGCTCACGGCTGCCACTGACGCCAGTCCTGGGGTGTGTCGACATCGGCCGTCTCCAGCTCGAGCGCGGCGATCTCCGCGGTGTGCAGCGGTTCCAGCAACCGGCGCAGTGGCTGTTCATGCCAGTCGGACCGGCGGGCGATCGCGGCCTGCAGCCGATCGAGCCGCCAGACCCCGATCAGGTACTGCCGGCGGCCATCGGCATCGACCAGCACCGCCCCCTCGGTCCCACCGGCCTCTCCGGCGGCCAGGGCCGCGGTCAACCGACCGATGGTCGCGGTGCCGATGGCCGGGAGATCGGCGGCCAGCACGGCGACCACAGCGCCGGGCGGCAGTGCGGGCAACGCCGCGATCCCGGTGGCGAGCGCGGCCGCCGGACCACCGCCCACCGGATGCTCCCGGGCCGGGATGACCCCCGCGGGCAACTGGCGGGCCGGGCCGACCACCACGGTCGGGCAGTCCCGCACGGCGTCCAGCGCGATGTCGAGCAAGGATCGGCTGCCGATCCGTAGTCCCGGCTTGTCGACGCCGCCCAGTCGGGAACCCCGGCCGCCGGCCAACACCACCGCCGCCGAGGGGACCTCCATCACGGCACCGTATCCCTCGATCCCGCAGTGATGATCCGGCCGAGCCGGTTCAGCCGCCGGGGCGGGCGGCGCCGATGTACCCGTTCCAGTACATGTTCGAGATCTTCACGTAGGAGCCGGAATTCGGGGCCTCGATGATCTGGTTGTTGCCAATCCAGATCGCCACGTGATGGATCGTCCCTGGGTCGGACGTGTTGTAGGCGAAGAAGACCAGGTCGCCCGGCTGCAGGTTGTCCCGCGACACTTTCGGCTGCCCGGAGTACTGGTACCCGGAGTAGTGCGGCAAGTAGACGCCGACCTGGGCCCAGGCATAGAGCGCGAGTCCCGAGCAGTCGAAGCCGATCTTGTTGTAGTCCCCGTAGCGGTCGGCGACACCGCCGTCCCGGATCCCGAGGCTGGGTCCCGACGAGTTGCCACCGCCCCAGGCGTAGGTCGTTCCGAGGTAGGCCATGGCGGCGTTCACCACGGTCTGCCCGTTGCTGCCACCGGAACTGTAGGACACGTTGGACACCGCGCTCGACGATGCCGAGGTGCCCTCGCAGGCGATCCCGTTGTCGTTGGGGTCCAACGCCGAGCGGTAGCCGGACTCGCCGCGGGCGATCGGGCCACGGCCGGACGCCCGGGCCTCGTCGCAGCTCGAGTAGTACGTCTCGGTCGCCGCCGGGGCCGGAGCCGCGGCCGCTGCTGCCGCTGCGGTGCCCTCGCAGGCGACGCCGTTGTTGTTCGGGTCGAGGACCGAGCGATATCCGGACTCGCCACGGGCGATCGGGCCGCGGCCGGCGGCACGTGCCGCGTCACAGCTCTCGTAGTAGGGCTCGTTGGCCTGCGCTGCCTGCGCCTCCTGAGCCTGGCGGGCCGCCTGGTTGGCGGCCTCCTGCTCGGCGGCTGCCCGTTCGGCGTCGGCCTCGGCCTGCGCGGCAGCAGCGGCGGCGGCATCGCGCGCGGCCTGATCGGCAGCGGCTTGCGCTGCGGCCGCGGCGGCCTGTCGGGCAGCCTCTTCGGCCGCCTGCCGGGCGGCTTCTGCTGCGGCCTGTCGAGCCGCCTCCTCGGCCGCGATCCGCGCCGCCTCGATGGCGGCGAGTCTGGCCGCCTCCTCCTCGGCTGCCTTCGCCGCCAGCCACTGGTTGTACTGGTCGCGCTGGTTCTGCAGGCCGGCAACCGTCGCCAGGGCGGCGCCGTAATCGGCCTGCTGCTGTTCGTGCTGCGCCTCCAGCGCGGCCAGCTGGTCCTGACCGCTGCGCAACGATTCCTGCGCCTGCGCCTGGGCTTCGTCCGCTGCGGTCTTGGCCTCGTCCGCCTTCTGCTGGGCGGCGTTGGCAGCGTCGAGTGACGCCCGGGCCGCCGAATCGAGATTCGCCTTGTGCGTCCGGGTGCTCTCCAGGTTGCCGATGACGTTGAGCTGGGATCCCGACATCTGGCCGAGCAGTTCCTGGCGCTGCAGGACCTCGGTGGGACTGCCGGCGCCCATGAAAGCACTCATCGACCCCAACACCGAGCCCTGGCGGAACGATGCAGCAGCGAATTCCGCGGCCTTGGCCTTCGCGTCCACGATGGCCTGTCCGGCGGCATCGGCGTCGGCCTGCGCCTGGATGGACGCGGACAGCGCCGATGCCGCATCGGATTGCGCGACCTGCAGATCGACGGCGGCCTTGTTGGCCAGTTCGGCCTTGAGCTCCATGTCGTTCTTCAGCCGCTCGATGTCGCCTTCGGTCTTGGTCACCAACCCGGCGAGCCGGCCGACCTCGGCGGCCGAGGACGCCGCCTGCTGCTGGCTGTCCTGGATCTGCTGGTCGGAGGGGTTGACCGGCGGCGGCGGCACCGCTCCGGCCGGCACCGCGATTCCGATGATCAGGGCGACCGCGAGCAGCCCGCTGATCGCGGTGGCAAACGCGGTGGCGAGCAGCCGCGCGAGGCGGGACGGCCGCCGGCCGCGGGGGTGGGCGCGCGGCGGGGCACCGATGGGTGCTGACCTGGTGACACGTCCAACCTTGGTGTGGGGCCGGCTCTGGTCGGGCACTGGGGCTCCTCCCCCGCGGGGTTCACGCGGACAGGCTGGTTCGGCAGTCTGCTGCGACAACCGGGCGATTGACCTCGACGTACGTCTGTCAAGACGACACGCCAGGAGAACCATGCCACTTTGTTCCCCCTATTGACCAGGGGTCCCGCCAAACACTTCAGTCTCAACACGGACATTTCGGATATACATGAGATCTTCGCCCCGAAGATCGTTCCCGCCTGGCCGGCAGCAGACTGATGTGGTGTCCGAGATGCCCCTGCCCCAACCGCAGTCCCGGCCCTCGCGGCGCCGGGTGCTGCTCGTCTGCTGCCTGATCGCCGGAAGCGGACTTGCCCTGGTGATCGCCGGATCGTTTCTTCCCTGGGTGATCTCGGGCGAGGTCCGTCGGTCCAGCTACGCCATCCTCGGCATCGTCAATCGGCTCGGCGTGGCCGGAGATGGCGCGCTCGGGGTGCTGATCGCCAATTGGCCCCTTGTCGGCGTGCTGTGCATGGCGCCGGTCGTGATCGCGTGCCTGCGGTGGTGGCGGACCGCCGGCGTGCTGGCCGTGCTGGTGGCCCTGGCCACCGGACTGCTCTCGTTCGGGATCCTGATCGCCGCCCGGTCGTCCACCGGCCTGATCGTCCGGCTGGACCCGATCGGTCCCGCGGTCATGGCGGCCGGCGCCGTGCTGCTGCTGGCCGGCGGACTCACCTTGGCGCTCGGGACAGGATCACCCGTCCGGCCCAGGTAAAATCGACCCGTTGCGCACGACAGGGCGGGAAAGTCGGGGGCCGTGCAACCAAACGACTGAGAGCTACGTCACTACGGAAGATCACCCCGTGACGTACTGATCGGTCCGCCGCGCGCTCCTACACCAGCGGCGTCACCCCCAGCGCGCCGCGGCCGAGTCGCATCAGCCGAGCACGATAAGCCAGGAACTACCGAAGGGAAACAAGGTCGATGACTGAACAGGGCGGGACCTACGGGCCAGGCGGCCAACCGAATCCGGGCGGCCAAGGGTCGCAGGGTTGGCAGCAGGGACCGCCACCGACCGGACCGCAGGGCTGGCAGCAGGCACCGCAGCCCAACGGGCCGCAGGGCTGGCAGCAGGGCTCGCAACCCACCGGGCCGCAGGGCTGGCAGCCGGGTCCGCAGACCAACCCGCAGGGCTGGTCCGGCCAGCAACCCCCGCCCACCCAGG